>ERZ791803.1048-NODE-1048-length-14039-cov-2.864130_pt1 | contig 14039 bp, 20 predicted proteins | sample MGYA00510307_ERZ791803 | MGnify/ENA primary metagenome ERZ791803 (study PRJEB30046, sample SAMN00791963) | human gut metagenome | study: EMG produced TPA metagenomics assembly of the A metagenome-wide association study of gut microbiota in type 2...
ACCGCCATGTCCGCAAGCCGCTTTTCCGCGTTCTTCAATGCGTCTGCCGCCTGTCCGCTTTCCGCTGACATTTCCAGGGTCCGGCTGACTAAATCCGCGTACTGTTCAATCTTGTGTTCCGTCAAGAAATTCATGGTTTTAGCTGCCTGTTTCAGATTGTGGATTTTCGCCCACTGTTCATAGCCCTTACTCTGCGCTGCCTTGATACTGTTCTCAATGTCGATAAGCAGCGACACGCCGCGCTGCTCTCTGGGAGCTTTCGCCACCTTTGTCCGTCTGCCCGCTATCCGTTCCCTTACGGCTTCCTCTGTATAGTCTGCGCCGAGGGTTTTAAGGCGGGTGAAGCGTTCCTGTCCGGGGGCGCGGCATGATACATATTTCCCCGGCTTTATCTCATAGCCCGCCGCCTGTAACCGCGTTAGCAATTCCTCAAAACTGGAAACTTGGGGGATAAGCGCGTCAACAGTGGTTTTCAGCTTGCCTTTCCAACTTGTACCCGTCTTTTCTGCCTGGTACTCCGCATAGCTCTTTCCCTTGCTGCCCTTGCCGGGGACGACAACGGACAAGCCATTTTCCCGGCACAGCTTGTCGCTCATGTTCCGTATGCCGTAATAGCTCCTTTTGTTGGAATTGTATTTATGGTGGTCTACAAAGTTCACCGCGCAAAAAATGATATGGTTATGGACGTGTCCTTTGTCAATGTGCGTCGTGAGTACATACTCATGCTGCCCCTTTGTTACCGCGTCGGCAAGCTGCTTTCCGATTTCATGGGCTTTCTGATAATCGACTTCCCCCGGCTCAAAGGACTGTATCAGATGAAAGGCTAAATTGTTCCCCTTTTGGAGTGCTTGCGACAGGGTATATTCAAACTCAATATCTGCCGTTTCATAGGAGCAACCGAAAGAGGACACAAGCATTTTCCCGTCCGTCTTGTCCGGGTTTTCGATATAGTCAAGGGCTTTGCTTAGAGTGCTTTTAATAGGCTTAATCTTTGTAACCGCCATATCTCCGCAAGCACCCCCTTTATTTCCTCTATGTCCTCTTGGTATGCGTTCCCCGTCGCGTTTACGCGGCGTGCTATCTGGTTGACGTTGACCCCGATTTTCTGTATCTCTGCGGTCATTGCCTTAATGTCGCTGTGGTCTATCTGAATGATGTACCCGTCAATCGCCATTTTCCGAAGATAAGCACCCATGTTGTGGGTTTTCATGATCGCCATCTTGTTTTCAATGAGTTCTCTTTCATACTCACTTACCGCAAATCGTATGATTATTGGCCTTGTCCTGTTTGCCATGCCTGTCTGTCCTTTCGTCGTAATTTGAAGGGGTTTGGGGAATCCCAACAAGCTGATTTTTTCGATTTAGGGGATGTATCCTAAATCAAAAATCTCCGTGTGTGGCTACACCGGATTTGCTTGCTATTCGTCTAAATCGTATTCCTGCGCGGAGTTCTCCTCGTAATTCCTCTTCATCTTACAACGGACATTTCGGAGCAGTTTTTTGACATGGAACATAAAAAAGACGCCCATTTCTGAGCGCCTTTCCGTTAAAAGCCTTATTTCTTCCTGCTTTCGTAATCCTCGTCAATACGCTGCTTCCATGCCTTTCCGAGTGGACGGCTGCATCTGACGGAACAGATAGCTTCACTGACCACTTCGTAATTAAGCTGCGTTCCCTCGTGATCACTGTGATAGTTGACTGCCCGATCAGCCCCGATGCCAAAGTGCTTTGCCGTCTCAACAGCGTCGATATTCGCGCCGAGAAACAGAAACTCCCAGCCGTATTTGCTCTTTTCTTTTTCGATCATCTGCTTTACCTTATCGCTGGTATAACGGTGACTTGCGTTCTCCATTCCATCGGTGGTGATGACGAACAGCGTATGCTCCGGCACGTCTTCCTGACGGGCATACTTGTGGATGTTCCCGATATGATGGATAGCTCCGCCGATTGCGTCCAGAAGCGCCGTGCAGCCACGGACAGAATACTCCTTATCCGTCATCGGTGGAATATCTTTCACATTCACACGGTCATGGATTACCTCGCTTTCGTTGTCGAACAGGACGGTGGAGATCATCGCGTCGCCGTCAGCTTTCTTCTGCTTTTCGATCATGGAATTGAAGCCGCCTATGGTGTCGGTTTCGAGTCCACTCATGGACCCGCTGCGATCAAGGATGAACACGATCTCGGTTAAGTTCTTCTTCATTTTCAAATCCTCCATATAAAATGTGGCTGTCTGGTTTCATTACCTTACAGCCACATTATAGAAGATATTGAATTTCCTTTGGTCGCATGGAAAGCGACAATCAGCAAGGCTCGCCGAAGGCATCACAGTCAACATCAATGACCTCATCTATCGGGATCTGCTTTCCATCGCCCATGATGATCATGCGCTCATACTCGTCAACTTTTTTCACTGCACCGGCTGCAAGAACATATTTGCCGCCGGTTTTCTTTGTATCAGGAAGGAAGTAGGTTATCTTTATTTCGGCATCAAGCTGCCCGGTCACAAGCCTAAGCTTTTCGCTGATCTCTTCCTTCTGGCTGTCGTCAAGCTCTATCCTCGCGTCGGTCAGACGCGCGCTCTCTTTGATCGAGGTATCGTATCCGGTCAACGCAGCGAATGGAGAAAACTGAGCCGCCCTGTCAATGGCAGACATGCGAGGTCTTGTCGATGAAACGTGATGAGGCAAACGGATGATGTCATCATATTGAGTCGTCATGCCTTGTGTCCTCCAATCTGGCTGTTCCTGTCTTTTGCGGTTGCGCCTTCCTCAAAGTTCATCCCTTTGAGGATCGCGTTCTTGCCGTATCGCTTTTTGATGGTCAGCATAGCAAGCTGCATTGTTCTCTCTCGCTCAAGCTCGGTTTCCTCCGCTTTGCGCCTTGCTTCTTCCTTCGCGTAATCGGTGAAAAGGTCAAGCTGCTCCGCTTCCGGCTCCTTAGATATGGCAGCTTCTTCTATGACATGGTTTGCGGTCACGTTGATGCGCCGGATGAGCAGATTCTTATCTACAATACTGTCAAACAGTTCCGATGCAGCTTCCATGATGCGCTTTGTAGAGGATGTGTGTCTTCCGAGATTTCCCGTTCCGTGAGCGTGCTTCGGAACTTCACGTCCGTAATGGTCTGTCGTGACCGCCCCGTGATACTGCCCTCTAATAGCCGGATCTCTCAGGTTTTCAATATCAAAGCCAATGGTCAGAACGATTTGATCTGTCACCAGCCCTTTATCCACCAGATCAAGCGCAAGCATATCCGCCATTTCCCGCGTGATCAGCTTTGCCTTTTCAAACGAATACGGGCAGTGAAGCACCTGCCCGGAGCTGATGCTGTTTGTGCTCGGCCTGTACGCTTTTATCTCCGCGATTGTGCAGGGCTCCCAGCCCCACGCATGATCGATCAACAGCTCGGCATTGATGCCGAAAAGCTTATACAGCGTCCCTTCATCGGTCACAGACCGCCGCGCGACATCGCCCATCGTAAACATCCCGTTGGCTTCCAGCTTTTTTGCGTAGCCGCTGCCGACCCGCCAAAAATCGGTCAAAGGACGATGCGACCAAAGAGACCTCCGGTAGCTCATTTCATCCAGCTCGGCGATCCTGACGCCGTTTTTATCGGCTTGAAGATGCTTTGCTTCAATATCCATTGCGATCTTGCAAAGATATAAATTCGTACCGATCCCGGCTGTCGCCGTGATGCCGGTCCGGTTCAGCACATCCATGATCATCTTCATCGCAAACTCACGGGCAGTCAGGCGGTATGTCCTGAGATAGCTCGTCGCATCAATGAAGACCTCATCAATAGAGTAGACGTGGATGTCTTCCGGTGCGACATAGTTAAGATAGACCTGATAAATCTTTGTGCTACATTCCATGTAATGCGCCATCTGCGGTGGCGCGATCACATAATCAAGAGAAAGCTCAGGCGACTCTTTCAACTCAGCGGCGTAGTAAGAGGAACCGGTAAACTTATGACCGGGCGCTTTTCTCAAACGCTCCGCGTTGACTTCCTTGACCCTCTGCACGACCTCGAACAGCCTTGCGCGTCCTGAGATTCCGTGCGCCTTGAGGGAAGGGGAAACAGCAAGGCAGATCGTCTTCTCAGTCCTGCTTGCGTCCGCCACGACAAGGTTTGCGCCGAGGGGATCAAGCCCGCGCTCAATACATTCGACCGAAGCATAGAAGCTTTTGAGGTCAATGGCGATGTATGTACGGTTTTCCATGCTCCGATCAGCTCCCTTTTATCAGTCTGCTAAAAAGCCGCTCTGGATAAGGTTTTCTACTTCACGAGAATTGGCTTTGCTTTTTCCAATGATATAGTTCAGATACACAAGGAGAATACTCATGTCTTCACGGTCTAATGTTACAGACAAATAGTTGTCAGTCAATCCCTCGTTCCAGAAGGTAATTGTCAACTCCATGTAAATATCTGCAATCTCGCAACCTTCTCGTACATAGATGTATTTAGGATCTACGCGCAAGTCTCTCTTGGGATGGAGAATGAACTTGAAATCTGGCTCAATACAAGAGATTTCGGTTATCTCGCTAAGCTCATCATTGAGAAGTTTACTTATGCTATCAGCTAAAATTTCAACTTCGCAAGACAGCAACACTTCATCATTTTCACAGTGGTAGTCAAGCCAATTCCCCGAAAAGAAAGAGAAGTCAACATTGCACCATTGAGAGTCCCAGTCTTCGTGGGTGGATGGAATATAGCCCTTGATCTTCAAGCGCAGCACTATACCGTTCAGGTCTATCTTTAATCTCATTAAACCCATAGAATCATTCACTGCCCTTCAAACTGTTTAATGCCCGAATTGCGTCAACGGCATGATACCTCCAATGGTTTTCAAAGTTCCACTTCCATTCCCACTGAGCATCCATCAGATAACCAGCTTCATTGGAGAGAATTCCCTTGCGGATGTCGTTATAGATTGAGTTGATGTCATCCGTCAAGCTACCGCATACCGGCTCGTCGCAAATGTGGGGATCGAAAATCTCCCAATATACATCGGATTGAGTTACTGTAAATGGGAGAACAACTTGCTCATACTTTATCTCATGATCTTCAGTCGTTGTGGGTAGCGTTAGCGAGGACGATAACTCGTACATTTTCATAAGTTTCAAAATGATTTCCGTTGCATTCTCAGCGGAAACAGATGAAATCTGTTCTACCCACGAGCAAAAAGCGACCGCTTCGATATAGTATTTTTTCATATCCTCACCACCCGTCTTAGTTATTTTCTTTGATCCACCAACCATTGCCATCAGTATATCCGTATCTTGCCATGAATGGCTCTAACACTTTGATTTGACCGGCTGCTGGAATAGTTACCCCTTCGCTGTTCAGTATTTCAAATATCTGTTTCTTGTACTCGTCCATCAATGCAGCCCACTTGTCCGTGATGGCACATGCTGCATTGTATTCTGGAGTCCCTGCTTCATAATCGTACTCGTTGTCCTCAACCCACCAGAACTTGTTATGTGCTATTGCGTAAGCATCAGCCAAGTCTTTTTCGGAATTTTTGTCAGCAAAATACGCCTTGACCTCTGCCGCACTCATGTCTGGTATAGGCTCTTTTGCCATGACATACATAGTAAAGACCTCCTTATGCTCCGAGCAAGCTCTGGTCAAAAGCGAACAGCGCCTCGTTGATCTCAAAGACGTTGTAGTTCCCGCTTTGAATAAAAAATTCAATGATAATGTCGAATTTGCTGCTGTGAGAGAGGGCATATCCGGCCTTCATCAGCAGGTCCTTCGTCTCATCCAGTGGCAGCTCAAGCGCGATGGCGAAGGCAAGCGCCGTTACCTTGCTCGGCTTGTAGTGAACATCGCTCCTGATCTTTGAGAAAAGCTTCCGGTCAATGTTGGCTTTTTTATAGCATTCGGCGTCTGTCAGGTTTTCTTCGTCGATCTTCCGAAGAAGCATCTGAGAAAAGCTTTCGTCGATCTGCTTCATGGCTTCATCCAGACTCAAGCCCGGCGCGGAGGCTTTCGATGCCATCATCGGCATCGCTTCGAGCCGGTTTTCAACATTAAGAGCAGCGTCCTCTTCGATGAGATTCAGCCTGCGCCGACGCTCTCTTATATTGTCGGTATGTTCTGCTGTGTAATTGTCATCTATGTATTCTTTAATATCGGAAAACAGCTTCTCACCGATCTGATAAGCTTTCCGGTCAAAGATGACGATATAGACCGTCATGTCGTTTTCAAAAAGGAATTCGCTGATTGTATCAATGGCAACCTTCAACGCCTGATCCTTCGGGTATCCGTAAATGCCAGAAGAGATAAGGGGGAAGGCAACGGACTCACATCCGTTTTCCTTTGCCAAGTCAAGCGAAGCCTTGTAGCAGGAAGTCAGTTTATCTTTCTCGCCGTGTCCGCCGCCCTGCCAGCGCGGACCCACCGCATGGATCACATACTTGCAGGGCAACTTATAGGCTTTCGTGATCTTTGCGCTTCCTGTTTCACAGCCGCCCAGCGTCCGGCATTCTGCCAGCAGCTCAGGACCAGCGGCACGGTGAATGCAGCCGTCAACGCCGCCTCCGCCGAGAAGCGATTTGTTGGCAGCGTTTACGATTGCGTCTACCTTCATTTTTGTGATGTCATTGCGGACTATCTCAAGCGGCATAGCTTATCCTCCGTCAAACTGCAATTCTGCGGAAGTCTACGGTACGGTTTTTCATTGAGATGCCGTCCACCGAGTATCCGTAGTTTGCAGCTTCTTTTTTGTATGTCAGGAAGGAATGGTCGATCTCAAAGCCGATCACTTCCTCAATGCGTTCAAATGACAGTTGCAGGAGCTCACTTCCGTCGCTCTGCAAGAACCTCCACAGCGGTTCATATTTTGACATGACTAAATCGTCCTCTCATAGATCAGATATTCGTCTGCGCCAGCGCAGCCAGTTTCCGTTGCCGTCTCCGGTCTGCTCTGTCTTCGCGCCTCAGCCGTTCCATCTCGGCAGCAAATTCTATTGCCTCGGCTTGCCGAAACATTTCAAAGTATTGCTCCAGGTCCGGATACTGCTCTGCGCTTGCATCTTTGACTCTGAATCCGAGCGTATCAAGTCTCCTGATGAAGCGTTCAAATTTTCTCAGACTGTGCCGGGGAAGATTGAAATAATACCAGCCGTCCTTCTCAAGAAGCTGCCCCACCGTGGAGAAGCCGAGACTGCGAAGATAGTTATAATCGTTCACGCGAAAACCAAGGTCTTCAATGCCGCTCATCCTGTCTATGTGGTCGCTGTCAAAATGAAACTCTTCATCAAAGGGAAAGCATAAAAACATAAGTAATCCTCCACCAATTATGCCGTGGCAAACCGGTAAATGGACAACGGAATATACCAAACGGCAACAGCCAGTCTCCAAATCAGAATCACGCCGCCGATCAGCCCGCCGAGAACGACGTTCAACGCTACGATTCCGACTGTTCCGGCAATGTCAAACCCTATCGGGATCAGTGTAAACATCTTTCCGATGCCAAACGGAACACCGCAAGCCAGCCAAATCAGGAAGTAGTCTCTTGCGCCGTTCTCAGTAAATATCCGGCTGAAAATGGAGAACAGCAGCAGCGCGATCACTATGGGAAGAACAGCTTTTTTCAAAAAGTCTGTCATTATCTCTCTTCTGTTCATCGGAACTCCTTTATTTCAGAAAATCACTGCGATGTTCAATCGGTCTGAGGTCGTATCCCATTTCTGCAAGGTGAGCAATTTTCAAAGCAACCAGGTTAATGTCTGTGTGCATCTGTCTTGCTATCTCTTCGGCAGAGAAGTGGTAGGTGTATATGTAATCCAGCATCTCATCGTTATCCAAAAGGATTTCTGCTGCAACGATGTTTGCTTCGTACTCCGGCTTCGTTGTCATATCGTAGAGCATGAATTCACGGATCGCACTGTCTTTTGCCAGATTGCGGTGCAGCTGGTCATGCCCAAGCTCATGAGCGCAGACAATACGCATCATCCTGTCGCTCAGGTCCTTATTCAGAAGTATAAAGCGATTTCGTTTGATAACACGGTACATGCCTTTCAAGCGCCCGAAATCTTCACAGAAGAGGACTTCAACGCCAAGCTCGTCAGCAATCCGAAACGGATCTCGCGTCTCGCATCTTCTTACGAGAGAGCTGCCGATTTTTGATAAATAATCAGAACTCATCGCCCAACCTCCTTTCCCGCCTCATATATCAGTGTAGCAGATGGGGTGTCCTAAAAAACGGACTTATTATTTTTCGTCCTTTTCTTCCTCTCTGCGGTATTTCTTTGGCGTGTACTTCTTGTTCCTTTCTTTTGCGATCCAGTAAGCATCATTCAGAGCTTTCATAGCTCCGTCCAGCGACTCGTCATCAAGATGACCGCCGGCAAACATGCCAGTCACTTCACCAACAAGCTCGCCTATATCCTTTGCCGCTTTTGAGCCGCCCTTCTCCTGGGCATCAAGCACAAGCATCCCGGACTGACCAAGCAGATATTCCGCTGTTGTATTAAGCGCAGCGGCAAGCTGTTCGACAGTCGCATACTTTGTTGGCTTTCGAGTGCCAAGCTCATAATTCTGGATCGTCCTTGCTGTTACGGAGATTTTTTCAGCAAGTTGAACCTGAGTGAGATTTGCTTCCACTCTTTTTTCCTTTAGCTTCTCCTTGAATCCCATAAGACACCTCTCCTAATTTTTGTCCGATAACACGAACAGAAATTTCGTATTTCCCATTGACGCGAACATTGCGTTCGAGTATAATAAGCATCACACGAACATATTGTTCGCGTTCATGTTACCACACGAACAGGCTGTGTGTCAATAGGGCACGAAAGAAATGTTCGCTTTTTAAGTGTGACTTTTTCGTGAACGGCCTGTGCAAAGGATAGGAGGACAGCTATGCAGCCGCAGTGCAGGAAGGTTTATGTTTCCGTCAACATTGATGTGGACAAGGACGGAGGCATACGACCGCGCATGATCCGTTGGGAGGATGGTCATATCTATGAGATTGACCGGCTCAAATACAAATGCCAAGCCTCATCCCTCAAGGTTGGCGGTTATGGCATCCGCTATACCGTCTCAATCTGCGGAAAGGAAACTTTTCTGTACGATGAAGACGGCAAATGGTTTGTAGAAGCAAGGAGGTAATCCATGTATTTATCGCGTACCCAGATTGAAGAAATTGCAGTCGCCGTCATGAAGGACTTTAACGATTTCTTTTTCAACGAGAAAACCGGAAGAAAAAAGGAGGACCTTCAAGGCACTCCGATTGATCAGCTCGCAAAGGACTATCTCGGCCTGAACGTTTCCTTTGCTCATCTGTCATCTGACGGGAATCTATGCGGCCTGACCGCATACGCAGATACCGAATTTGTGCTTGAAGAGAACGGCCAGAGCAAAACTATTTATCTCAAGCAGAATCAGGTGATTTTGGATATGAGCTTCATAGCACCGGGACAAGTCCGAAATCTCTGCGGGAAGCGGAGATTTACACTTGCACACGAATGCGCTCACCAAATTCTTTATCAGATGTAGTCGGAGGAAGTGAAAGCCTCGTGCCGGAAAAAGTATGCCGCGCATACGGCATATTCGCTCCGTGACCTGAAGACAAAGGAGGATTGGAATGAGTGGCAGGCAAATGTGTTGGGCGCAGCCATTCTTATGCCGCAGGATCAGATCGACCTGGCTATGTGGTATTTCGCCGCAAGCAATAAGCTCAAGAATTACGGAGGATATTTCAATTACAAGGATCATTCGGTCCTGAAGATGATTTGCCAAGCCTTTGGGGTATCAAAGAGTGCTGCCATCATCCGGCTCAAGGAGCTGGACTATATGGAGGAACATGCTTATTCGGATTTCCGCGATCCGTTGGAGGTGTGGAATGAAGAGTAAAGTAAGAGTATCTGAGCCTTCCTCGGAGGTTCAGTTCAAAATCAGAAAGGCAAGGACAGCCATTGCCAGCCAGAAACGGCGAATGGTTGAATGCCCGTATTGCCATCACAATGCAATCGTCGTATTTGAGGACACGCGCGGTCATGTTCAGGCAAAGTGCAAAGCCTGTGGGCGCGAGACTGTTTTTGATGTTCTCAGCATGAGACGTCTGCTGCGCTTCCTCTGCAAGAGGTAGCGCAAACAACAATTAAATAATTCATAGCTGTGCTGTGGAGCCGCTGACTGGCGAGTCTTCCTAATGCCGCATGACAGAGTTTCCTTCAAGGATTCTCTGTTCTATCGGTATTGGAAGTTCAACTCACCGTCATGCGGCTCCATTTTTTCTTGCCCTTTCGCTGCTCCGCGTCAGTGGAAAGGATGAGAAATGTACCAGTGGGAGCCGTATTCGGCTAAGTACCCGTAGTCTCCGATTTTTGATTTTCCCCAATTTCAAAAATCAAAAAGGAGACTGCAAAATGAGAACACCTAAAGAATTCGACTATGACCTTTGGATCGATAGAAATGACGGGCAGTGCTATGTCCGAGTGAAGAACACCGGTGAAGTGAGCGCCGTTAATGCCGACACCTTCCGCTTCCTTCGGCGGGAGGAAAAAAGGCTCCGTCGTGACATTACTCCCGATAAGCCGGGAGAAACACCTTCGGTGAGAAATGAAATACTGCATCCTCTTTCTCTGGACTATGCCATCGAAGGAGCGTATGGAGACATTGCCCCTGCGTGGGCGATGGACCGTGACAACAGCTCGGAGGACGCTCTGTTCAATCTGCTTGAAGAAGAGCTGATAAGATCACTCACCGCAAGGGAAGCGGATGTATACAAGCATTGCATTGTAGACGGAATGAAATATCTGACTTATGCGAAGGAAACCGGAATTGATGTTGCAAACGTCACCCGGACCATAGGACGCATCAGAAAGCGGGCAAAAAAACTTTTCTGATTTTTTTGCAGAGCATGTCAAAAAAACGCCTTGAGATGTCCGTAGTAAGTTGAGAGGACAGTAATCCTTCTCATGTTCCTTGAAAACTGAATAGTCAGTGCTGCGGATCCTTCCGCTTCTGCGTAGCAACACAGCTTCCGACGCCAAGACCTCCGTTTGGAGCGAGCGATCACCGGAGAGCTATAACAGTCATGTGGTGTGGCTGCTTGCGACGATGTAGAGGCTGGGTACAATGATACTTCCGTCTGTCTTTGAGACAGGCGGCTCGGAGCGATCCTCGGAGGGGTGAGATTCCCATGATGCCGGTTGACCGTCGGCAGTCCGCAGCACTCCCTATTCAGCAGGGGACGAGATAAATATGCTGAAAAGTTTATCAATGAAAACTATGCGCAGCAGTCCGGCAAAGACTGCTGCGCATCCTTTTGCTGATAAGCAAAAAATAACGAAGGAGGTGAGACGGGTGAATACAACTACCATCTCACAGAGAGACGCATACAAGCTGATGCTCAAGGAATACCCGGATGTCATGAACATTGAACAGATGTGTGAAATCCTCGGCATCAGCACTAAAACAGGTTATCGTATCCTCAGAGAAGGAAAAGTCTGCTGCATCAAGGTCGGCAGAGCCTATCGTATTCCGAAGGCTCATCTTTTCACTTACCTGTCCATTGGTTGTGCGGAGCTGCAAGAAGCGGCAAATGCCTGAGCTTTGGACTCAGATTGTTTACAAAAAGAATCACGCAGAGGTCCTCCAATTCGAACCCGGTTCTGGTATAATAGGTTCCCAGTTGACGGTAGGAGTCTCTGCTGCGAAGAAGGAGGTATTTTTTTATGGTAGCAGGGCATCTTAGTGAAAAGAATGGTTATTTCTACGCTGTAATAAACTATAATGATTCTCTTGGGAATCGAAAGACCAAATGGATGTCAACAGGCTTAACTGTAAAGGGCAACAAGAAACGCGCTGAGGCAATCCTTGCCGAGAAACGCCGTACCTTTCAGCCGGATGAGCCGGTGACAAGCGAAATCCTTTTTGCAGACTTTATGGAGCAATGGCTTCGTGTCGTGAAAAGCTCCATTGCAGTTCCGACATACGCTTCTTATACCAACATGGTGAAGCGTGTCATCTCTCCTTATTTCCGCGAGAAAAAGACAACCCTTCAAGGTTTGACCGCGAAGGATATTCAGGATTTCTATCTGAAAGAGCTTGACCGGGTCAGTGCTTGTTCCGTCATCCACTACCACGCCAATATTCACAAGGCTTTGAAATATGCCGTGAAGATGGATTTGATTGCTGTCAATCCGGCAGACAAGGTGGAGAGGCCTAAGAAAGAACACTTTGTTGGGAGCTTCTACGATGCAGATGAAATGAATGCTTTGTTTGCTGCATCGAAAGGAACAAAGCTGGAAATCCCGATCTTGTTTGGGGCCTTTTACGGTCTTCGCAGAAGTGAGGCAATCGGTTTGAAGTGGGATGCCATTGACTTTGAGCATGACACTCTGACGATCCGGCACACCGTTACTTCATGCGATATTGACGGAAAGCTTACGCTCGTTGCCTCCGACACAACGAAAACAAAATCCAGCATGAGAACGCTGCCGCTTGTTCCGTTTGTGAAAACGCGGCTACTGGCGCTCAAGGAAGAGCAGGCGGAGAACCGCAGACTGTGCGGCCGGTCCTACATCAAGGAATATCAGGAATATGTCTGTATCAACGAGATCGGCGATCTGATCAAGCCCCATTATGTAACAGAGAGCTTCCGCAAGCTGCTTCGGGCGAATGAGCTTCGAGAGATCAGATTTCATGATTTGAGACATAGCTGTGCCTCGCTGATGCTTGCAAACGGCGTTCCTATGAAACAGATTCAGGACTGGCTCGGACACAGCGATTTCTCCACCACGGCAAACATCTATGCGCATCTCGATTACAACTCGAAGATTTCTTCGGCTGACGCAATGCTGAATGGCTTGGGGCTTGCAGTGCAGTAGCCGTTCTCCCCAGAAAAATGGAGAGAACAGCGAAAAAGTCCGCTCAGAACACCATTCTGGCATAAAGAAAAAGCCAGCAACCCCGCATGGTTACTGGCTTTTCGATGGCGGAGCGGGTGGGATTCGAACCCACGGAACCTTGCGGTTCAACTGATTTCGAGTCAGTCCCGTTATGACCACTTCGATACCGCTCCGTATATTTCTCACATCAGCTCACCTCGGAAAATGGAGAGAACGGATGGGGAGAACGAGTAAAATATGAAATTGTGAAACCCCGAAAAACCCAGTAATATCAAGGCTTTCCGAGAAGAGGCTTACGAAAAACGGTTTTGATTTCGAGTCAGCCCCGTTATGACCACTTCGATACCGCTGCAAATGCTGCGCTGCAAATAAATCTGCTCACAGCCCAATTATTATACCAAAAAGGCCGATGGCAGTCAATGCTTACGCGCGGCTTTGCAACGATTGTGTGTCAGGCATACGCCCGGGGCAGCACATACAGCAAAATACACAGATAATGCAGAACACTGCCCAGCAGCACGAACAGGTGCCATACGCCGTGCATGTAATGCACACGCCCTTTTTTATGCCAGGCGTAGAATACGATGCCGCCCGTATAGCTTACGCCTCCCAGCAGCAGAAGCCAGAATCCGGCGGGCGGCAGTGCGCGTACCACATCCCCCACTGCAAATACAACGGCCCATCCCATGGCGATGTACAGCAGCATGGAGAACTTTTCAAACCGCTCCACACTGACGGCATTGAGCGTGACGCCCAGAAGGGCGGCGGCCCACACTACGCCGCAGATGACCGGGCCCTTCCAGGTGCCGTCCAAAAGGATAAGCGTGAACGGCGTATAACTGCCCGCAATGAGCAGGTAAATGGATGAGTGGTCGAACACGCGAAACAGGCGTTTCACGCCCTCGAACGGGAATGCATGGTACAGAGTGCTCATGGTATATAAAACCACCAGTGAAAGCCCGTATACAAGGCAGATGAGCACTGTCCGCCAATTGGCCAAAGCAGCGGCCAGCGCCACAAGCGCCCCGGTGCCCCCGATGGCCAGCACACTGCCCGCTCCGTGGCTGACCGCATTGAAAATCTCCTCGCCTTTTGTGTAGAACCCGGCTGGGTTTTGCTTTTGATGCATCGCGACAGCTCCCCTCTTGTGTGAATATTATTATACGCTGTTTTTAAT
>ERZ791803.1049-NODE-1049-length-14028-cov-2.877335_pt1 | contig 14028 bp, 12 predicted proteins | sample MGYA00510307_ERZ791803 | MGnify/ENA primary metagenome ERZ791803 (study PRJEB30046, sample SAMN00791963) | human gut metagenome | study: EMG produced TPA metagenomics assembly of the A metagenome-wide association study of gut microbiota in type 2...
CCCTTGGTACACCGGAGATTTTGAGACTACGTACCAGGATGTGCTGGAGGGGTGTGAGGGACTTTTAGACAATTTAATGTAAAAAGGTTGAACCAAAGTCGATGAACTGATTGTCTGCGAAGCAAAAGTCGGTATCCAATGGAAAATGGAACGGGACAACTATGCCAGCCTGAGATATTGCAAATGTAAAGGGTCATCAAAAAACTGAACACCGTTATATTGCTGGCATTAAGGTTTCTCCTACGCCAAAACGTTCGTACAGCAAAAAAGTATCGTCAATCAAAAGGAAAGGTATGTGCTAATAAAAATATTTAGATTGGAGTTTTTCCTGGAGCCCGCCGGAGTCCATAGATTCCGGCGGGTATTTTTTTGCAGTTCCCACACTCTGGGAACTGCTGGAGAGCATACTCATAATGTCCCTGATCACCGGAGTTGAGTCCTGGGCTCGGCAATTATGCTTGTACTGGAGAGTGCTGGTTAGCAGTAAGAAGCCGTGCATGGCTGGAATGGGAAGACAAAAATTATGCATACTATGGCAGAAAAATAGGGTGACAGGACGAAATATTCCATTGTGGCAGCGCCGGTTCGGTGCTATTTTGATAACAGCACACATAAAACGGGGGTGATACGCAGATGTGGATTTTGGAGGAAGGACAGATTTTGCCCTATCTGCGCAGCCATTACCCTGTGTTTGACCAATCGGGACCGGTTGATATCCAGTGCATAGGCGCACTGGAAGGAGAGGAGAAGCCTCGGGAACCGGATGAAGGCGGGCTGATCAACTATATATTTCGGGTTTCCAACGGGAAGCAGTCTGTCATCGTGAAGCAGGGGCGTTCCGCCAGCCGGAAGAACGACAAAATAGTTCTGCCCATATGGCGGAATCGTCAGGAATATGAGACGCTCCGGCTTCGCCATGCCATTGTACCCCAGTACACGCCGGAGACCTATTATGTGGACTGGGAGAACGCAATTTTTCTGATGGAGGATGTGTCTGATCTCGCTCAGGTTCGGAAGCTGCTCTGCTCGGGAGTCATGCTACCCAGACTGGCGGAGCAGGTGGGGGAATTTGTTGCGGCGAGCACCTTTTACTGCTCGGAGTTTTATCTGGAAGCAGACCTGTTTCGAAGACTTTCTGCACGCTTCCGCAACAGCGATATGCGGTCCATCATGGAAGACTGGGTGTTTCTGCGGGATGCACCCTACCTCACCCATAATGGAAACCCGGTGCTCAAACAGCTTATTGACCGGGATGAGAGTATCAGGGTTTGCTGCTACGAGCTGCGCCACAAATTTATGACCCGGGGAGAGGCTCTGATACATGGGGATCTGCATACGTCCAACGTGTTTGCAGACAAGGAGCGGCTCAAGGTTATTGACATGGAGTATACCTTTGCCGGACCGCTCTGCTATGATATCGGATACTTTGCGGCCAGCCTGCTGACCCAGTACTGCACAGCGTGTTTCCGGCCGTTCCCATCGGAAGGGGCGCGCCGTACCTTTCTCTCCTATCTCCTCTCCAGCCTGCTGGAGCTCTACCACTCCTTTGTGGAGCACTTTACGGAGTTTTGGAGAGAGGATGCAAAGCCGATTTATCAGAGATCGGGCGGGTTTTGTGAGCACCTAGCCCGTGGGTTTCTGCCGGATGTGCTTGGGTTTGCGGCGGTGCCCTGTTTCCCCCAGATTACAACATCTCTGACCCCGGAGTTCGCTCAGTTGGACGGGAAGGCCAGAGGACAGGCGCATGAGCTCTGCCTGGTGCTCAGCCGGTACCTTCTGCTTGAGCGGGAGCGGTGGGATACGATGGAGGATGCGGTTCAGGCCATCGGAGCGGTTACGCAAATTTACCTGGATTGCCTGGAATAAACGCAGCAAATTAAAACACATGGCGGGCTTGCCATGTGTTTTTTTCTCAAAAAAGTAATTATTTGGATAAAGCGGTGTTGCTCAAATGGACTTTTTTGTTATAATAGAGAAAAAACATGGCTGGCGCGCAAGTGGGTACCCACTTGCTCTACCGGATATCCGGTAGAGTAAAACCCTTTGTCTGCGCCGGGAGATGGGGCGGAACGGAAAATTGAGAAGGAGGATAGAGGGGCATGGAGGACGCAAGAAAATTGTCCGATTTTATTGATCTGGACCTGCTGCAGAACATCCAGGATAATTGCTCAAAAGCGATGGGCCTTGCATTTATCACGGTGGATTACAAAGGCATACCCATTACCAAATACAGCGGCTTCACATCTCACTGCATGCTGGGGAGACAGGCAAAGGGATTTGCAGAGATGTGTGAGCAATGCGACGCGCACGGCGGACTTCACGCCGCGATCACCGGACAGCCGTACATTTACCGCTGCCACGCCGATCTGGTGGATTTCGCGGTTCCTCTCATTGTCAATGGAAGCTATATGGGAGCGGTGCTGGGCGGGCAGGTGCGGCTACAGGAGGAGAGCGAGCGGGAGCTGGAGCACATCCTCCCACAGCGTCCCAATTGGAAACGGGATAAGGAATGGGAGGAGGCTTACCAGAAGCTGGAGGTCGTCACCTATGAAAAAGTGGAGGCATCTGTAAAGCTGCTGCGCGACATCATCGTGACATTTGTGGAAAGGCGGACTGGAAAGGGGGCGGATGGAGTCCTGAGAGAGAAGGAAAAGCAGCTCTCGGAGGAGCGGGCGGCCCGTCTGGACCTGGAAAAGCAGGTACAGAAGCAGGAGAGCAATACGGCCCGCCGCAGGACAGAGCTCCACTACTTCTTTTTTGTCATGAACATTATCTCAAAGTTAGCCTATGAGGAGAAGGCGGCCAAAACAGAGGCGGTTTCATACGATTTTGCAGACATGATGCGTTATGCAGCGGGGGCAGAGCAAAAAATTTCCACCTTGGGGGAAGAACTGAACTATATCGGGGCGCTTCTTCGGATACGGAAGGCTTGGGTTCGGGACAAGTTAGCCTATACTATTTCTGTCCCGGAGCAGTATCATCAGGTATCCTGTCCCTTTATGGTATTGCAGCCCATTGTGGAGTGCGCTCTGGAGGGGGCCGAAACGGAGGCTGCGGAGCCCAGAAAGCTGGATTTCTATGCGGAGGAGGAGAACGGCAGGCTGCTGTTTCAGATTCTCAGCAATGACACCAGCCGCTCGGTGGAGGAGCTGACGGAGGAGTTATCCGGGGCGGCGGAAGAGGGATACTTTCATACAGGCGGTGTGGACCGCCTGTTGAAGCAGACGCTGGGAGGGGGATACCGCCTGATGGTCAACCGGCGGAGAGACGGGCGGGCCGGTGCAGCGGTCAGCTTTTACCTGCCGCTGGAGCGGAACGGATAGCCGGCTCAAGAGTGCTGTAAACGGGAAGGAGCTGCCGCATGAAGCAGATTCTGGTTTTGATTGAAAACGAGTTGGAGCAGAGCATTACAGGGGATATTCTGCGCTCCGGGCTGGGGGCTGAGGCGGAAATCACCCTCACAGCCGGGGCGGAGCAGGCCATCCAGCAGCTTCAGAGCGGAGCGGTGGATCTCTTCATTGCGGATGTTGAACGGTTTGACGTGGCCCACTGCAATATGGTCACCACGGCGCGAAAGACGGCCCCGGACACTCCGATCCTGGTTACATCGGTGGGGACGCAGGAGGAAATCGCAGGGTATGTCTGGCGCCTCGGCGTCCGGGATTATCTGCTCAAGCCGTACCGGCCCACGTGGTTGTTGGCTGCGGTGCGCGCCTTGGTGCGTAAGGAGCGCAGCGGCGGATGCGCCGCCGACCAGCAGGAGATTTACCTGAGGCGCCTGACGGAGCACCTGCAGAGATTCCAGTATAAAAAGTGCACCGATGCCGCAAGAGAATACCTTGATTTGCTCTATCAAAGTACTGATAATAAGGGTGTTATCCGCACGAGTGCGGTCCGCTTTGCGGAGGGAGTGGCGAAAGCCGGAATCCCGTTCAGCAGGACCACCCAGTGGAAGCTGTCGGGAAGTCTGGAGCACTTTCGGGTCCGCTTTGACCAGCAGGAGCGGAAATATGCAACCTATGAGTTTATTGTCCGGATGCTGGACACGATCTTTGACGCCATAGAGAAGAGCGGGCTGTACGAGGTAGACAGCGAGCAGAAGATTCTGAATTACATTGACCGGAATATCCGGCGGGGGGTCAGCCTGGATGAGGCGGCGGAGTACGCGAATATGAGCTCGTGCTATTTCAGCAAGCTCTTTAAGCGGATGACCGGGAAAAACTATATTACTTATGTGACGGACAGCCGAATTGAAATGGCGAAGCGCATGCTGGTGGACACGGAAATGCCGGTCATCAATATCGCCTATGAGCTGTCCTATAACGAGACAAATTATTTCAGCAAGGCGTTCAAGAAAAAGGTGGGAGTGACACCCAGCGAATACCGGACAGCCCATTCCGAGCTGTTCAGGGAGCAGGGGGCGGGCTGATACCGGCCGCGCAGACGCCTTGCAGCGCCGGAAAGGGTGGTGAAACATGGAGGAATTCAGCTTCAGCACCAGAATCTTTTTTGGTGAGGGCGCGCTGGAACGCCTGCGCCGGGTGCAGGACAAAAAAGTTATGATTGTGACCGACCGTTTTATGGCGGGCATCGGTGTGCCGGATAAGGTGGCGGGGCACCTGACCCGGTGCCAGGTATCTGTATTTGACGGCGTGGTGCCGGACCCCCCCATCGAGGTGGTGGCGGCCGGCGTCCAGGCCCTTCAGGACTGCGGCGCGGAGGTCATGATCGCCGTGGGCGGCGGCTCCACCATTGACGCGGCCAAGGCCATCCGGGCGGTGGCGAAGGAGACTCTGCACATCGACACAGACCGGTGGGAGTGCTTTGCCGTGCCCACCACCAGCGGTACCGGCTCGGAGGTCACGGACTACGCCGTGATCACCGACCGGGCAAAGGGAATCAAGTATCCGCTGGACAGCCAGGCGCTCCGCCCGCCGGTCGCCATTCTGGACCCGGAGCTTACAGTTTCCGCCCCGGCCTCGGTAACGGCCGACGCAGGTATGGATGTGTTGACCCACGCGCTGGAGGCATACGTCTCCAAGGGAGCCAACGATTTCTCCGACGCGCTGTGTGAGAAAGCGGTTTCTCTGGTGTTTCGCTTCCTGCCGCTGGCCTTTCAGGACGGCACAAACCTGCTGGCCCGGGAAAAGATGCACAACGCCTCCTGTATGGCGGGCCTGGCGTTCAACTCGGCGGGGCTGGGGCTGAACCACGGCATGGCCCACGCCATCGGCGCCAAGCTCCACATCGCCCATGGCCGTATCAATGCCATGCTGCTGCCGCATATCATTACGTTCAACGCCGACTTGGGACGGATTCGGAACGGCGAGTACGCCCTCGCAGCAAAAAAGTATCAGCGCATGGCAAAGGTTTTGGACCTGCCGGCCCCCAGTGTGCGGCTGGGCGTGACCAACCTTCTGCGGGAGGTGGAGCGCCTGAACCGCACCCTGAAGATCCCGGCCTCCCTGAAGGAGTGGGGAGCGGAGCCCTCCAAGGTGAAGGAGCTGCGCGGGGAGATTGTTTCCGCTGCCCTGGCGGATGCCACCACCGCCACCAATCCCAGACCGGCTGCGGCGGAGCATGTGGAGGCTCTTTTGAATAAGGTTATGGGGGGATAATCCCGGAGCGAGAAGCGGCACCACTCTATTTACAAAAAAGCACCCGAAGGGGTGCTTTTTTGCGTTGTTTATAGGAAATGCAAACAAACAGGCTTTGAACAGGTGGAGGACTTCCGACAAAAAAGTATATATGGCAGCCAAGAAAACAGGGGAGGGTTTCCGGTATAATTTCGCCAGAAAGCGTGCGAATGCTGTTTCAGGCGCGCCGCGGACCACAATAAGGAGGTAGTAATATGCAACAGGAAGCCCTCGGAATGGTAGAGACGAAGGGCCTGGTTGGCGCCATTGAGGCCGCCGATGCCATGGTCAAGTCCGCCAATGTCAGTCTGGTTGGCTACGAGAAGATCGGTTCCGGCTTGGTTACCGTGATGGTGCGCGGCGACGTGGGCGCCGTCAAGGCGGCCGTGGACGCCGGGGCCTGCTCCGCCGAGAAGGTGGGCGAGGTCGTGGCCCAGCACGTCATCCCCAGACCCCACACCGACGTTGAGAAGATCCTTCCCCATATGGCGTAACCGACATAACGGAAACTTAAATTAGAGTTCGGAGGGAACATAGATGAAAGACGAACTGATCAGCAAGGTCATGGACGAGGTTATGAAGAAGATGGGCGCGTCCGACGCGACTTCCGCCCCCGCCGCCGCATGCTGCAACAATGGCAGCGCGAACTGCAACCTGACGGAGTTTGTGGGCACCGCCATCGGCCACACCATCGGCCTGGTGATCGCCAACGTGGACCATCAGATCCACGAGAAGATGGACATCGACCCCAAGTACCGCTCCATCGGCATCATCGGTGACCGTACCGGCGCCGGTCCCCAGATTTTTGCCGCTGACGAGGCGGTGAAGGCCACCAACTGCGAGATCGTGAAGATCGAGCTGCCCCGTGATACCGAGGGCGGCGCCGGCCACGGCTCCCTGATCATCTTCGGCGCCGAGGACGTGTCCGATGCCCGCCGCGCCGTTGAGGTCTGCCTGCGCGAGGTGGAGCGCACCATGGGCGACGTATACGGCAGCCCCGCCGGCCACCTGGAGTTCCAGTACACTGCCCGCGCCAGCTACGCCCTGAACAAGGCCTTCGGCGCTCCCATCGGCAAGGCCTTCGGCATCACCGTCGGCGCTCCCGCCGCCATCGGCGTGCTGCTGGCCGATACCGCCGTGAAGGCTGCCACCGTGGACGTGGTGGGCTATAGCTCCCCTGCCAACGGCGGCACCAGCTTCTCCAACGAGGTCATCCTGACCTTCACCGGCGATTCCGGCGCCGTCAAGCAGGCCATCATCGCCGCCCGCGATGTGGGCATGCAGATGCTGAAGACCCTGGAGCCCAGCGTGGAGCTCAAGTCCACCACCACCCCCTATATTCTGTAATTGCCGGGAAGGAGTCAGACAGCTATGAAGTCAAAACGTTTTGAAGTTCTGGCCGCCCGTCCGGTCAATCAGGACGGCTACGTACAGGAGTGGCCTGAGGTGGGCCTGATCGCCATGAACAGCCCCTTCGACCCCAAGCCCAGCATCAAGATTGAGAACGGCGTCATCACCGAGATGGACGGCAAGTGCCGCGCCGATTTCGATATGCTCGACACCTTCATCGCCGACCACGCCATCCGCCCGGGCAACGCGGAGAAGGCCATGGCCATGGATTCCCTGGAGATCGCCCGCAAGATCGTGGACATCAACGTCTCCCGTGAGGAGATCCTGGACATCACCCTGTCCCTGACCCCCGCCAAGCTGACCGAGGTCGTAGGCAAGCTGAACATCGTGGAGATCATGATGGGCATGACCAAGATGCGCGCCCGCATGATGCCCGCCAACCAGTGCCACGTCACCAACGTGCGCGACAACCCGGTCCAGATCGCGGCGGATGCCGCCGAGGCCGGCGTCCGCGGCTTCGCCGAGATGGAGACCACCGTGGCCGTCGCCCGTTACGCCCCCTTTAACGCCATGGCCCTGTTCGTAGGCGCTCAGGTGGGCCGCCCCGGCGTCATGACCCAGTGCGCCCTGGAGGAGGCCACCGAGCTGCAGCTCGGCATGCGCGGCTTCACCACCTACGCTGAGACCATCTCCGTCTACGGCACCGAGCCCGTCTTCATGGACGGCGACGACACCCCCTACTCCAAGGCGTTCCTGGCCAGCTGCTACGCCAGCCGCGGCCTGAAGATGCGCTTTACCTCCGGCACCGGCTCCGAGGTCCAGATGGGCTATGCCGAGGGCAAGAGCATGCTGTACCTGGAGGCCCGCTGCCTGGCTGTCACCAAGGGCGCCGGCGTGCAGGGCACGCAGAACGGCGCCGTGTCCTGCATCGGCGTGCCCGCCGGCGTACCCGGCGGCATCCGCGCCGTGGCCGCTGAGAACCTGATCGCCATGCTGCTGGATCTGGAGTCCACCACCTCCAACGACCAGACCTTCACCCACTCCGACCTGCGCCGCGTGGCCCGTACCGTGCCTCAGCTCTTCTCCGGCACCGACTACATCTGCTCCGGCTACTCCGCCACCCCCAACTACGACAACATGTTCGCCGGTTCCAACTGGGACGCCGAGGACTACGACGACTGGACCATCATCCAGCGCGACATGAAGATCGACGGCGGCCTGCAGCCCGTCCGCGAGGAGGACGTGCTCAAGGCCCGCAACAAGGCCGCCCGCGCCCTGCAGGGCATGTTCCGTGAGCTGGGCCTGCCCGAGATCACCGACGCCGAGGTGGAGGCCGCCACCTATGCCAACGGCTCCAACGACATGCCCGAGCGCAACGTCAACGAGGATCTGAAGGCCATCGAGGACATGATGGCCCGCAAGGTGACCGGCGTTGACTTCGTGAAGGCGCTGGACCGCGCCGGCTTCCCCGATGTGGCTCACAACATCTACAACATGCTTCGTCAGAAGGTGGCCGGCGACTACCTGCACACCGCCTCCATCTTCGACGAGCAGTTCCATGTGCTCTCCGCCGTCAACGTGCCCAACGAGTATCACGGGCCCATGACCGGCTACCAGATCAGCGAGGAGCGCTGGAACCAGCTGAAGAACATTCCCAACGCCATCCGTCCGGAAGATATCTAAGAGGGGTGAAGCAGTCATGACGTTTGATGAAAACACGCTGCGCAGTGTAATTGAAGAGGTCCTGAAGGAGATGGGCGAGGTGAGCGGCACCGCCGCCGCTCCCGCTGCGGCGCCTGTCGCCGCGGCTGCGGGCAAGCTGACCATCACCGAGAATGGCGAGGCCCGGAAGGGCACCGCCGCCGACGAGGTGGTCATCGGCCTGGCGCCCGCCTTCGGCACCAAGCAGGTTAAGACCATTATCGACCTGCCACATGACAAGGTGCTCCGCGAGATCATCGCCGGCATCGAGGAGGAGGGCCTGAAGTGGCGCATCATCAAGGTGTACCACACCTCCGATGTTTCCTTCATCGCCCATGTGGCCGCCGAGTACTCCGGCTCCGGCATCGGTATCGGCATCCAGTCCAAGGGCACCACAGTTATCCACCAGAAGGACCTGCCCAACCTGTCCAATCTGGAGCTGTTCTCCCAGGCGCCTCTGATCGACCTGGACACCTACCGCAAGATCGGCAAGAACGCCGCCAAGTACGCCAAGGGCGAGTCCCCCACGCCGGTTCCCACCAGGAACGACCAGATGGCCCGCCCCACCTATCAGGCGCTGTCCGCCCTGCTCCACATCAAGGAGACTGAGCTGGTGGACAACAACAAGAAGCCGCAGGCCGTTACGGTCTCGTTCCAGTAAAGGAGGCAGCACGTTTTATGGATCAGGAACTTTTGATGAAGCAGATCGTGGAGCAGGTTATGGCCGCCATGAAGAACGGCACGCCCGCTTCCGCGCCCGCCGCCGCTTCCAGCTGCGGCTCCAAGGTCACCGCGGCCAACTATCCTCTGGCCGAGAGCATGGCCGACCAGATCAAGACCCCCACCGGCAAGGACTTCACCTCTCTGAGCTATGAGAAGGTTATCAACGGCGAGCTCTCCGCCGACGACATGCGCATCGCGCCCGAGACCCTGGAGATGCAGGCCCAGGTGGCCGAGTCCGTCCACCGCGAGGCCTTTGCCGGCAACCTGCGCCGCGCAGCCGAGCTCATCGCCGTGCCCGACGACCGCCTGCTGGAGATCTACAATGCCCTGCGTCCCTACCGCTCCACCAAGCAGGAGCTGCTGGACATCGCCGGCGAGCTGGACGGCAAGTACGGCGCCAAGACCGCCGCTTCCCTGGTGCGGGAGGCTGCCGAGGTTTATGAGAAGCGCGGCCGCCTGAAGAAGTTCTAATCATACTCCAGAGTCAGGAGGCCCCAGAATGAAACTGGTCGCAGGCATTGACATCGGAAACGCGACAACAGAGACAGCATTGGCCCGCATCGAGGACGGTCACGCGGTCTTTCTGGCCAGCGGAACCGTCCCCACCACGGGCATCAAGGGGACCCGCCAGAACATCAACGGCATCTTTCACTCCCTGACCAACGCTTTGGAGAAGGCCGGGCTGGAGCTCAAGGAGCTGTCGGAGGTGCGCCTGAACGAAGCCGCCCCCGTCATCGGCGATGTGGCCATGGAGACCATTACCGAGACCATCATCACCGAGTCCACCATGATCGGCCACAACCCCGCCACACCCGGCGGAATGGGCGTGGGCGTGGGAGAGACGGTCCTCATCACGGAGCTGGAACAGGCTCCGGTCGGGCGGGACTATATTGCAGTGGTGCCCGGGACGGTGGACTTTGAGGTGGCGGCCCGGCTGATCAACCGGGCCACCGCCGGGGACCGCAAGGTCACCGCAGCCATTGTCCAGCGGGATGACGGCGTGCTGATTCACAACCGCCTGACCTGCAAGATCCCGATCGTGGACGAGGTGGCGCTGATTGACAAGGTGCCCATCGGCATGCGCTCCGCCGTGGAGGTGGCCGCCGTGGGCGGCGTGGTGGAGGTGCTCTCCAACCCCTACGGCATCGCCACCCTGTTTGGCCTGTCCTCTGACGAGACCCGGCAGGTGGTGCCCATCGCCCGGGCCCTGATTGGAAACCGCTCGGCGGTGGTGATCAAGACCCCGGCCGGAGACGTGAAGGAGCGGAAAATTCCGGCCGGCACGATTGAGCTGTTGGGGGAAAACCGCAGCGTCAAAGTGGATGTGGACGACGGGGCCGACAAGATCATGAAGGCCGTGGAGTCCATTCCCAGCCTGGAGGATGTGCGGGGAGAGCCGGGAACCAACGCCGGCGGCATGCTGGAGAAGGTGCGCCAGGTCATGGCGAATCTGACCAGCCAGCACCCCAGGGACATCAAGATTCAGGATCTGCTGGCGGTTGACACATTTACGCCCCAAAAGGTTCAGGGCGGCCTGGCCAACGAGTTTTCCCAGGAGAACGCCGTGGGCATCGCCGCCATGGTCAAGGCGGACCGCCTCCAGATGGAGGCCATCGCCCGGGAATTTGCCCAACAGATCGGTGTCCCGGTCGAGGTGGGCGGCGTGGAGGCCGACATGGCCATCCGCGGCGCCCTCACCACCCCGGGCACCAACAAGCCCCTGGCCATTCTGGACATGGGCGCCGGTTCGACGGACGCCTCCATCATCAACGCCGAGGGACAGATCCACTCCATCCACCTGGCCGGAGCGGGCAACATGGTCACACTTCTGATCCAGTCGGAGATGGGACTGCCCGACTTTGACACGGCGGAGGATGTGAAGAAGTATCCCCTGGCCAAGGTGGAGAGCCTGTTCCACATCCGCCACGAAAACGGCACCGTGGAGTTCTTCCAGCAGCCGCTGGATCCCAACCTGTTCGCCAAGGTGGTCATTCTCAAGGAGGGCAAGCTGCTCCCCCTGGAGGGCGACTGGAACATGGAGAAGATCCGGCTCATCCGGCAGCAGGCCAAGCAGAAGGTGTTCGTCACCAACGCGATCCGGGCCCTGACCCGGGTCAGTCCCACCGGCAATGTCCGGGATATTCAGTTCGTGGTGCTGGTGGGCGGCTCCGCGCTGGACTTCGAGGTTCCGCAGATGGTGACCGACGCACTTTCCCAGTACAAGGTTGTCGCGGGCCGCGGAAATATCCGCGGCACCGAAGGCCCCCGCAACGCGGTGGCCACCGGGCTGGTGCTCTCCCTGACGGAAGGGAGGGGCTGATATGCCCGTAATACAAGAAAGGATCAAGCCCACCGTCCATGTCCGCTGTGCAGAGGACACCCCGCAGGAGGTACTGCGGCAGCTCCAGTACGGCATGGAGGAGGAGGGCATTCCCTGGGAGGCCGCAGCCGGGACGGGCGACGCCCTGTCCCTGGCCTGGGAGGCCGCCCGGAGCTCCCGGCTGGAGGTGGGAATCGGCCTGGACCGACAGGCGCTGGTTCTCCACTACTCCAAGCTGGAGCGTGAGCAGCCCCTGTTCCGTATTCCCGCCAATTCCGGTATGGAGACGGTGCGGGCGCTGGGGGCCAATGCGGCGCGGCTTGTGAAAAAGCTGCCGCTGAAGGCCCTGGACAGGAGGTGAGAGCATGCAGCAAAAAAGCCTGGGACTCATAGAGACCCAAGGCCTGGCGGCCGGCATCGAGGCCGCCGATGCGGCGGTGAAGTCGGCCAATGTGGAGCTGGTGGGCTATGAGCTGACCAAAGGCGGAGGCTGGACCACCATCAAGATCCTGGGCGATGTGGGCGCGGTGAAAGCAGCGGTGGACGCCGCGCGGATTGCCGCCGGAAAGGTGAGCCGGGTGGTAAGCACCCGGGTAATCGCGCGGCCGTCCATGGGGCTGACCGGCCTGATCCACAACACCGATACGGTGGGAGATCAGCCGCCGGAGCCACCTGCGCCGCCCGCTCCAACGGATCCGCCGGAGCCGCCGAAGTCTCCGGCAGACGTGCAGTCCGCAGAGGAGGGGGCTTCGGGGACGACGGAGTCTCCGGAGGAGGTACAGCCCGTTGAAGTGGAGCCTTCGGGGACGACGGAGTCTCCGGAGGAGGCGCAGCCCGCAGAGGAGGGCGCTTCGGAGGCGATGGAGTCTCCGAAGGAAGCCCCCTCTGAAAAGGCGAAGGAGACGCCCTCCAAACGGCGGGGGAAGAAGTCCGCAAAACGCTGAACCGCGCAGAAAAGCGGGACGGCAGCACTGATTTTTCTGATATTTTCTAGGAGGTTATCACAATGGGTGAAGCTCTGGGTATGATCGAGACAAAAGGTCTGGTCGGCGCGATCGAGGCGGCCGATGCCATGACCAAGTCCGCCAACGTTACGCTGATGGGCTATGAGAAGATCGGCTCCGGCCTGGTCACCGTCATGGTCCGCGGCGACGTGGGCGCGGTCAAGGCCGCGGTGGACGCCGGCGCCTGCGCCGCCGAGAAGGTGGGCGAGATCGTGGCGCAGCACGTCATCCCCCGTCCCCACACCGACGTGGAGAAGATTCTGCCGAAGGGCCTGTAAAAAGAGGCTTGAGGCATGGACAAGAACAACGTGGTTTCAGCAGAGATTGTCCGCCAGATCACCCGCATGGTGGTGGAGGAGCTCCAGAAGCAGCAGCGGCTGGAGCGCTCCACCCCCATTGGGGTCTCCAACCGCCATGTCCATCTGGACCGGGCGGACATGGACGCCCTGTTTGGTCCGGGCAGCGAGCTGACGGTCAAAAAAATGCTCGGCCAGCCGGGGCAGTACGCCTCGGAGGAGACCGTCACCATCCGCGGGCCCAAAGGGGAGCTCAGCCGCGTGCGCGTGCTGGGGCCCCTGCGCGCTCAGACGCAGGTAGAGATCTCCATCGCCGACGGCTTCACGCTGGGGGTCAAGCCCCCCGTGCGCGAGTCCGGTCAGTTGAAGGATACCCCGGGCATTGAGATCATCGGGCCCTGCGGGAGTGTAAAGAAGGACAGCGGCGTGATCGCGGCGCTAAGGCATGTGCACATGACTCCGAAGGACGCGGCGCGCTTCGGCGTGAAGGATGGCCAGTATATCCAAACGGAGATCGAAGGCCTGCGGGGAGCGATCCTCTGCAATGTGCTGGTGCGCGTCTCCGACAAGTACGCGCTGGAAATGCACATTGATGTGGAAGAGGCCAATGCTCTGGGCGTCAAAAACGGCGACCGGGCCTTTTTCCTTGACGATTGAGCCGGGAAGGAGGCAGGGCAGAGATGGGCCAGGAGCTGACGCAAGCCAACGAAACCCTTCTGGAATTTGAGCGGCTGATTCAAACCGGCGGCTGCAATGCCTGGGAGGGCGTGCTGCGTACCGGGGTGGATCTGGGTACCGCCAACATTGTGCTGGCGGTGGTGGATGAACAGAACCGGCCGGTGGCCGGGGCCTCTTATCCCTCCACAGTGGTGCGGGATGGCATCGTGGTGGACTATATGGGGGCGGTTCGGGCGGTCACACATCTGAAAGGACAGTTGGAGGAGCGCCTGGGCGTCATGCTGGACGCCGGAGCCTGCGCCATTCCGCCCGGCATCCTT
>ERZ791803.1051-NODE-1051-length-13994-cov-3.592008_pt1 | contig 13994 bp, 16 predicted proteins | sample MGYA00510307_ERZ791803 | MGnify/ENA primary metagenome ERZ791803 (study PRJEB30046, sample SAMN00791963) | human gut metagenome | study: EMG produced TPA metagenomics assembly of the A metagenome-wide association study of gut microbiota in type 2...
AAATGGAAACAAAAGAAGCGCAGGCAAAATTATTCTGTATTCAAAAAGACAATTCGTTCGAGGTCTCGTTTGTAATCCCTAAAGCCGGTAAAATATATATTACTTTTGTAATTCCGGCAGGTGGAAAAATTTCGGTCGATGCATCATCAAGTGATGGCGCTGCAATAAAGATTCATCCGATAAATGCAGAAAAGGACAACGTTTCTTTTTGTAAAGAAAATCCCATCTATCAAGCAAACGTAGAAAAAAACGATACAGTTTTAATACTTAAGGGTGTTTTAATTGAAATAGAACCTTTTGTATTAGCTTTGGAACGGATGTTTGAAGAACAGAACAACAACTGGCAATTGTCTATGATGCTAGAACGGGAAAGAGAAGAGAAGAAAAATTTAGAACAGTATTTGCAGGAAGAAAAAAATCAGAATGAACAACTCAGGGTATATAGCGAACAATGTGAAAAAAACTTTTTTAAAAAGGATCAATGGATTCAGAAGTTGGAGATGCAGGTTGTAGAAAAAGACAAGTGGCAAAAAAAACTTGAAGAAGATATTCAAGAACAAAAAAGCGGAATTGCAGAAGAAAGAAAGGCTTGGGCCTCCGAGAAAAAAGAATTTATTCAGGAAAACGAACGTCTGAAAACAGAAATTGTCGAGCAAAAAAAGTGTTTATGGGAACTTGAGAAGAATTTGAAAAAAAGCCCGGTGAAAAGCGCGATTAAGATCCTTCGAAAAAAAACAATTGCACCGCTTTCAGCTGGGCTGGAGGAGAAAATAAATCATGGAGAGAAAAAGGGAGACGAGTGATATGAATCAAAAAACAGTTTTGATTACTGGTGCGGGCGGATATATCGGGCACCATGTCGTTAAAGAATTTTTGGATCGCGGTTGTCGCGTAGTTGCGTCCGATTTTATAAAAAAAGGAATCGATGATCGGGCAGAATTTACGGACATCCCGATTTTCAGTGGAGCTCCCAACATTTACGAGCAGTTGGGAAAGCCAGATGTATTGGTTCATCTTGCTTGGCGGGATGGTTTTATTCATAATTCCCCCGCACATATGGAGGATCTTTCCAAGCATGTCATGTTTTTAAATCGGATGATTGACGGCGGACTTCCAGTTCTGTCTGTCATGGGAAGCATGCATGAAGTAGGATATTGGGAAGGCGCAATTACAGCTTCTACGCCTTGCATGCCGCAAAGCCAATACGGAATTGCCAAAAATGCTCTGAGGCAGTCTCTGCTGCTGTATGCACAGAATAAATCGATAGCCCTTCGGTGGTTGCGCGCCTATTATATTTATGGTGATGACACACACGGTTCTTCTATTTTTGCAAAGCTGACGCAGGCCGTTTCAGATGGGAAAAAGACGTTCCCATTTACAAGCGGGAAAAACAAGTATGATTTTATCCATGTGGAGGAATTGGCACGGCAGATTGCGGCGGCTACGCTGCAGGAAAAGGAAAATGGTGTCATCAACGTCTGTACAGGAGAACCGAAAACACTAGCGAACCAGGTGGAGTGGTATATTAGAGCAAACCATTTTGATATTGAGCTGGAATACGGCGCATTTCCAGACCGTCCGTATGACTCTCCCGGTGTATGGGGAGATGCCAAAACGATTCAGTCGATATTAAAAGCAGAGGAGCGGAAGTCTTGAGTGTAACTGTACAAATCCAGTCAGTGCTGTTCAACAACCAAAAGACAGCACTTGTACGTACGCTGGAAAATCTACAAAATGCCATGCGCGTAGATGGAGAAACAAATCAGTGCGTCAGGGATGCCGTGTTGATTTGGGGCGATGCCTCGCCCGCTGCTCTCTTTTCAGAGGAAGAAATCACAGAACTGAATAGCAAATTTGATCGTTTGTCACTCCGATACGAATTTTTCAATGAGAATACAGGAACGGCCAAAGGGCATAACAGAATGACGAAGCAGGGGACAAGTGATTACATTATGATCATGAATCCCGATATCATCGTCAATCCCAGGATATTCGCACAGCTGTTGCAACCGTTTAAAGATGAGAGTGTCGGTATAACAGAGGCGAGGCAAACGCCGATCGAGCACCACAAAGAATACGATGAAGATACAGGAGAGACCAGTTGGGCGAGTACTGCGTGCACCATGATTAAGCGCGAGGCATTTGACAAGGTGTCCGGCTTCGACGAAAATACTTTTTTTATGTATTGTGATGATTTGGACTTTTCCTGGATGGTTCGTCTGGCCGGGTATAAGGTAATATATGTTCCTTCGGCAGTGGCCTTTCATGACAAAAGAGTTTCTGCAAACGCGGAATGGCAGCCAACCAATGCTGAACGATATTATTCCGCGGAAGCGGCATTGTTTATGGCTTACAAATGGTCAAATCCCGAACGTGTAGAAAAACTGATAAAGCAGTTTGAAGATAGTAATGGAGAAATCGAAGCGGAAGTTTTAAAAGAATTTCATAAGCGTGAAAAGGAAGGAACATTACCAGTTCCACTAGATCCGGAGCACAAAGTAGCGGAGTTCGTAGGAGACGATTACGGACATTCACGCTTCAAAATGAGGTAGGAGAACAGCATGGCAATTTATGAAAGTGAAAAAATGGAGCGCCACATTGTTCGGCTGCTTCAAAATGAGGGCCTGCTGGGAAAGGTCCTCTTGATGAAACCATATCTGGCGTTGCAGCAGGTGATAGAAGCGGCTGGAGGAATTTGCGCCGCAGATGACGGAGAAACTCAGCCGGACGTTATTGTATTCTGTATGGGGTTATCAGAAAAGACTGCGCAAATTTTGAAAAAAAAGGCGGAACAGTTCCGATGTCCGATTTTGCTGGCAGAGGGAAATGCAGGATGGGTACCGCTTGCGCTTGCGGCACTATCGGGCGGCGAACGTTTTCATGCATTGTATGAAATGTGCGGCTGTCCCAGCTTTACCGAAAAAAGTATGGATGAATGTTTGTCGGCAGTTGGCTTCAAGCTGTATGCAAAAGATGATATAATGGGGCAGGTGCTGGAAGAAAACGTATTGGAAAATGCATTTGAGGCGCCCGGTGCACAGTTGCATAAGACCCTGTGCGGAATCACAGAAACAACCGTTCCATCTGCGCAAACGATGCAGTTTGTACGGCTTTATCGGTGGACGGAGACATCGGAACAAAAGACCGAAAATGTAGAAAACTCGTCCCCGTTCTTGACGGTTGTGATGCGTACACAGGGAACACGTGCGCAGTCGTTGCGGGAGGCTTTTTTATGCCTGACTGCGCAGGAAGACATGGATTTCGAAGTTATTTTGATAGGTCATAAAGTGCCGCAGGAAAACAGAAAAAAATTACAGCAAATTCTGGATGAGCTTCCTCCCGTGATGCAGGAGAGACTGCGGTATTATCCGTTAGACACAGGGGGGCGTGCGGAGCCAATCAATTTTGGTTTTGAGAAAGCGCGGGGACAATATGTTGCGGTGTTTGACGACGATGACATTTTGACGGCAGATTGGGTATCTTCTTTTAAGCGTATCTATAAAAGAGCGCCGGGAGCGATTCTGCATACCTATGCAGTTGGGCAGGATTGGAAATTCGTGACGCCGCGCGGAAAAGCTGGCCTGAGGGCAATCAGTGCATTTGACAAGAGGTTTTGTACGGATTTTAGCTGGAAGAAACAGCTGCATACAAATTATTGTCCACTTATGTCGCTGGCGTTTCCGACATATGTTTATAAGAAAATGGGCCAACGCTTTGATATCTCTCTGGAAGTGACAGAGGACTGGGATTTTCTGTTGCGAACGGCTTCATTTTGTGGGGTAGAAAATGAAGCTTCGGTGACTGCGGTCTATCGTTTGTGGAAGAACGCAAGTAATTCTTATACAAAGCATGGTGCTGATTACTGGAGAGCCCGGTATCAAAAAATTACTGAGCGAAACCAGCAGTTGATGATTTTGCTGCCGCAAGGCGGTAGTGAAGTATTGCGTAAAGGGCATCAGGCATATCTAGATAAAAAATATCTGTTGGAACTCATACAGAAAAAAGATGCAGATACTGCGGTGCTGCAGGAGCAGCTTCCGGTCATGGATGAAAAGTTGTATTGTGATGACGGGAATGGATGGAGCGAGGAAAATAGTTTCGTGCAGGAATGCGTCTCCCGTGTAGGAAAATTTTCTTCTCTTTATAAAGGAATTGCCAAGGTTCAAAAGAATGCTGGATTGCGATGGGACCCGGCTTCCTATGGTGGCCTGATCATTCAGAACTTAAAGGCCAGTGTTACGGACGCTTCCGGTCAAAAATATATATTCCGCCCCGAAGATATTTGCACAAATGGACAAGCCTATGAAAATGGGTATCTTTTCCTAGAAGATGACCCGCAGGTTTATTTTCAGATGCCGGACGGTTTTGTACCGGAGTTGTTCATGATAACGGGACAGGCAAAAACGGCGGTTTCGGTAAAAAAGATGTATGAATTATTCCATCTGGACCAATATATCAGAACATCACCGGGCAAAGCTGCCATAAAATTACTTTTGGGAAAGCACCCGACGAGGGACAGCGTAAGGCGAGCTATCAGAGGTGAAAATACAAACCGGGAGTAAAAATTGCGGTTGAATAAGTGAGAGTGGGAGGATCCAATGTGATTTTGTCCTTGGCATATCTTGTAATGGGCTTTTTTTCAATTTGTATAGCGGGATTACCGTTAACTTATTATGCATTTTGTGAAAGTCGACAACAGCTCGAGTGGAATGAGAGCAAAAAAGTTAATTTATTGTGGGCTATGTCGCCGTTTGTCGGAGTTAGTGTAATAGTTGGAATTTTAAAGTTATTAGTTTGCTGTGATATTCCGGTGAAATATTCGGCGTGGCCTTTGTTTGCACTTAGTGTTTTGTCTTTTTGGGTGTTTGCAAAGAAGGAAAAGATAAATTTATATAAGCTTTTGCACCTTTTACAGAAAGGTACACATTCCTGTAAAAATACCCCTTTTACAACAACTTGGCTTTTTCGTAAATCTCTGCCCGATAACGGAAGGTAGCAAGAGGCATCCCACATTCCTTTGCTGCTGCCGTCCCGGTGATTTCTCCCATTTTCCAACGCTGGTAAACGGAATGGAAATTCTCGGGCAGCGGTTTGGGTGGCCGCCCGAACCGAATGCCCTTGGCTTTTGCCGCTGCGATTCCCTCAGCCTGCCGCTGCCGGATGTTGGTGCGCTCGTTCTCTGCCACAAAAGACAGCACTTGCAGCACAATGTCGCTGAGGAAAGTTCCCAGTAAATCCTTGCCTCTCCGTGTATCCAGAAGCGGCATATCCAGTACCACAATGTCAATGCCTTTTTCCTTTATGAGAAAGCGCCATTGCTCCAATATTTCGGCGTAATTGCGTCCCAGACGGTCAATGCTCTTGATATAGAGCAGATCGTCTTTTTTCATTTTTCGCAGCAGCTTCTTATACTGCGGACGCTCAAAATCCTTGCCGGACTGTTTGTCGATATAAACATTTCTCTCAGGTACGCCCACTTCCCGGAGGGCAATGACCTGTCGATCTTCATTTTGCTCTCTGGTGGAAACACGGATGTACCCATAAATTTTCTGCTCGATCTTATTTCCTCCGTTTCTGCCACACAATGTCGTACCCCAGCACATCCGCCAGCTCCACCGCCTCGCCATAGCGTAAAGAGCCACGCTTTAGTTTCCCGGACAGGTTGGGAACACTGCTGCTCCATCCGTATTCGTCAGCCAAAACCTCCACTACCTCGCTCATGGTCATGCCAGCCCTGACAATGTAGGCTTTGATCTCGTTTCTGTAATTCTCGTGATCGCTCATAGAAAAGACCTCCTGTTTTGTTGGCTCTGCGGCGAACAGAATCTATTCCGTGATAAACTCCATTTGCTGCAAAGCATTGTTTTGGTAAAACTCAATTTCAAACTGGAATTTTTGCTTGTGATGCCCTGTTCACAGCACCCACTTTCCCGTTTTGCTGGTTTGTGTGAAATCAAGCAAAACAGCGAATATCCACACGGAACGCTGTACTGTGTGCGCTGTGCAGTGCAACGCTCTTTGGTGTGGGCGGCAATACTAAAATTGCAGTTTGTTCGCTGATTTCACATGGATTGATTTTTGCCTGTGTTTTTAAGCGCCGTTTTTCCCGAATGCCGTTCCTGCCCGGGACTCTCACCCCAGCGTATCCCCGGCCTTGGCACGCTCACAACTTCGGGACAAATTGTCCCGAGGTTGGTTCTGGCGCTGCTTCGCCAACCGGCATATCCCATTCGGACGGTCATGTATTTTTCAAGCTGCAATGTTTGGTAACAAGTACATTTTAGCGAAAAAACATGACCATTCCCGTATATCCAAAAGGATGGAAAATGCCCTCAAAAAGCAGGAATTTCCACGCTTATGGACAAGCTGTGTTATAATAAAAGAAATAGAGCGGTGGGGAGGCTTGGCATGAATACGACCTTAACGATTCAAGAAAAATTGAAGGATTTGCGGGTGGAGCACGGACTTACCTTGGAACAGCTGGCCGACCAGACCGGGCTTTCCAAATCTGCGCTCGGCAAATACGAGAATGATGATTATAAGGACATAAGCCATTTTGCCATCGTCACACTGGCAAAGTTTTATCATGTGACTACGGATTATCTGTTGGGTGTGTCAGAGCAAAAAAATCACTCAGACACAGAGCTGAGTGCTCTGCACCTGAGTGATGATGCGATTGATGTTCTGAAATCCGGGAAATTCAACCCCCGGCTGCTGTCGGAAATTCTCTGTCACCATGATTTCCAGAAAATGATGCTGGATGCGGAGATTTATGTGGATCGGATCGCAGATATGCGGATTAGCGATATGAACGCCGTACTGCAAGCCGTCCGCCAAATGGTACTGATGCAGCAGGGAGAAACGGAAAATGATCTGTACCTGCGGACGCTGGAACTTGCACAAGTACAAGAGGACGAGTATTTCGGCCATGTTATTTCTGACGATTTAAAGCTGATCCTTCGGGATATTCGGGAAGCCCATCAAAATGATGCAACTACTGCGGACCGCCATTCTCCGGCACTGGATGTGCAACAGAGTTTGCAGGAAGCTACGAACTACAAGGGCAGTGATGCGGAAAAGCAGGCTCGCATTTTCCTCGCAACCTTTGGTATTGACTATGATGCGATCACGATGGAGCAGTTTGTAAATCTAATAGAGGTTTTGAAACTGTCCAAACACCTGAAACCCTCTATTAACCAACGAGGGAAAACCAATATGACCCACGGAAAAGGGAAAAGAAAACGCAAATAGGCAAAAAAATATGCTGGACACGGTTAAAATCAACCATGTCCAGCATATTTCATTTACCCAATCCCGTCTGACAGATGCCGTAAGTGTAATTTTGAGTGAATTACTTTCTTACGAGCACCCGCCTAATTGGCAGGGTATTGTTTTTTTCGAATCGAAATGACATCTAGGAGGTGAAGATATGTTTATCTATCCTGAAAACCTGAAAGCAAAACCAATGCTTTGGCTTTGGGAACTGCGGGATATTGGTATTATCGGCGTCGGTTTTCTCCTCTCTGTCCTGGCTTTGAGTCAGGGAGCCGGGATGATACCACTCGTGATTACCGTCCTATTCTCCTTCCTAACTATTCGAGTGGACGGCTCCAGCATCCTGGACTTTTTACGAAGGGCCGCCTGTTTCCTAATCCTGCAGCAGCAATACTACGAATGGAGGCTTGACCCATGACTCGCAAAGAAAAATTGGCTCTTAGGCAACACCTGTCCACACGACAGCTCATGGGTATGCAGGGTATTGCACCCCATGGAATTACGACTTCCAATTCGGAGCTGGTCTTTTTTCTCATCCGACCTGATAACCTTTCCGTTCTATCATCCGAGGGAATCCGTGCAAGAGTAACGGCGCTTGCCAACCTCCTGCGGGCAGAGCCCGCTGTGGAGCTCTTGGTTGTCGATTCCAGGGAGTCCTTCCAACGAAACAAGGAATTCTATCAGAAGAGACTGGAAGAGGAAACGACCCCTGCCATTCGGAAACTGCTGATTGAGGATATGCGTCATCTGGATGAAATCCTGTCATCTTCCGCTTCTGCACGAGAATTTGTTTTGATTCTGCGGCGGGATCTGAAGTCGGACATGAGCGAAGGCACCTTGCGCCAATTGGAGAAAGGTATCTGTGATCATGGGCTGCACGTCCGCCTGGCCGATGAGCAAGATGTAAAACGCTTGCTGGCCGTTTATTACCAGCACGATATAACCACAGACTTCTTTCAAGATGTGGATGGAGAAAAGGCGGTGATCGAAAATGGCTAAGAAGAAAAAACAGAAGAAGAAAAACACACCCTCGAAACAACCCGTAGTATCCCGGCCCAAGGAGTTCCTGGATCTGATCGCACCGGCTGCAGTGAAGTTCAATACAGACCATTTCATTCTGGGTGGTACATATCGCAGTGTTGTTGCACTTCGAAGTTATCCCCCCACAACAGAGGAACTGGCTCTACTCCGTAGACTTGGCGAAATGGCTGGCGTCACCCTGCGTCTTTCCGCCAGGCGAGTTACCACAGCTGAGGAGGATGCTATTATTCATGCAGCCACCAACAAGAACCGAATGGAGCGCAGTAATTTCAGTAACATCAAGCAAAGCGTGACTGCAGAGGAAAAAATCCAGGATGTCGAAACCCTGATCAAAACAACACGGCGTCAAACCGAGCCCCTTATCCATTGTTCCTGTTTTTTGGAGCTCACCGCTCCGACCATGGAAGAGCTCCGTTCCCTGCGCGATGAGGTCAACGCAATTCTCATCCGCTCCAAATTGGGAACAGATCCTCTACTCTTACGTCAGAGAGACGGATTTCTTTCCTCCAATCCTGCTGGTCAAAATGCGTTTGGCTCATTTGCTGAACGTGTGCTGCCTGCATCCAGCGTGGCCAATCTGTACCCAATCAGCTATTCTGGAAAGACGGATCCGATGGGCTTTTATGTGGGCCGGGACAAATATGGTTCCAATGTTATCGTGGATCTGGACCGACGAGCCGATGACAAAACCAATGCCAGCGCCTTGATACTTGGCAACAGCGGTCAAGGAAAAACATATCTGCTCCGGCTCCTACTGTGCAATGTCTTGGAGGCAGGTAAGTGTGCCATCTCTCTGGACTCGGAGCATGAAATGGAGGATCTCTGCAGAAATCTGGGAGGTTGCTTTCTGGACTTCATGGACGGCAGACATCGCATCAATTTATTAGAGCCGCGCCGGTGGGATGATGGTAGTGAGCCTGATGATCCAGACGCTCCTCCTGCCTTCCACGGCACTCTCTTGGCCCAGCATATTTCATTCCTTCGTGACATCTTCCGTGTCTATAAGGACTTCGATGTCCCCCACATTGACACTTTGGAGCTGATGATAGAACGGCTCTACCGCAAATGGGGCATCAATGATAAGACGGACTTCTCACGTATGCTTCCTACCGATTATCCTATCTTATCAGACCTCTATGACACCATTGAGGATGCCTACCAGAACTATGAAGACGAGGAAGCTCTGAAACTCTATCCTCCCGAAATGCTTCGGGATCTGCTGCTGGGCCTCCACTCTATGTGCAAAGGTGCGGATGCACGATTCTTTAACGGACATACGAATATCTCGTCTGCGCGTTTCCTTGTGTTCTGTGTCAAAGGCTTGGACAGCGTCGCGCAAAACCTTCGGGACACCTTGCTGTTTAGTGTGCTCTCATATATGTCTGATCAGCTCCTCAGCGCCGGAAATACGGTGGCAGCTATTGATGAGCTGTACTTGTGGCTCACCAATCCGGTAGCTGTCACCTACATTCGAAACTGCCTGAAACGAGTAAGAAAGAAAGAGTCGTCCCTATTTCTCGCCAGTCAGAACCTGGAAGACTTTGACCAGCCGGGCGTCCGGGAGCTGACTCGCCCCCTTTTTGCAATCCCTACCCATCAATTTATTTTTAATGCAGGTGCCATTGATAAAAAGTTCTACATGGAAAACCTCCAGTTGGAGGAAGCGGAGTACGAACTGATTCGTTACCCCCAGAGAGGAGTCTGCCTCTACAAATGCGGGACAGACAGACATTTGCTGGCGGTCCATGCTCCTTCCCATAAGGAGCAGCTCTTTGGATCGGCAGGTGGTCGCTGATGGCAATTCCTGCTGCTGCCATTGCAAAAGCCGCAATTGGTGTCCTCTCAAACGAGAAGACACGCAAGGCTGCAGGCTGGGTTCTGGTAGCGATTCTATCCCCAATCATTCTCCTCATTGCTGCATTCTGTTCTATCCTGGGCGGTTCCGCTGATCACAACAGCAGCATCCTTGACCTGTGTTTCTATGGTGGCACATTACCAGCAGATATCCCTGCAGAATACAGAGCCTACATCGAAGACATGCAGGCAAGCTTTGCATTGTTGGATGAGCGAATTACAGAAATCAATAGCATGACAGAGGACGGAGAAAGTCTTGACGCTATACGTGTCAAGGCATTTTTTTATGCTCTGTATTTCGGCGCGGAGTCACCGAGCAGCCGAGCGCACCAACAATTTGTTGATTGCTTTGTCACTTATGAGGAACGTACCCGCCCGCTCGATTCAACTGATAGCGAAGACGAAAGTGCAGGAGAACCGGAGGAGGAAACCTACACCGTCGCAATTCCCATCACAGACATCGCCACAATATGGTCCAACATTCAAACGGCATTAGGAGAAACAGTTACAGAGGAACAACGAAACAACGCAGACAGTATCTACAACTTGGTCCGTTACGGTTCTGCTACTGGAACAGAGGGCTGGATACCCGGTGCCGAAGTGCCGTTTATCGGTGCGGATGGATTTTGTTCTCCTGTGGGTTCCAGCTGGGAAAGTAGAGTCACATCAGAGTTTGGATACAGATCCGATCCCTTTACCGGCCAGACAAAAGGTCATACCGGTATCGACATCGCTGTGCCCACAGGCACACCAGTTCGTGCAGCTCTGCCCGGAGTCGTTACAAAGGCAACCTACAATGCTGGTGGCTATGGTTACTATGTAATGATTGACCACGGCAATGGAATGGTAACACTGTATGCTCACAATTCAAAACTGTTGGTCAGTGTTGGAGATACCGTGGAGGCAGGTGACACCGTATCTCTGTCCGGCTCCACGGGGCGATCAACCGGTCCGCATTTACACTTTGAAGTGCGTGTCAATGGCCAGCGTGTAAATCCACGCTCCTACCTGCCCACAAATTAAAGGAGGCGATTTGATGAAAGAAAAAGAGATTACTGTCTTGAAGGTGGAACCTGGTAAGTCACCAGAAACGGTAACCATGCCAAACACTTTGGACGCTATGCAGAAAATGGTGGGTGGCTACATCGAGGTGCTCCCCCTGAGCGATGTTTGCCTGGTCTGCAATGAGGATGGCAAATTGATGGGGCTGGAAGGAAACCGGCGCTTAGGCAACGACATCATTGTCGGCACATTCTTTCTGGCTGGCGATACTCGATCCGGTGATCTTTGTTCTCTTACCCAAGAGCAGATACAACACTTTGGTGAAGTGTTTGCTAAGCCGGATACCTTCCAACCAGGTGAGGTAGAGGACGCCCTGCGGATTGAGTTCTACTCAATGTAAGGAGGTCAGGATGGACAAGATTGAATTGAAAGTGACGATGGAGCCGGAGCGTTTGGATGCGCTCCGGTATTTTTTGTCCGCAAAGGAAAAGCGAACACCAGAGAAAGAACTGCAGCGGTTGCTGGAAGAGCTCTATGAAAAATATGTGCCAGCGGATACTCGGGAGTATCTGGACAGTAAGAACAAGCCTGCAGTTCGTCCACGCCCCAGGCGCACAGCAAAAGGCGGACGCACTGCACAGACACAGGATAACAACAATGACCAGGACAATCCTGGCCAAGGTGTTTCGACCGGCTATGACATGGGAGGTAGACATGATGAAAAAGTCTGATTTTTTGAACCAGGATCTTCGTTCGTCCAATCGGCTGTTGGGTCTTCGCCATCACAAAGATATCCGTTGCCCCGCACCCAGTACCTACAGCAAACAAAAGCCTGCCAAGCGGCGGAATAGGGGGTGTCCCGATGAGCGGCTCCGTTGAGGTCGTGCTGTGGCTCCATGAGTATGAGCTCAAGGCACTGGATAAGCATCTTGCTTCGAATGGAACTGATGTTGAAAAACGAATGCAGGAAATGCTTGCCGATCTATATTCAGAGTGCGTTCCTTTTGAGGAACGACAGGCAATACAGGAACGCATCAATGCTGAACATGCCGAGGCGGTAGCGGATCAAATGGCCAACACCACCTGGGCGGCGTACCACATCACAGGTCACGGGGAAGATCTATATTTCAAAACGTCTAAAGCAGATACACTGCTCACCGCTGCTAAGCTCTTGCGTACCTATCTCACTGCTGAGGATAATCCTCAGCCAGCTTCCTTTGCAGCCGTGCTCAAAGACCGCGCTGAAATCACTCAGGCAGAGTACGATCAACTCCTGGACCAACGGCTGCAGAATACCGGAAAGGTATCTGGAATATTCGAAATGGACTTTGACAGAGATACATTTTCCGCAGCCAATGCTATGGACGGCTGGCACACCTACCGTATCCATGATGTGAGTGTGGCAGCCTATCATGCATTCCGAAAACAGAACATCTCTACAGATCAGAGGTGGGAAAGACTGCTGGACAAACTCGATGGCAAGGAACTCACACCAAGCTCAGAGGCTATGGTGCTGACCGGATCCAGGCGGCTTAGTATGAACGAGATTTCTTTCCAGGATGACATGAGCGAGTGCGGAAGTCTGCTGAATTTCTATGTGCCAGTCACATTTGATCCTGACGCTGTGTTCGGAACCAATGTGGCTACTGATGCCAATGATGACTATCTCAATGTCTATGCGGATTTTGATCTGGATGTTGGTGAAGTGTGTGACGCACTCACTGTGATCCAGGTCTGTGGAGATGGTTCTGAGGAAACCTACCGCTACCCCCTGACCGAAGAGGATCGCTCAATCCTACGCGCCAAAATGAATGACTACTGTATGGAGCAGACGGGAATGAGTCTGGATGATTATCGCGCACAGTATCTTGAAGAAGAGATGTGCTCTTCCTCATTCCCGGACGGCCAGACCATGTAATGGGATCTGGACCACCATCATGCACCGGAAACAAGGCTGTGACAGCGATGCAGATGAGCCGAACGCCGAACAACTAATAATCGCCCCGTGTGGGCCGCTGTGAGGCCCTGTGTGCCCTCCTATGGGTTGGGGTAGACCACCTACCCCAACCGAGGGGGTTAGCCCTCATTTGAGGGCTTTTTCCACCAGGGGACGGAGGACGAAAAAAAAGCAGGCAGAAAGAGCCGGGGTCGTGAACGCCCCGGCTCTCTCACTTCTGCCCGCAGTGCGGGCAGTTTCAGGCTTTTCCTTCCGGGGTCGTGAAAGCAAAAAAATCACGCCTACGGGGTCGTGAATCCCCGTAAGCCCCGCCGTGTCACGCTTTCTTCCGGGGACGAAGACGCACCCAGCGCAAATTTGATTAGAAAGAAGGTACCAAAGATGAGAAGCTCAAAGGAGACAGAGGGCTTTCCTTATGGCAGCAATCGAATCTGCTATATCGAGTTGTTTGCCACTGGCGAGATCAAACAGCTCGCCACATATCATGACAAAATCGAAGGATACGTACACGCCCAGTCGGGCATCAGCAAACTCTTTGCGGTATGGCCCGGCCAATGGCGCAGCGACCTTTTCATCATCGATGACCTGGAAGCGTTTCGTATTGGCCAGAGACTCATTAGAGTGTGAGGTGAACTACGTCATGAGTAACACAAAGAAAAAATTCGCTTTCTGGCTGACACCGAAAACAAAAGAACTGGTGGAGCATTCCTACCAGCTTGACAACTCTCAGAGTCAAAGCGAATTTATTGAAAAAGCCATTCAATTCTATACCGGCTACCTTGAAGCGGAGCAGGACGGCTCGTATCTACCAGTCACACTGTCAGCTACATTGGAAGGCTCGTTAGGCGCGCTGGGAGATCGGCTC
>ERZ791803.1056-NODE-1056-length-13932-cov-2.345320_pt1 | contig 13932 bp, 10 predicted proteins | sample MGYA00510307_ERZ791803 | MGnify/ENA primary metagenome ERZ791803 (study PRJEB30046, sample SAMN00791963) | human gut metagenome | study: EMG produced TPA metagenomics assembly of the A metagenome-wide association study of gut microbiota in type 2...
CTGATTACTGGAAACTTAAACCTTTCTCCGGGGCTGGGGTGGAGTGAAGATTTGCAGTTTATGGAGATGCTAAAAGATATTGAATCTATCTATGGAATCAAGCTGAATTTGTTAAAGAAATTTAGCGAGAAGGATCTGGAAAATATTCAGTTGCTTTATACTGCGAAATCTCAAAGGGGGCTAAGTTGCCGCGTTCATTCTCCGATTAAAATGCAGGCAACTCCGGAACCGGAAATGAAGAATCATATACAGGAAGTTTATGATCAGATAACGATATGTTACCCCACCAATATAGAGATTCAGGATATTGTGATCCCGGAGGTTCGGATCAGCGAAGAGTATAGTCAGTTAAGGCTTTGTAATATTGAAGATCTGAAGCGGTATATTGAAGACACTGGAAAATGTGGCAAGACTATTGAGTTGGTTTTTGAATCATTAACAGGGGAAATGAAACGTTTAGTTCGTTGGGAATCAGTATAATTGGCATTTATAATATCAGGGAAGGAGGATTCGGAAAAACAATGCAGGAATATTCGAGAATAACTATCGAGGAATCCTGCAGGTCACATCCTAAAACTAAGAAAAGTGCAATTCTCTGGGATTTAGTGGAACTGTCCTGCAACATGGAATGTGAATCAACAGAAGACGATGTGATAGAATCGGAGCGAATTAGACGAAGAGAAAAGAATCCTGAATTATGGAAGCGTTGGAAGCTCTGGACGAATTTTTGTTTGGATAAAAATGATAGAAGCATGCGATCAGCTGAATGGTTGATTGTATGCTTTTATCATTTTAGTGTTCAAAATGCCGCATGGCTTTCCTCTTAAAACACAGGTCATCACACCGGACGATATGCTGACTGTTGATGCATGATTCAGGGGGGGGTATAATATCGGGAAAAGGGCTTGAAAAATTCTTCAAGTATATGGAGCATAAAATATGGATAATAAAAAGCTTGTTGAAAATATAAGAAGAATATGCAAAATGCGGAATATCTCTGTGTCGGAGTTGGAGCGCAGCCAGAATTTTAGTCTGGGGTTGATCAGTCGATGGGTCAGGATGAGCCCTTCCTTGGATAAGGTATTGCTGATAGCCCGTTATTTGGGGGGTTCCATAGATGAACTCGCCGGGAATGCAGCATGTGAGTTAGAGAATGATTTTGTCGGACTTTTAATGCAGATGACAGAGGGAGAGAGCCGCGAAGTTTATTGGAGACCCTTTGATGAAGAAAACTTCAAGTATGATTATGCCAGACAGATGCTAGAAGATGAACTGGTGACAGAATATGAGGCATTTGCCTGTAATTTTGAAGATGGGATTTTTCTGCTGTTGAGAGGCACAGAAGACAACAGCGGGGAAATATATCGATTATATATCATACCAGGTGAGGATGAACTGGCAGTGATGGAAGAGGAGTCTGCAGAACGGCTGGAGCCTCTGTGGAACGTGATAGAAGCTGAGTGCAGAGGAAAACATAGCCGAGAAAAAGCAGATGAATTAAAAGGCCGGTTTATAAAAGCATTTGGTTGTGAGAAAACGCTGTAAGCTGATTGGATACAAGGGTGGGCCGGTATTATGACAAAGCGAAAGAAAAAGGCACATAAATCTGTGAAAACAGATTATGCGAAGGCGCGCCCGAACAAGATGGATGAGGATGCTCATAGTTCCGGAAACGGAGTATATGAGCGGGTCATGGGGCTTGTGAAGGCGGGAAATAATATAGTCTCTGAGGGTCTGCTATTAATTGGCAGTGTTGCAGGGATATATAGTTATATGGTTGGTCACAAGCTGATTGCCGGGTGCGTCATTTGGTTGGTATTAGCTGTTATATTGGGGAAGATCCTGGCAGCTAAGTGGAAGCAGAGTGCGGCTACATGCATTTTAGCAGCCATACTCTGTTTTGGTGTGCTAACAACAGCATCGTTGGCAGCAGGCGGGCATGTGCGGTTTCAGGGCAAGAATGCTGATGAGCCTTATCAGGGAGAATCTGGAAATCATGAACTGCAAGAAATGCCAGAGTACCGGTCGACCAGCAGTATCAGCTGATCATGGAATGCAGGAGCAGCGACCTCACGGATTACCAGTGGTGCAAAGAGCACGGGATCCATCCGGGTACTTTTTACAACTGGGTAAGCCATCTGAAAAAGAAGGCCTGCCATGATATACCGGTCTCGGTTTCCAGGGAACATCTTAATCTCCATTCCGCCGCCCTTCAGTTGGCGGCACAAATAGTAATGAAAGTGATTCACACCTCCAAGTTTTCGTGTTACAATAGACTTGATTATAAAGGAATCCCGGCATCAGTATCAGATGCACCCACCCGTTTGTTTATTGATGTGCAGGTGCGCCTCTCTACTTAGGTGGGAATACTCTTTAATGCGGTTCATTATGTGAGCCTATTTTTTGTGTCTATTTCACGATTTTGGCTCAAGTTGCTTTCTTTCACACTAGTCCTCCTGCTGTGCAGGAAGTGGTCAAGCTGAACCTTATTCCCAAAACAGACAGCAATCCTGGCGGCTTTCTGTCTGACGGTCCGATTCAAGAAATGCCGCAACACCAGGCTCCACTTGCCGCCATGATAGAAATATCTCTTGGCCGGGCGACCATCCGCATTTCCAATGGTGCGGAACCTGCCATGCTGGACCGGATTCTCAGCCTCGTGAAAGGCTACGTATGCTAGGCGATATTTCTGTGGCCAACAACATTTTCATCGTCTGCGGCACGACTGATATGCGAAAGTCCATCGATGGTCTCTGCAGCATTATTCGGGATAAACTTTCTATGGACCCAAACCAGCCCTCCCTGTTACTGTTCTGTGGGAAACAATGTGACCGGATCAAGATCCTGCTCCACGAACCAGATGGATACGTTCTCCTTTATAAAAGGCTGAGCGTCACGCAGGGACGTTATCGTTGGCCACGAAAAAACTTGGATGCCCAGGCCATCATCTGGCGTCAGTTAGACTGGTTGCTCAGCGGGCTTGATATCGAACAGCCCAAAGCGATCCAGGCCTGACAAAGATCCGTTGTGAAATTGCTAAATTTTTCGGGTTGTTTCTCATCCAGGGTCGTGGATAACAAATCCGTGTTTGGGGATTTTGCGGATAAGTTTCTGAAAATCCACAGTTTAGCCTGATATGCCGCAGATCCAAAGGCTTATTCTGTGGCTGAAAGCTCATTTTCTGGCGCTGATCCGACAATCCCAGTAAGTTATCCACCGTCATTATGATGGGACTGCACTATGGCAGGATTTGCTTTTTTCATGATTTCTTTAGAAATACCAGTAATAAGAAAAGGAATGCAAGTCCATAACACCCAGCGCTAAGGATATCCAGTTCAGGGAACTGAAGGATACGATCGTATAATTGAATACGACCATCCGTATCCAAAACGACCTGATTCTGTCTCTGCAGCGGATGCTGGAAGAACGCAATACCAGGGATGACGAAAAGGATCGGATCATTGCAAACCTGCAAGCACAGCTCGAGTATTTCAAGCAGAAACTTTTTGGCAGTTCCAGCGAGAAATACAAGGCTCTTCCTGGGCAGCTGAACCTGTTTTCTGAGACTGTATCCGAGGAGGAACCAGCGCCGGAACTCATCGAACCGGAATTCATTGAACTGAATATCGGTAAGAAAAAACGTAATCTCAAAGCGAGTTAGGACGGGATGTTTGCGAATCTTCCAGTCCACCTCCACATGACAGCAAGTAAAGGAGGAAAATATAGCAGGGAATCTGATCTTGTTTGCCCATTACATAGACCGTGAAACGTACCGGGAACCATTTAGGAAGCTTCTTGATGAGGTGACGGCAAGCGGCATTATGAAGAACCGGGTACATATTGGGACGCTGCGCCCAGTGTATGTGGCTTTGGAATCTTATCGGATCCATGAGGAGGGGCAGGTTTCAGAGTTTATGAAAAACATGCTGTTTGCCGCGGCGGAGATTGGAACTCCGGAGGATCAAAAGCTTGATGAGAAAATTGGCTTGAAATTGAGGGACGATCCGGAAGGGACTGGAGAAAAATATCTTGAGGATGTGTACAGGTCAGAACAGATGTATGGAATGGCTCAGAAGTAGATGCAGCGAGAGTTTGACCGATATTATAAAGAGAAAAATGAGGGTGGTAAATTGCTGTGGGGCAGGGCTGTGTGCAGGGACTTGGGAGCAGCAGGAGCAGGGCGGTTATAGATACAAAAATGACGATGGAACTTATCTGACCAACACATGGCTTCAAGAGAACGGGAAGTGGTATTTCTTTGATGAAAATGGCCTGCTGGTTGTGGATTCCACCATTGAGGGATACCAGGTAGGCGCTGACGGTGCAGAGATCTCAGGTGCGGCTGCGATTACCAGCCAATATCCGCAGGTATTGATTCCAGCGGTAACACAGCAGGAATCGCAGACAGCGCAGGCAACAGTTGGTGAACAGAAAATACTGGAAACTACGGCACCAGCAACGACGACAGTTACTTATGTGCTGAATAAGAATACAAAGAAGTTTCATAAACCGAGTTGTTCCAGCGTCAGTGATATGGCGGCAAAGAACCGCCTGGATTCTGGAAGCAGTCGCGATGAAGTGATTGCGCAGGGGTATGTGCCCTGCAAACGGTGCAAGCCGTAATTTTGATATGATATAGTGATAAATGTGATCGGCGTGTATCATCTTAAACAGATGTTACATGCCGATTTATGATATTGGGCATATATGGAATACTGTATCCTAATTATCGCCGGATTCGATACTGTGAAATCCGCTGGAGGTTATGTGAAGCTTGAAGGTGCATTAAAGGAAAGATGGGAAAAATGCCAAAGTGATTTTGACATGATTAGAATTGTATATATCTTATAAAAATAATATGTTTTTTTAGATAGTATTTACCTTGGATCTATTATAAAATGAAGCCATGCAGTTATTCTGAAAAAAGTGTCTGTTTTTCAAAAAAGGTATTAAAAACGAATGAAGAAGGGAAGAAGACAATATGATGATTCGCAGTTTTTTACCTGTTGGACAGGGGGCGTTTTACTGTGAGCAGTTTAGTTTAGCCGGGGATGAAAAGATAAACATTGTCTATGATTGTGGCTCTTTAACGAGTGTATCTTTTGTAGAACATCAAATAAAATATAATTTCCGGGAAGATGAAGTGATCCATGCGGTTTTTCTTTCGCATTTGGATGCGGACCATATAAATGGCTTGCCATATTTATTAAAATATTGTAACGTCAAGAAGATTTTCTTTCCGCTTCTTACTGAAGAAAATAAAACGCTAATGGAATTATATGGACTGGTTCGTGGTATAGATCCGAATGATTTTACATTTGAATTTTTACAGGACCCATACAGTGCACTAAGGCGTTTGGATTTAAGAAACTTCCCGATTTTATATCAAGTCCGAGAAAATATTGAAGACAGTTATAATCGAATAGATGCGCAGTCAAATGAACAGTCAGTTCCTTCTGGTGAGAATGTTGCGGATCGGATAGGGGAGAATATTGACAGCACAATATTTATTAGAAATGACTGGATATATATTCCATTTAATTTTCGACGCGAGGATAGAATTAAAACCTTGAAAAAGGAGCTTAGAAAGATATTTAAACGAGATATGCATAATGAAGATTTAAAGGAGATATGGGAACGCGGTAATAGCATCGAAAAAGATAACGTGAAAGCGGCATATAGAAAAGTAAAAGGGGGATTTAATGTTAATTCCATGACACTTTTTTCGGGTGATCAGAAGGGGAATGCGTGGCAGTTTGTTGGCAAGACTCCTATATTGCCATATTGTAGACATGGTTTTTGTTGTTGTGATGAAAAAAGCGGGGGATGTTTGTACACCGGTGATTATAATGCAAATGAGGAAATGAATTGGGAGCAGCTAAGAGTCGCATACGATGAGCATTGGAATCAGATTGGGTGCGTACAAATTCCTCATCATGGCTCAAGCGGAAGTTATAATTCTGAACTGGCAAAGCTGGATTCATACTTTGTGATTTCTGCAGGGAGTAAGAACAGGTATGGGCATCCTCATGCGATCGTCTTAAAAGATTTATTATTTCATGGGCACTGTCCATTGGTTGTTACAGAGCACAGCGGAAGTGCAGTACACATTGTAGTAGAGTTATAAAATATTATACATAAAGGAATACCCTCATGGACCCACACAAACACCTGATAATATTCAAATCCCAGGACAAAACAACCGAAATCCAATCCGCCGAGTTCGACCAGAAAACCGGTAAATGGACCATCCGTTTTCACGGAAATCCACAGGAATATCATTGCAATCCGGGGACGGTTGAAGTCTACCAGGACCCGGAGATTTTAAATCCTGATGAATACCGTTTTTTACGCAATGGGAGACCTTTGTACAAGATAAAAGAGGTTTTAAAGTTCGGCAGGGAATACCGATTCTGGTTTGAAAATGGGAGCAGCTTGCTGCTGCATGAGGCGGATCTGGAGGTTATCCATAACTGCTTGACCGGGATTACAGAAAAGCAGGCAATGGAATATTTCCATGCTATTTCTGAGGTAGTGTCTTTGAAAACTGAGGAGGGAGAGGCATTACTCAGTAAGCAGTTGGAGAATCTGGGATTTATCGGCAGGAATGTTGTGCTCTCCTCCTATCTGAATCCGCAGAAGTATCCGATCCGGACATATGAACCCCGGCCTTTGATCTTTCCATTTGGCTGCAATGAAAGCCAGAAAAAAGCAGTGGAACAGGTTTTCACAAATCAGTTGACTGTGATTGAAGGGCCTCCGGGGACGGGGAAAACACAGACGATTTTGAATATTATAGCCAATGTATTGATCCAGGGGAAAACCGTGGCGGTTGTCTCAAATAATAATTCGGCAACGCTGAATGTGTATGAGAAACTGAAAAAGAAGGACCTGGATTATTTGTGTGCGTTCCTGGGGAATCGTGAGAACAAAAATGCGTTTGTTGAGAAACAAAAAGCGAGGGTATTTCAAACTCCAGTTATGACGAAAGAAGCGTGGGAGAAGAGTCTGGGGGAGGCAGACGAAGCACAAAAGGCGCTTAGCAGATACCTTGCCCTGCAGAACGAACAGGCCCAGCTGGAGACGGAGCGCCAGGAATTGGAACTGGAACGGAAGCATTATTATCATTATGTAAAGGAAACCTTTGGTGAGAAAGAGTTTGGGAAAATCCCCTTAAATCTGAGCAGCACGCAGGTGCTGGGTTTAAAGGTATCTCTGGAGGAATATGCGGAAAAATATGGGCGGGAGGCGCTTTCATGGATACGGAAACTGTGGTTATATATTGGTTTTCATATCCGGAATCGGATGTTTTTAAGCAGCACAATCGGGGAGATTTTGACAGAATTTGAATGGCAATATTATGACCTTAGGTTGCATGAGATTGAGGAACGGCCAAAGTTCATTCAAAAGAAACTGGGGACTTTTTCTTTTGATGAAAAGATGGAACAGATGGAGCAACTCTCCATGTTGGTCCTGAAAGAAAAGATGGCGCAAAGATTTGAGGGATATCCGGAGCGGAAATTTTCGCAGGAGGATTTATGGAAGCATCCGGATGATATTTTAAAGCGGTATCCGATTATTTTAAGCACGACGCATTCCATTCGTACCAGCCTTTCAGACACTGTGTATGATTACCTTATTGTGGATGAAGCATCCCAGGTTGATCTGATCACTGGTGTTTTAGCCATGTCATGCGCCTGCAATATGATCGTAGTGGGTGATGAGAAACAGCTGCCTAATGTGATCACGAGTCGGGACATGGAGAGGATTGCGCTTATTGATGGGAAGTTTGCTGTGCCGCCTGGTTTGTGTTATGGAGAACATAGTTTACTGACCTCGATGCGGCAGGTATTTCCAGATGCGGCGCATGTGATTTTGAGAGAACACTATCGATGCCATCCGAGGATTATTCAATTCTGCAACAAGAAATTTTATCAGGACCAGCTTATTATTATGACGGAAGATCGACAGGAACCGGACGTGCTGAAGGTTTATAAGACGGTTGTGGGAAATCATGCACGGGGCAGGGCCAATCAGCGGCAGATTGATGAGATTAAGGAAGAGATACTGCCGGAACTTTTATCTTGCACTATTGAGGAAAAGGATATCGGTATTATCAGTCCATACCGCGATCAGGCCAATGCAGCAGCCATGGAGGTCTCAGGCCAGTTGGCTGTGGATACGGTGCACAAGTTTCAGGGGCGGGAGAAAGAGGCCGTTATCATTACCACAGTGGACAATGTAATCACAGAGTTTGCAGACAATCCGAATCTTTTGAATGTGGCGGTTTCCAGGGCGGTGAGCAAACTGCGGCTGGTGATTTCGGGCAATGAACAGAATGAGAATACGAATATCGGAGCGCTGGTCAATTATATTGCTTATGAAAAGGGGGAAGTGATACAGGGAACTGTTTTTTCTGTATTTGATCTGCTTTACAGTCAATACCGTGAGGTGCGGAAGGCCTATTTGAAGAATAAGAGACGGGTTTCACAGATGGAATCAGAAAATCTGTTCTATTATTTTTTGCAGGAACTGTTTTTGCGGGAAAATCTACAGGATTTTGCAGCAGCAGTCCATGTGCCGCTGCGTGAGATCATTAAAGATAAGACCAATCTGGACGAAACGGAAAGGAAGTTTGTACAGAATACCTGGAGTCATGTGGATTTTCTGATCTATCGGAAGGTAGATAAAAAGTCGAAGTTGGCTATTGAAGTGGATGGCGCGGCTTTTCATAAAAAGGGCAGTGTGCAAAAAGAAGTCCGGGATAAGATAAAGGATCAAGTTTTTGATAAATGCGGGATGCCGCTTTTGCGGTTGTCGACAACGGGAAGCGGAGAGGCGGAGCGGATTATGGCGATGCTGAAAGGTTAAACTATATATAATATTAGGTTTAGTATTCATGAAATATGGACAGGATCGGGAAAATAAATCAGTATGTCAATCATGAACCAGAAAGGAATTTCCTCATGCAAACCCTGGAAGAATTACAAACCAGAATCCACACCCTCGAAAAAGAAAACCAACACCTAAAATCCTTGCTTGCCTGCGCAGGGATCCCATACGATGCCCCTGCCTTAACATCCAAAGAAGCCCTATACGATCCAGACCAGGGGGCGCGAATCCTCCACCGGCCAGTAACCTCAGAAGACGCCAATCGTTTTTTTAGCATGTTTTGGGGGCGCACGGATGTGTATAGTAAGCGCACGGTCAAGAAGTCTACGGGAGAGGTGAGCTATTATACCCAGTGTTTGAATTTCTGGAAACCTGGATGCCCCAGGATGCATGGCAGCAAGATCAAATGTCAGGAGTGTGAAAGACAGGCATATAAAAAACTCGAAAAGCAGCAGATTTTGTCGCATTTAAGGGGTGAGGATGAGGATGGGACGGACGTGATCGGCGTGTATCCTCTTTTGGCGGATGGTACATGCCGTTTTATTGTATATGATTTTGACAATCATGAAAAAGATGCAGAAAAGCATGATTTTGCCAATACGGATAACGCGTGGAAGGAAGAGGTTGACGCGCTCTGGGAAATCTGCAAATTAAACGATATTGACGCACTTGTGGAGCGTTCCAGGTCTGGAAAGGGTGCTCATTTGTGGATATTTTTTCAAAAGCCGATAGAGGCTTCTTTGGCGAGAAAATTTGGAAATGCATTGCTCAAAAAGGGAGCGGAAGCTGTCAATCTGAAGTCATTTCGCTATTATGACAGGATGCTTCCCATGCAGGATCGCCTTCCGCCAGGAGGCCTGGGGAATCTGATCGCGCTGCCTTTGCAGGGACAGGCGTTGAAGGAAGGAAACAGCGCGTTTGCCGATGAAAACTGGAATGCATACCCGGATCAATGGGAGATATTGTTCAGTAAACCAAAGCTTACACAGGAGTATATCGAGGATAAAATAAAAGAATGGAAGGTCCAAAGCGCTCCTGCGATAGGCGGATTGTCTGAGATATTTGATAAAGATGACGAGAAGCCATGGGAAAAGGCGAAGCATTTTGCAAAGCAGGATGTAGATGGAATGATGCGGATTATCCTGGCAAATGCCATATATATTGACACGTCGAACCTAAAGCCGAGAATACAGAATCAGATCAGAGGGCTGGCCGCATTTCTCAATTCTGTGTTTTTTAAGAATCAGGCGATGGGGCTGTCCAACTTTGATAATGCCAGATATATTTATCTGGGAAATGATGAAAATGGGTATATAAAAATACCGAGAGGATTGATGGAACATATTGTTGCGGAGTGTGATCAGGCAGAGATAGAATACGAGATTGAAGATAAGCGCTGCGCTGGAAGAATGATAGAGACAGCCTTTAACGGGCAGTTAAAGGAATCGCAGATCCCGGCCATAGAAAAGCTCATCCAGAATGATATCGGGATCCTGAGCGCGGCTACGGCATTTGGAAAAACGGTGGTATGCTGCAATATCATTGCGCAAAAAAAGGTGAATACATTGATTCTTCTCCAATCATCTGCATTAGTGCAGCAGTGGGAAGATTCTTTGAAAAGATTTTTAACTATAGAGGAAGAAGCCCCGGAATATGAGACACCGTCAGGCAGAAAGAAACGGCGGAAAAGTGTGATTGGCAGGCTTCAGGGGCCGCACGATTCCACAACGGGGATCATTGATATTGCTATGGTTGGTTCTGTGTACAGAGGTGGGGCGTTTCATAATAGATTGCAGGATTATGGGCTTGTGATCGTGGACGAGTGTCACCATGCGGCGTCAGATACCATGGTTGCTGTGCTGCAGGAGGTAAGGGCAAAGTATGTCTATGGTGTGACCGCAACGCCATTTCGCGGTGACAGGCTGGAGAAGATCAATGAGATGCTGCTTGGCCCGATTCGGTACCAGTACACGTCGAAGGACCGGGCGAAAGAGCAGGGGATCGCGCATCTGGTCTATCCCAGATTTACCAGAGCGGTTGTGCCCGGATTTGGACAGGATAACATGCATCCCAATGATGTCTATGAGATTGTAAGGTATAACGAGGACAGGGACGATCTGATTGTCAGTGACGTAAAACAATGTATTGCCGACGGAAGAACGCCGGTTGTCCTGTCAAAATATGTGAATCACTCAGAGCGTCTTTATGAACGGCTGGCAAGTCATGCGGATAAGATATTTTTGCTTTCCGGGAAAAATTCAAAGAAAGAACATCGGGCCATATTACAGAAAATGAGTCAGGTAAGAGCAGATGAAAGCATGATCCTTGTGGCTACCGGAAAGCTGATCGGCGAAGGCTTTGATTTTCCGCGCCTTGACACGCTGATCATGGCGACGCCGGTTGCTGGGAAAAATGTGGTGGAGCAGTATGCGGGGCGGTTGAACCGGGATTATGAGGGCAAGAAAAATGTGATTATTTATGATTATGTGGACAGCCATATACCGATGTTTGACCGGATGTACGGTAAGCGGCTCAAAGCGTATAAGCAGATCGGATATGAGATATATTCAGAAAATGATGCTGAAAAACAGGAGGCCAATGCCATCTTTGATATTGACAGCTATTTTGAGGTTTACAGGCGGGATCTGTTAAATGCAAACAGGGAGATCATCATATCCAGCCCGGCCATAAGTACGAAAAAGGTTGAGGAGATCCTGCTTATGCTAAAGGAAAAACAGGAGGCGGGCCTGCGGATCGTAATTGTTACCTGGAAGCCGGATCGGTACGGTTATGGTGACAGTGAATATTGGATGGAGCTGCAGGAGCGGATGCGCAGATCCGGGTTTGAGATGAATCTGGTGGAGGATTATTGTGAGCATTATTGTATTGTAGACCGGGAGATCGTTTGGTATGGCAGTATGAATTTCCTGGGCAAGGAAGATGCGGAAGATAATCTGATGCGCGTGGACAGCAGGGCCATTGCGGCGGAGCTGTTGGAGTTGACATTTGGGCGTGGGGGAGATGATGGCGAGGGGATGTATTAATATTTTAATATTTGAATGAGAAGTATTAGTCATCCCCGGACTTAACAATGATGTACAATATACGCATCATTTTCGTGTTCAAAATATCCCGGCAACTGTCGGTGTAAGATTCAACGCTAGATCATAAATTGAGACATGGCCGAGGCCCCTGTCCAAATTTGGTACTGTAAATAATTCATAAAAATATTCTCATAATTTGGCAAGTAATTACATTCTGTTTGTTATACAATAAAAACATATCTACTTTTGTAATCATACCAGAAATCACAGATACTAACAATATTTTCTTTGTAGCATTGAATGAATCTACCAGATAATAGTTGCAGATTTATCTTTGTGTTTGCTATATAAAAACAGATGTGTTTTATGTGAAGAATAAAACGAAAAAGAAAGAAAAGAAAAAGATAATTAAGAAAAAATGAAGAAAAAGTAAATAAAAACCTTGATTTACCGCTCAATTGGTGCTACGTTATAGTGGGATAAAAACATTGTCGTAACATGGAGCGAGCTTATGGGAAAATCCGGAGAACAGAGACAACAGAATAGAAGGCCTGATGTTAATTCCGGGAAAGCAAAGCAAGCGGACGGGATATATAATGATGGAAGGCAACTGGGAAATTGGGCCAAGTTGATATATATTTTAACGTTGGTAGTTGTAGGGTTACTGCTTGAAAAATGCCATGGGCATAAAGGATTTTCATACTCCGTTGTGTGGATGATATACGGAGGGCTTGTGGGAGTGATAGGCACAGGTGTTTTATACCAGCTAAAGGTGATTTATAAAGCAGATGAGCGCTTGACGGAGCTGAGGCAGAAAACGGTAGACGTATGGCAAGATATTGGTTGTAAAGCCGGTATATTCATGGAATATGCAATCAAGAATACCATTCTTATAATGCTCTGCCTTGCGTTTTTGTGGCTGACATGCGTTTCAGTCTGGGGACAATTTGATGTAGGCGCAAGGTTCCACTGTGCAGTTGAGTCTTTTATTAAATATAAACCGCTTTTATTAAAATATGATGTATCACAACCTCCTGAGAACAATCTGCAGTATGAGACAGTTTTGGAGCCGGCAAATCAACCGACTGCTGCGGAACCAGTACAGGAGACGGAAGTCACAGAGGAACCGCCAGAACCTATACAACAGGAAGAGATAATCCTGGAGACGTCAGAGTTGGAAGAAAAAGCGCAGCGTATGGTTTTTGTGGAGCCAGTAAAGGATTGGAGAATATCTCCGGAGGAGCGGGATGAGCTGTTATTTAAGTCTGGAGCTTATGTGATTGAAGATTTGACGGTTCCACAAGCGAAAGAAATATTGGCTGATTATATCAGTTCCCTGGAAAGCCAGAAGAAAGAAAATCAGTTTGACAGGCTGGCGGATCAGGATTTAAAAGATAAGGTTGCCAGAGCAAGTATTATGGATGCCGAATTAAGAACCTCTGAGGAAAAAGATAGGATTATCTCATGCAGATTGGAGGCATATGGTACTTATAAGAAAGAAGGCCTGGCCAGACTGCTTGCAGAAGATTTCCATTGCTATGCCCTGGCCTATAAAAATGCGGGAGGAGATCGCGAGATTATCGTATCCTATTATTTACAGTCTTTGAAATGGTTGTATGAACGATTAAAATATGACGGCCTTTCACAGAAAACACAAAAAGAAATATTGCGGTCGATCAGTTATCGCTATAATGATATTATGACATATTCGGAGCCGGAGACGGATCAGTGGAATCGTGCGAAGGTGTTAGCTGAGTTATTCAAAGAGATGGCGTAGAACATAAGATGGGAGTTTGTGGGATGGAACGGGAAAAAATTGAGCGGGAGATTAACCAGGTACGAAGTAAATACGGAGAAAAGATCCTGTACATTTTGAAGTCGGAAAGATCCATGTATCATGGGGATCTGGCAGCCAAACTGGAGATTTCGCCCAGCGGTCTGAATGCCATTATCAAGAAGATGACAGAAGGAGAGATCCCCTTAGTACGGGTGGAAC
>ERZ791803.1058-NODE-1058-length-13909-cov-3.733001_pt1 | contig 13909 bp, 7 predicted proteins | sample MGYA00510307_ERZ791803 | MGnify/ENA primary metagenome ERZ791803 (study PRJEB30046, sample SAMN00791963) | human gut metagenome | study: EMG produced TPA metagenomics assembly of the A metagenome-wide association study of gut microbiota in type 2...
GGAGGACGAGGAGCCGGTGATCCGTTCTGCAACCACCTACGTGATTACCGCGGTCCTGACCCCGGAGCAGGAGAAGGCCATCAAGGGCTTCTGCATCAACCCCGTGGACAGCCGGGAGGCGGGGGAGGACAAGCCATCCACCCTGGTGGCGGAGTTTGAGGTCCCGGAGGACATTAAGAACTTCGAGGGCTTTGCCGCAGCGCCTGAGGCGGAGCTTAAGGCGCTCTACGATACCCTGAACCTGGCGATGACCTTTAAGGATTTCCTTCATATTCAAAGGTACTTCCGGGATGAGGAGCGCCGCGATCCCACGGTGACGGAGATCCGGGTGTTAGACACCTATTGGTCCGACCACTGCCGCCACACCACCTTTTCCACGGAGTTAAAGAATGTCCGCTTCACCGACGGGGATTACAGAAAACCCATCGAGGACACCTACAACCGGTACCTGGCGGACCGGGAGGCGATCTACAAGGGGCGGGACGACAAGTACGTCTGCCTCATGGATCTGGCCCTGATGGCTATGAAGAAGTTAAAGAGCGAGGGAAAGCTGGAGGACATGGAGATTTCCGACGAGATCAACGCCTGTAGCATTGTGGTGCCGGTGGAGATCGACGGCGTCACCGAGGAGTGGTTGGTGAACTTTAAGAACGAGACCCACAATCACCCCACGGAGATCGAGCCCTTCGGCGGCGCGGCCACCTGCATCGGCGGCTGCATCCGGGACCCGCTTTCCGGCCGGGCCTACGTGTATCAGGCTCTGCGCCTGACCGGGTGCGGTGACCCCCGCGCCCCCTATGACCGGACCATGGAGGGCAAGCTGCCCCAGCGCAAGCTGGCCACCACCGCCGCCGCCGGCTACTCTTCCTACGGCAACCAGATCGGCCTGGCCACCGGCCATGTGGCCGAGGTCTACCACGAGGGCTACATCGCCAAGCGCCTGGAGTGCGGCGCGGTAGTGGGTGCGGCTCCCGCCGACCATGTCCGCCGTGAGGTCCCTGCCCCCGGCGATGTGGTGATCCTGCTGGGCGGCCGTACCGGCCGTGACGGCATCGGCGGCGCCACCGGCTCCTCCAAGAGCCACAATATGAAGTCCCTGACCACCATGGCCTCCGAGGTCCAGAAGGGCAATGCCCCCGAGGAGCGGAAGATCCAGCGCCTGTTCCGCAACGGCGAGGTGACCCGTCTCATCAAGCGCTGCAACGACTTTGGCGCAGGCGGTGTGTCCGTGGCCATCGGCGAGCTGGCCGACGGCCTGGAGATCGACCTGGACGCCGTGCGCAAGAAGTACGAGGGCCTGGACGGCACCGAGCTGGCCATCTCTGAGAGCCAGGAGCGTATGGCGGTGGTTGTCGCCCCTGAGGATGCGGAGAAGTTCATCGCCGCCGCCCAGAGCGAGAACCTGGAGGCCTATCAGGTGGCCGTGGTCACCGAGAGCCCCCGGATGGTCATGCACTGGAAGGGCCAGAAGATCGCCGACCTCAGCCGTGAGTTCCTGAACACCAACGGCGCGGTCAAGCACGCCAACCTCTGCGTGGAGAAGAAGGACCGTACCGCTCTGGCCCAGTCCTCCGTCCACTCTCTGAAGGAGCTGGCTGCCAGCCTGAAGAGTGCCTCCCGCCGCGGTCTTACCGAGCGCTTTGACGGTTCCATCGGCGCGGGCTCTGTCCTGATGCCCTTCGGCGGTAAGACTCAGCGCACTCCCGCTCAGGCCATGGCCGCTCTGTTCCCTGTGGAGCCCAATCAGGAGACCGACCAGGCCAGCGTGATGGCCTGGGGCTGTGATCCCGACCAGCTGTCTGTGGATCCCTATGCGGGCGCCCACAGCGCAGTTTATACCTCCATGGCCAAAATCGTGGCCGCCGGCGCTGACTACAAGAAGGCCTATCTCACCCTCCAGGAGTTCTTTGAGAAGCTGCGCAACGAGCCTCAGCGCTGGGGCAAGCCCTTCTCCGCCCTGCTGGGTGCTCTGGATGCTCAGCTGGAGCTGGGCGCTGCTGCCATCGGCGGTAAGGACTCCATGTCCGGTTCCTTCCTGGACAAGGATGTGCCCCCCACCCTCATCTCCTTTGCCATCGCTCCTATCCAGGGTCAGCAGGTCCTCTCTCCTGAGTTCAAGGCCGCCGATCACCCGGTGTACCTGTTCTGCTCCGAGGATACCAAGAGCGCCTGGGAAGCCTTCCACGCCCTGTGTGAGGCTGGCAAGGTGAAGGCCGCCTGGGCGGTGGAGAACGGCCTGGCTGAAGCTGTGATGAAGATGTCCTTCGGCAACCGGATCGGCTTCCAGGCGGGTATGGAGAACGTGGATTGGTACGTTCCCATGACCGGCGCTATTGTGGCTGAGCTGTCTGAGGACATTAACGATCCCTGCGCCGTCCGCATCGGTGAGACCAATAAGGCTCCCTTCGTGGCCCTGCCCGGTGAGGCCGTGTCCATTGATGAACTGCTCAAGCTCAACGACGGCGTGCTGGAGAGCGTCTACCCCACCAAGGCGGGTTCCTCCGAAGAGGTGAAGGCCATCTCCTGGGACAAGCGGTCCATCGCCGTGTGCAAGCACAAGGTGGCCCGTCCCAAGGCGGTCATCCCCGTATTCCCCGGCACCAACTGTGAGTACGATACCGCTAAGGCCTGCCTGCGGGCGGGCATCGATCCGGAGATCGTTGTGGTTCGCAACCTGTCCACCAGCCTGCTGTCTGAGTCCGCTCAGGCCCTGGAGCAGGCCATCCGGTCCGCCCAGATGGTGGTGCTGCCCGGCGGCTTCTCCGGCGGCGACGAGCCCGAGGGCTCCGGCAAGTTCATTGCCTCCTTCCTGCGCTCTCCCGCCCTCACCGACGCCATCCACGACCTGCTGAAGAACCGGGACGGCCTGATGCTGGGCATCTGCAACGGCTTCCAGGCGCTGGTGAAGCTGGGCCTGGTGCCCTTCGGCGAGATTCGCGAGATGGATGACAGCTGCCCCACCCTGACCTATAACCTGATCGGCCGCCACCAGAGCCGCTATGTCACCACTCGCGTGGCCAGCGTCAACTCTCCCTGGATGATCAAGTCCAACGTGGGCGACCTGCACACCATCCCCATCTCCCACGGCGAGGGCCGCTTTGTGGCGCCTCAGAGCGTGCTGGAGCAGCTCATTGCCAATGGCCAGGTGGCCACCCAGTACGTGGACCTGGAGGGCAATCCCTCTATGGATATCGACGTCAACCCCAACGGCTCTCTGGAGGCCATTGAGGGCATCTTCTCTCCCGACGGCCGCGTCTTTGGTAAGATGGGCCATCTGGAGCGCCGCGGTCCCCTGGTGGGCAAGAACATCCCCGGCGAGAAGCACCAGCCTCTCTTCGAGTCCGGTGCGGAGTATTTCAAATAATTCTCTTGCTTCAAGGCGCAGGCTTTGCCTGCGCCTTTTTTATATCAAGAAACCGCATGGCTAACAAAAAATTTACAAATGCTTCTACAACATGACGAGAAGGTGTGGTATAATATGCACAAAGCGGTTTGTGAAAAGAAACAGAAACGGTTATCGAACATGTCACGAGAAGGAGCGAATGTCTATGAAAACAATACCGGAGTATAGTGGTACTCTCCGCAGCCATCTGCTTACGGTTCCCAAGTGCATTTCCGAGTGCAGTGGGATCCGTATTTTTGGGCGGCGGATTAAATCTCTGGTTTTTTCTACCGATGTAGCCATTATCAAAAATGTAAATGCGGATGCCATTATTGCGGTTTATCCCTTTACGCCCCAGCCCTCCATCACCCAGGCCATCATCAGTGTCTCTGAGGTGCCCGTGTTTGTGGGAGTGGGCGGCGGTATGACCAACGGAGATCGCTCGGTGCGTCTGGCGGAGTACTCGGAGCATCAGGGTGCTTCCGGCGTGGTAGTCAATGCGCCCATTACAAACGAGACCATTGCAAAGATGAAGCAGGTGGTGGATATCCCGGTCATCACCACCATTGTCTCGGGCGATATGGATATTGCCGGCCGCTTGGCGGCAGGAGCGGATATCCTCAACGTATCCGGTGCGGCCAAGACACCGGAGATCGTAGCCAAGATCCGGGCTGAATTCCCGGATGTGCCTATTATTGCTACCGGCGGTCCCAAGGAGGAGGATATCCTGCGTACCATTCAGGCGGGAGCCAATGCGATTACATATACGCCGCCTACCACCGGACAGCTGTTTTCTGAAATCATGATCAACCACCGCAAGAATTTCAGCAAGCAGCCCGGCTGATTCAGGTTTCATTTCTCGCCGCGCAAGTCCCCTCTTTCCTGGTTGGGAAAGAGGGGAGTGCGGGTGTTTTTTCGGCCGTGATGGGGCGGTTTTTTACGTGAAAAATTTTTTGAAGAAATTTTGAAAAAACCGTTGACAACTAGAGAGAAATCGGGTATACTCTCACTTGTCCTGTTCGAGAGGACAGCAAATCACGGCGGCATAGCTCAGTTGGCTAGAGCACTCGGTTCATACCCGAGTTGTCCCCGGTTCGAATCCAGGTGCCGCTACCATTCATAAAGTTCGGACATTGTCCGTTCCCATATAGCAACGGCCCGGTGGTCAAGCGGTTAAGACTCCGCCCTTTCACGGCGGCAACACGGGTTCGAGTCCCGTCCGGGTCACCACCAATTTTCAGCCGTTCAATATGGAGGCATAGCTCAGCCGGTAGAGCGTCCGCCTCACACGCGGAAGGTCACAGATTCGAGTTCTGTTGTCTCCACCAAAACAAAAAGCAGTTGCGAAAGCAACTGCTTTTTGTTTTGGGTTTCGGCGGCTTTGCCGCCTTCACCCTCCGGCGATTACAGTGCTCGGCAGAAGTGAATTCTGCCTGCGCCAAGGTTTTGGCCAAAGGCCAAAACGCTTGTACGGCGCATCTGCGCCGCCGGCCAGAAGGCCGGGATCGCGGCGGTTCGGCGGGCGACCGCCTCCAATCATTGTTTTTAAAAAGAAGGAAGATGCGATGCAGTCGCATCTTCCTTTTTTGCGTTCTGGCAAGAAGAAAAAAGGTACTCATAGTCGCTTCAGATGTAAAGCTAGGAATGGGTTCAAGAGCGAGGGAGAAATAAATTTATTTTACCTATTGACATAGTAGGTAAATATAGATATGATTATACCAACCTAAATGGTAGGCAAATAAGAGACCCTATGACAGGGCGCCTCTTCTGGCCTACAAGAGAAGGCAGGGAACACCATGGGGCATTTTTTTGAGACGCTGGTCAGAGCAAACTTTCGTTTTGGGCGAATGTGTCTGTGTTGATGAATAAGTGAACACCGACTACACAAAACGAAAGGAATGGATGACAATGAACAATTACAGATTTGAGACGCTCCAGCTGCATGTGGGACAGGAGACTCCCGACCCTGCAACGGATGCCCGGGCGGTTCCTATTTATGCCACTGCGTCGTATGTATTTCAGGACTGCGCCCATGCCGCGGCTCGGTTCAGCCTGGAGGAAGGCGGAAACATTTATAGCCGACTGACAAACTCCACCCAAGATGTGTTGGAGAAGCGGATCGCGGCTTTGGAGGGCGGTGTTGCCGCCCTGGCGCTGTCCTCCGGCGCAGCTGCCATTGCCTATACCATCGAGGCCCTGGCCCTGAATGGAGGGCACATCGTGGCGCAGAAGACCATCTATGGAGGCAGCTATAATCTGCTGGCTCATACGCTGCCCAATTTCGGCATCACCGCCAGCTTTGTGGATATCCACGACCTGGACGAGGTGGAGCGCGCTATTGAGCCAAACACCCGGGCCATCTATATTGAAACCCTGGGCAATCCCAACAGCGATATTCCTGACATTGATGCGCTGGCTGAATTGGCACACCGCCACGGCCTGCCTCTGGTGGTGGATAATACCTTTGGTACACCTTACCTGATCCGGCCCATCGAGCACGGCGCGGATCTGGTTGTTCACTCCGCAACCAAGTTTCTCGGCGGACACGGCACCACGCTGGGCGGCATCATCGTAGATGCCGGAACCTTCGACTGGGCGGCCTCGGGCAAGTATCCTGCCATTGCCGACCCAAATCCCAGCTATCACGGAGTCTCCTTTGTCCAGGCAGCTGGCAAGGCGGCGTTCGTCACCTATGTCCGGGCGGTTCTGCTGCGGGATACCGGCGCCTGCATTTCTCCCTTTGCCGCCTTCCTGCTGCTGCAGGGCGTGGAGACCCTCTCTCTGCGCATAGAGCGCCATGTGGAGAATACCAAGAAGGTGGTGGAATTTTTGGCTAACCACCCTCAGGTAGAGCGGGTCAGCCACCCCTCTTTGCCGGAGCACCCGGACCACGAGCTCTATGAGCGGTACTTCCCTAACGGCGGTGCCTCCATTTTCACCTTTGACATCCGGGGCGGAGAGAAGCAGGCTCATCAGTTTATTGACAGCCTGCAGATTTTCTCTCTCCTGGCCAATGTTGCCGATGTGAAGAGTCTGGTCATCCATCCGGCGACCACCACTCACAGCCAGCTGACGCAGGAGGAGCTGGCCGATCAGAAGATCAAACCCAATACCATTCGGCTGTCCATCGGCACCGAGCATATTGACGACATTCTGGCAGATTTGCAGCGCGGCTTTGACGCCGTTAAGGAGGAATAACCCATGAGCCGTATTTATACATCCGCAGACCAATTGATTGGAAATACTCCGCTTTTGGAGCTGACACACATAGAAGAAGCCTTTGGACTGAAAGCCCGCATTCTGGCAAAGCTGGAATACTTGAATCCCGCCGGGTCCGTCAAGGACCGCATTGCAAAGGCAATGATTGACGATGCAGAGCGGTCAGGGCGGCTCAAGCCCGGCTCTGTCATCATTGAGCCCACCTCCGGAAACACGGGCATTGGCCTTGCCTCTGTGGCGGCGGCCAAAGGCTATCGGGTCATCCTGGTCATGCCGGAAACCATGTCCGTGGAGCGCCGCCAGCTTATGAAGGCCTACGGGGCCGAGCTGGTGCTGACAGAAGGGGCAAAAGGGATGAAAGGCGCCATTGCAAAGGCGGAGGAGCTGGCTGCGGAGATCCCCAACAGCTTTCTTCCGGGACAGTTTGTCAATCCGGCCAATCCCCAGGCGCACCGTGAGAGCACCGGACCCGAGATTTTCAGAGATACCGATGGACAGGTGGATATTTTCGTTGCCGGCGTAGGAACCGGCGGCACCATTACTGGCGTGGGTGAATATCTCAAGGCCCAGAAGCCGGAGGTTCGAATCGTTGCGGTGGAGCCTGCCGCTTCCCCGGTGTTGTCCACGGGTACCGCGGGAGCCCATAAGATCCAGGGTATCGGCGCGGGATTTGTTCCCGACGTGCTCAACACCAAGATCTATGACGAGATCATTCCTGTGGAAAATGGAAATGCGTTTGCCGCGGGAAATCTTATCGGCAAGCAGGAGGGAATCCTTGTTGGCATATCCTCCGGCGCTGCGGTTTGGGCCGCCATAGAAGTGGCAAAGCGGAAGGAAAACGAAGGGAAAACCATCGTTGTCCTGCTGCCGGACACCGGAGACCGGTATCTGTCCACCCCGCTGTTTGCAGAGTAACAGAAATACTCCGGCAACCGCGGGATGCGGCTGCCGGAGTTTTGTTTCCAAGACAAGAGTAACTGAGATGTGGCGTCCATTCCGGACGCAAAGGAGAACACCATGCAGATTTATCTTGATAATGCAGCGACCACAAGCGTGAGCGAGACCGCGCTGCAGGCCATGCTGCCCTATTTTAGCCAGGAATATGGCAACCCCTCCAGTCTCCATTCCTTTGGCCAGAGAGCCAATGAAGCGCTGACAGAGGCCCGGGAGAAAATTGCCGCGCTGCTTCACTGCCAAGCCAGAGAGATCACCTTCACTTCCGGGGGCAGCGAAGCAGACAATCAGGCGATCCGTTCCGCTGCCCAGATTGGGGCAAGAAATGGAAAGCGGCACATCATTTCCACCGCCTTTGAACACCATGCCGTGCTTCACACACTGGCCAAGCTGGAAAAGGAGGGCTTTGAGATCACGCTTCTGGATGTACACGAAGACGGTCTCGTACGGCCACAGGAGGTTGAGGCGGCCATTCGGCCCGATACCTGCCTGGTTACTGTGATGTATGCCAACAACGAGATTGGGACCATCCAGCCGGTGGAGGAGATCGGGCAGATCTGCCGGGAAAAAGGAGTCCTGTTCCACACAGACGCGGTACAGGCAGCGGGCCATCTTGCCATTGACGTGCAGAAGCAGAACATTGACCTGCTCTCGCTGTCGGCCCACAAGTTCCACGGCCCCAAGGGTGTGGGTGTCCTGTATGCCAGAAAAGGTGTTCCTCTTACAACCCTCATTGAGGGCGGCGCGCAGGAACGGGGCAAGCGTGCGGGCACAGAGAATATTCCTGCCATCGTGGGAATGGCCGCGGCCCTGGAGGAGGCCTGCAGAAACATGGAGGCCAACCGGGTCAGGATGACCGCTCTGCGGGATCAGCTGATCCAGGGTCTTGAACAGATCCCCCACTCTGTCTTGAACGGTGATGCCCAGAAAAGACTGCCTGGAAATGTACATTTCTGTTTTGAGGGAATTGAAGGAGAGGCCCTTCTGCTGCTTTTGGATGATAAGGGCATCTGTGCCTCCTCCGGTTCGGCCTGTACGTCCGGCTCTCTGGACCCCAGCCATGTGCTGCTGGCCATTGGGAGACCCCATGATATCGCCCATGGCTCGCTGAGGCTGACCCTCTCGGAGGCGACCACCGAGGAAGAAGTTCGGTATACCATTGATGCGGTTACCCAGGTAGTGGCCCAGCTGCGGGGGATGTCCCCTGTCTGGAGAGACCTGGAGAACGGCGTGAGACAGTTTGTGATTTAAGTGAGGTGTGTGTTATGGCTCTTTACAGCGAAACCGTGATGGACCACTTCCGCAATCCGCGGAATGTAGGAATGATTGAAGACGCGGACGGAGTCGGCGAGGTGGGCAACGTCCAGTGCGGCGATATTATGAAAATCTATCTGAAGATCAATGAGGGGATCATCTCCGACGTGAAGTTTGAGACCTTCGGCTGCGGCAGTGCCATCGCATCCAGCTCCATGGCCACGGAGATGATCAAAGGCAAGCCGGTGGCGGAAGCTATGGCGCTGACCAACCGGGCTGTGGCTGAGGCCCTGGATGGGCTGCCCGCCCACAAGCTCCACTGCTCGGTGTTGGCGGAGGAAGCGATCAAAAAGGCGCTGCAGGACTACTATGAAAGAAATGGAATGTCCAATGAAGCGGCGGCTGCCCAAAAGCAGAAGTAAGCGTTCTGCAGGCTGCTTTTCCATGCCGGACGCAGTTGCATTGTACCCCCTTCCGCAGTAAAATGGGAAACAAGAAAACGAGGTGTTTTACGGCAATGATTTCAACAAGAGGCAGATACGCCCTTCGCGTCATGATTGACCTTGCAGAACACGCCGACGACGGCTATATTCCCATGAAAGAGGTTGCGCAGCGACAGGGGATCTCGTTAAAATATCTGGAGCGAATTATGCCTGCCCTGTCAAAAAACAACCTGGTAGAGGGTGTTCATGGAAAGGGCGGCGGATATCGCCTGAGCAGAAAGCCGGAGGACTATACGGCAGGAGAGATTCTGCGCCTGGTGGAGGGAAGCCTTGCCCCGGTGGCCTGCCTAGAGTGCGGTGCGGAGCCGTGCAGCAGGCAGGATACTTGTAAGACCATCGCCATGTGGAAGAAGTTTTATGATCTGGTCAACGGATATTTTGATCACATTACCGTGGCAGATCTGGCGTACGGCAATTTAAACACAGAGGATTTTCAGTTCTAAGCATAAAAATAACCACACCATTTGGTGTGGTTATTTTTTGCGTTAAGCCTGCTTTGAAATGTGAACTGCAATTGCGAAGTCACTGCGCAGATTCAAAGGCGCAGGCAGTTTTACTTATGATGCAGATACGATTTTATGAAACTGCATCATCATGGTTGCAGACTGTGCGCGGGTTGCTGTGCCGGCAGGAAGCAGCTGCGCGGTATCGGTGCCGCTGACAATACCCGAGGCGTATGCCCATGCCAAAGGCTGGTGTGCATAGGAACTGATCGTGTCCGCGTCGGTAAAGCTGCTCAGATCCGTCTGAACAGAAGTGTCGAGGCCCTTCTGCTCTGCGTAGCGGTACAGCATGACCGCCAGCTGCTCACGGGTAATGGGGTCGTTTGGACCAATGCGGCCATCCCCGTAACCGGTCAGGACGCCGGCTTTTACCGCCCAGCTGATTGCTGCTGCATACCAAGCGTCCGGAGAAACATCTGCATAGGCAGCCGCGTCAACCTGGGGACGGCCCTCCAACGCATATAGGATCTGCGCCATCTGCGCACGAGAAAAATTCCCTTCCGGAGCAAAGGTATTTGCAGATGTTCCGGTCATGATGTCATGGTAGCATACGTAGCGTACGGCCGGATAATACCAGGACTGCTTGTCGACATCCGCAAAGCTGCCCGACCATGCCAGGGTCTCGTCATATCCAACGGTGAACACACAGGGGGCAGTGGCTGTAAAGTAGACCGTCTTGGAAGAAGCATCATAGCTGGAGTGTACCTCAGACCAGCCGCCAGATGCGTTCTGGGTTTGAACGAAGATACCGGCTGCACTCTGCTGAGGCTCTAAAGTGTGGGGAATGGCGATTTTTGCTTGGCCGCCGTGCAGGTCGGTCAAAGCTTCCTGATCGCATAGGATTTTCCATGCCCACAGGGGACGAGCGGTGTTATTGGCTTTGCTGTCTTGTGCCGCGGTCAGCAGCACCGTTATTGTGCGGCTCTGAGCCCAATCTGCAGCAGAAGCCAAAGCTGTGGCATCCAGAGTAATGGAACCCATCGCTGTTTCCATGGTAAAAGAAGCTTTCTTGTGTGAACTGAGCTCGTTCAATGCGCTGCTGGACACCGACAGCTGCACGGTTTCGGCGGTGTTCGAGTCCACCTGGATAGAAATTGCGGGAGCGGTATCTGTGGTTTGCGCTGCCTGCAGGACTGTATGGACCGATTTGCTCAGGGTATCGGCAGAAACCTGTGCCGTATAAACACGGCCTGCGCTGTCAGCGGATCCGGAAGCGGGCAGGCTGATGGTGCTGTCAGAAACTTCTGTGGGGGGCGTACCGCCGCCTGCGGAGCCACCGCCGCCCGCGGAACCGCCGCCGCCTTCAGAACCACCACCGCCTGTGGAACCACCGCCTCCTTCAGGAGGGGGTTGACTGCCATTATCCGGTACCGCACGGAGCGCTTCCTGAGCATTGGTCAGCAAGGTCGCAACAGCGGAAGTGGAGCTGGCCTGTTCAATGGCTGCGATTGCAGTATGCAGAATATTGTCCAGCTGCTCGATCCCCTCCGGGGTATAGTGAGTGGGATCATAGCTGCTGTGATCCATGTGAAGCTGGGCAGTGGCCTGCTGTTTTTGCTTTGCCAACTCGGCGCGCTGCTGCAATGCGTTAAGCAAAGATGCCTGCAGCTGAGTGCGATGCTCGTTGGATTCAGCAACAGCATTTTCATAGGTGGAAAGCCACTGGGTGGTAACTTCGCTCATCGCGCGGGTGGAGAGGCCGTCCAGCTCGCTGGCCCACTGCGCCGCAGCACTCAAACGGCGTAATCCCTGCATGGAGGGCTCCACCTGCTGTACAGCCAATGCGGCAACCAGCTGTTGATCGTCCAGATTTTTCAAATCGGTCTTGGCTGCAACAAATTCGGTTGTTAAGCCTTCCGAAGCCTGCTCTGCTGCGCTGCGGACAGAGGCGGCGTTTGACTCGTTGATCGCCTGACCATCAATTTGGCTGATTACCTCACGGTATGCAGTGCGCCACTGAGAAGCAACCTGTTCCACACGCTGGTTGAGCGTAGGAAGCTGCGCCATTGCATGCTTGGCCTGTGAGAGAAGAGCATCCAGCTGATCTTCTGCTGTACCTGCTGCAGCGGCCAGCTGAGCCCGAGATGTCTCATACTGAGAGGCCAGAGCGGTCCAGTCCTGCGCAGTGTAGTTGGTGGAGACGTAGGTGGAAAAAGCCTGGTCCAGCTGAGCTAAATATTGATTTACTGCCGGCTCACGCCAGACTGCATACAACGTGACCGTGTCGCCCTGCTGGAAAGCCAAATTGCGGACGGAGGCTTGATCTTTGTACTTTACGGGGCCGTTCTGTGTCAGTGACCAGCCGGCAAATTCCATGCCGCTGGGGGCAGTGAACGTACAATCCGGCAAATTTTCCGACTGATTGTACGAGACGGTGATGGAATCCATCTTTCCGCTACCTGTATTGCTATCGAAGGCGATTTGATACTGGATGGGCGTCCACTGGGCATACAGCGTGACGCGGTCTCCTTGGATTTCGCCGCCGAGATTATTGACTTTCTCCTGCGCGGCGTAGACCTTTCCGTCGCCGAAGGTGTCTTCCCAGCCGCTAAACTGATAGCCCATACGGGAAAAATCACTATTCGGCAAAATCAGGTCCGTATTCCATACGGCAGCCTGGGAGGGCATGGAACCGCTGCCGCCGTTGGCCGAGAAATAAATAGTGTAGTCGTTGGGAAGCCACTTGACATACAGCGTTTGACCATTTGCGGGCAGGTTATCCGGTGCCGGCTGTGTAAAGCCTGAGTCCAGGTACCAGGCGGTTCGCTCATAGCCCAACTTGGGGTCTTGCTCGTCATATACAGAGGACTCTACGATCAGAGAGCTGCTGATCGGGAGCGTAAGGGTGTCCAGCCAGTTATTGCGGGCGACAAAACCGCTGCCGATGGGGCTGAGATTAGTATTATGGCTTAAATCCAGATTGGTCAGACGGTTGTGGTCGAGATGTACGAACTCTAGCTCCGACAGCATGGACAGATCTACCTTGGTTAGATTATTATCAAAGGATTCAATGAACTTCAGCTTGGTGTTGGTTGAAAAATCCACGGCGGGAAGATCGTTATACCGGCAATAGATAATTTCCAGTGCAGTACAGCCTGTCAGGTCCAGCGCCGTCATATGATTGTTTTCGCAGTTGAGAGAAATCAACTCTTTCAGCCCGGACACATCCAGGGAAGAGATCCGGTTAACCGCGCAGTGCAGATACTTCAGCCGGAGATTCTGACTGACATCCAGGGCGGTCAAAGCATTATTTTTGCAATTGAGGGATTCCAGTGCGGAAAAGACCTCGATTCCCTCCAGCGAGGTCAGGTTCTGATTTGCTACATCGATGGAACGGATATTAGCCAACTCCTCGGCGGTCAGCACGCCATCTGCGCCGTATCCGCTGATATGAGAGGGGTCTTTTAGCCATTCCTGAAAAGCGGCGTCAGGGAATGTATGTTCAGTGATGGCAATGCTTTCTCCAGAAATTGTATTTCCGGAAGCGGCTATAGCCGTTGGAAAGTATTGACCAAGAAAAATTGTTGCCAGCAAGACTGACACGCCTTGTCGCAATCTGTGCTTCATGATTTTGCTCCATTTCTAATTATTGTTATATTCTGCAATTTTTTTCGAATTATGGTCGAAAAATGACGCAGCTATTATATTATAGCAAGTGGCCATACGTGAAGTAAATGGTGAATAAATCACATAAAATACAGGAAAAATGTTGCTTTTCGCACGGATAAGATAATAATAGAAAAGCTGTTGCATTATAAACGAATAAGCCTGGTAAGAAAAGGCGAATATCACAATTATATTTAGGCTGAGAAATTGGGATTGGCACGAAGAGCAAGTGAGTGCATCAGCGCTGACGCTTTTTGTTGTAGGCATAAAAACGCCGGATCAAAGCGGGGACAAATTTGGGAGACGTGTACGCTGACTTTTATAAAAAAGTCGGAGCAAGCAATATAAAGCTTGCTCCGACGTGAAATATTGCAACAGTATAGATGCCGCAGCTTCCAGGTTCGCACCCAAAACCAAATCACAACCCAGCATTAGCGGTTGTGATTTGGAAAGGATGAGCAGCGGCGTGAGTGCGCTCTGACTTTTGT
>ERZ791803.1059-NODE-1059-length-13905-cov-2.291552_pt1 | contig 13905 bp, 13 predicted proteins | sample MGYA00510307_ERZ791803 | MGnify/ENA primary metagenome ERZ791803 (study PRJEB30046, sample SAMN00791963) | human gut metagenome | study: EMG produced TPA metagenomics assembly of the A metagenome-wide association study of gut microbiota in type 2...
TCGCAGTACCGTGCATTATTGAAGTGGCGGCCGAGGGACGAAACAACAACAAAGAAATTATGTCAAGGAGGAACCAATATGCTGGAAGAACAAGTAACGCTACAGTTTCTGAAAAAATTTGAAGATTATCCGTTTTTGGTGAAAATGGATGGAAAGGAACATCTCATCGGAGAAGGGAAACCTGCCTTTGCAGTTACGTTTCATAAAGACATTCCGCTTTCCGATTTAGCGACAAGCACTTCTCTGGCTTTAGGGGAGGCATACATGAACAATGATTTGGAAATTGAAGGAGACCTGTACTACGCCCTGGATCATTTTCTGGGTCAGATGGGAAAGTTCTCCACGGATCACAATGCGCTGAAAAAACTGATATTTACCTCCACAGCGAAGAAAAACCAGCAGAAAGAGGTAAGCAGCCATTATGATATCGGAAATGACTTCTATAAGCTGTGGCTGGATGAAACCATGAATTATTCCTGCGGATACTTTAAGACGGATAAAGACACCCTTTATGAAGCCCAGGTCAATAAGACGGATTATATATTAAAGAAACTTGCCCTGGAAAAGGGGATGGACCTTCTGGATGTGGGCTGCGGCTGGGGATTCCTGTTAATCAGGGCCGCAAAGGAATATGGGGTAAAGGGAACCGGAATCACCCTGAGCCGTGAGCAGTATGAGGGATTTACAAAGAGGATTGAAGAGGAAGGGCTTGGCGGTCTTGTTACCGTAAAGCTGATGGACTACAGGGACCTTCCGCAATCCGGCATGAAGTTTGACCGTATTGTCAGCGTGGGCATGCTGGAGCATGTGGGCAGGGAGAATTATGGCAGGTTCATGGATTGCATGGATAAGGTGCTGAAACCGCGCGGGGTATTCCTTCTGCACTATATCAGCAGCCAGAAGGAACATGCAGGGGACCCCTGGATAAAAAAATATATTTTTCCCGGAGGCGTCATTCCCAGCCTAAGGGAAATCATATCCCTGATGGCGGACCATGATTTCCATGTGCTGGATGTGGAAAACCTGAGGAACCATTATAACAGGACATTGCTTTGCTGGGAGAAGAATTTCAAGGAACACGAGGATGAGGTCAGGGAAATGTTTGACCAGGAATTTGTCCGTATGTGGGACCTGTATCTATGTTCCTGTGCAGCCACCTTCCACAATGGGATCATAGACCTGCACCAGATCCTGGTGAGCAAGGGCGTGAACAATGAACTGCCCATGGTACGTTGGTATTAATAGAAAAGCAGAGGCATGCCGGCCCGGTGTTAAGCAGCGGGGAAGGCATGCCTTTCTTTTGGACCAGGATGGCTTTATCGGCAAAAATCTGCTATAATGATAAAACCATGTGAAAAAGGGGGACGGAAATACATGAAAACAAAAAAGGACCTGATTACATATTGCCTGACCTATAAGGATGTCTACGAGGACTATCCGTTCCGTGACCATGAGTGGGCAGTCATACGGCACAGGAACAATAAAAAGGTCTTTGCCTGGATATACAGCAGGAACGGTGAGGTATGTATTAATTTAAAATGTTCCCCTGAATGGATTGAATTCTGGCGCAAAACATATGAAGGCGTGCGTCCCGGCTATCATCTGAATAAAAAGCATTGGAATACCGTGGTGATGGATGGGACCGTGCCGGATAAGGATGTTAAGCGGATGATAGGGGAGAGCTACGATTTGACAAAGTGAGGAGCAGATCATAGATGGTTTAAGATTTAAGGAGGATAGGCATGAGCGATATTAAATTTGAGATAAAAGAAGAATTAGGCGTATTGTCTGAGAATGCCAAAGGATGGCGCAAGGAAGTGAACCTTATCAGCTGGAATGGAGCGGCTCCCAAGTACGATATCCGGGATTGGGCGCCGGACCATGAGAAGATGGGGAAAGGAATCACCCTGTCAGCCGAAGAGGCAGGCAGGCTCAAGGAGGTCTTAAACTTGGTGTCCAAGTAGTGTTTAATGGAGTAGGAGTGTGAAACGGGGGCGTTCCAATATACAGGAGGCATGGCTGGATACGGCTGCAAGGCGCGATTATATGGAGGAATTGTGTGGGAGGACGCAGGAGAAAATGTAAAAAGTTGTAAAGACTTGTAAATAGATAAAAAAAATACTTGATTTTTGGGAATATTTATGATATATTCTTCTGGTCGGGGCATTAGCGCAGCTGGGAGCGCGCCACACTGGCAGTGTGGAGGTCACGGGTTCGAATCCCGTATGCTCCATTTTTTATTACACAAAAATAAATCTTAGGGACATTGACACCCATTCTTAATGAATCCATCTGCTCGAGCCGGATTGTTTTTTATACATCCCCGTATTTCCTGATAAATATTCATAACAAGTTTGGCATGATTCCTTGGAAAACCGTACAGACTAATGTAAAACCATTCATACGGTGAGAGGCAGAATCATGAAATTCGACGCGGTATATTATGAACCGGGAATCCTATCCTATTCCTTGGGAGAGAAACTTAAGGAAGATTTTGGGGACATACCATGGATTCCCATTGAGAGCCACAATTCCATCAAGGAAATGCAGGAAAAGCCCAATTCGGAATTTGGGCATATGAAGCGGAACCTGATCATAGGTATCCGGAAAACCCATAAATATGTGGAGAACCACAAGGTTTCCGATTACCTGGTTCCCTATACGTCTTCCGGCTGTACGGCCATGTGCCTATACTGCTATCTGGTCTGCAATTACAACAAGTGCGCATATCTGCGGCTTTTTGTGAACAGGGAGCAGATGCTGGACCGCATCATAAAAAAGGGCAGGGAAAGCGGGAATCCGCTGACATTTGAGATTGGGAGCAACAGCGATCTGGTGCTGGAGAATACAATTACGGATAACCTGCTTTATACCATACCAAGATTTGCAGTGGAGGGAGTGGGAAAGATTACATTTCCAACTAAGTTCCATATGGTGGAGCCGTTATTGGGCCTGGAACACAGGGGAAAGGTAATCTTCCGCATGAGCGTTAATCCACAGAATATCATCAGCAGGGTTGAACTGGGGACTTCCAGCCTGAAGCAGAGGATCCAGGCAGTGAACCAGATGTGCGAGGCCGGTTATCCATGCGGCCTCCTCATTGCGCCGGTTATCCTGATGGAAGGATGGAGGGAGATGTATACCGGTCTTTTGGAGGAGCTGGAAGCAGGACTTACCAGGAAGATGAAGGAGCAGATGTTTCTGGAGGTCATCCTGATGACATATTCCTATATTCACCGGGCGATTAACAGTGAAGCATTTCCGGCTGCGCCGGACCTTTATGATAAGGAACAGATGACGGGACGGGGAAGAGGCAGGTACTGTTACCGGGCGGATTCCAGGGAAGAAGCAGAAGTTTTCCTTAGGGCCGGGATTAAACGGATACTAGGGGATGTGCCCGTGCTTTATATCAGCTAAAACCAGAGAAATCTTAATATAATCTTTAGCAATTCTTATTTGACAGTGAATCAGGGCAGTGATATAATACATTCCAATAAAAGGGAGTAGCGAACCACTATCGGTGGATTTTAAATCGTCTTCTTGGTGCTTTTTAATAAGCACCCGTATAAAATGAAATGTGCAAGACTTTTATTGTGGCAGATGCCGACCACGATAAAAGTCTTTTTAAATATCGCAGCCGGTCCCCATTCATCTGCCGCGCACATGCTTTAACCATAGGAGTGTCAGATGACGGAAAGGAGATTGTTATGGAGAAAAAGGACATGAGGAAAGAAATTGCAGAGGCGGTTACTGCGGCGGATAGGGCGCTGCAAAGCCTGGAGGAGGCAGGGATGTATCTGTCAAAAGCAGCCGGATGGGGGGTATGGGACCTGCTTGGCGGCGGTATGTTCGGTACGTTCATGAAACATTCCAGGATGGATGACGCAAGCCGCGCCATGGAAGCAGCCAAGTCCCACCTTAGGAGGCTGAAACGGGAACTTCTGGATGTGGAGCTTCCCGGCGAGTTCAAGCTGGATGTGGGGGACTTCCTTACATTTGCGGACTACTTTTTTGACGGCATCATTGCTGACTGGATGGTGCAGACCAGGATTAAGGATGCTGAGGCACAGGTGGAGGAGGCGAAGCAGCGTGTGACGCGTATCCGAAGCCGCCTGTATGAATTAAGGGCGGAACTGCCGCCGGAAAAAGGAGGAAATGCATAATGGGCTGTCTTGGAAATGTTTTATGGTTTATATTCGGAGGTTGTATAAGCGGGCTGAGCTGGCTCCTGACAGGCTGTCTGTGGTGTATCACGATCATCGGGATTCCGGTGGGTCTGCAGTGCTTCAAATTTGCAAGCCTGAGCTTTTTCCCCTTTGGTAAAGAGGTTGTATACGGCGGGGGCGCGGGTTCCTTCCTGTTAAATATCATCTGGCTTGTTGTTTCAGGCCTGCCCCTTGCCATTGAATCGGTTGTCATAGGCGCCCTGCTCTGCATGACAATCGTGGGTATCCCCTTTGGGCTGCAGCAGTTTAAACTGGCAAAGCTGGCATTGATGCCCTTTGGCAGTGAGATAAGATAGGGTGTCCTGCATCCTGTCTTGGCCGGTAAAAAAGGCAGGACATACAGAAGGATTTCTGCTATACTAAAACAAAAGGCGGAACCGGGCAAGCGTGCCAGTGCCTGCCCGGTTCCCTATATGATATCAGGAAGAAGGATGTGCATATGCCCAGAAACATAACAATGGACGATATTGCCGCCATGGCGGGCGTTACAAAGAGTACGGTGTCCAGGTATTTTAACGGGGGAAGCGTTAAGGAGTCCACAAAGCAGAGGATCCAGGAGATTACCAGGGAGTACAACTATGAGCCCAATGCATTTGCAAGGCTGAAGGCAAGGGAGAGCAATGTGGTGGGCGTGGTTGTGCCTACCTTGAATTCCAAGATTACCAGCCGGGTGGTCACCAGCATCGGACGGTATCTGCGGGAACAGGGTTATGAGGCCCTTATTAAGGATTCGGACCACAGCATTGATTTGGAACTTAAGAATATACAGAGACTGATTAATTTAAAGGTGGACGGAATCCTGCTGAGCGCCATCAACATTACGGATGAACACAGGGAGATTATCAGGAACAGCCCGGTTCCCCTGGTGGTGCTTGCCCAGGATTACGATGATGGGATATGTGTTGTATACGATGATTATGGGGCGGGAAAGGCCATGGGGACCTGGGTTGGCAGGGGACATCCTGACAGGGTTGGATACATGGGGGTGGATGAATCCGACGAGGCAGTGGGCATTACCAGGAAAAAGGGAGTGCTTGAAGGGCTGAAGGCCTGCGGCGTGGAATGCATCAGGGAGATATCCGGGGATTACAGCTATGAAAGCGGGATCCGTATGGCTCAGGAACTGCTGGACCAGGGGCCTCTTGATGCGGTCATATGTGCAACGGACCGTCTGGCCTTTGGGGCGTACCGGGTATTGGAAGGGCGCGGGCTTAGGATTCCGGAGGACGTGTCGGTGGCGGGCTTTGGCGGTTATGATGAAAGCACCCTTCTGAAGCCGGAACTGACAACCCTTAAGTTCGATTCCTATGGCCTGGGGTATCTGGGAGCCGAAACCCTGATTAAGATGATAAGGGAGGAACCGGTGCCGAAAAAGCAGATTGTGGGCTATCAGATGATTGAAGGGGAGAGTGTGGAAAAATAGGGATATTAGTGCTGGCTGCTGTGGTTTTTTTATGCTTTTGTGGAAAATGCATAAAAAACCACAGCATTTTTTTACGTTCAAAAGACGGAACCGGTGCCAAAATATATTGACATAAAGGGTGAAAAGTATTAATATTAACTTATGGAACCGATACCAAAAATCAGGAGAAGAAAGAGGTAAGGTTATGGATTATGCAAAAACAGCAAGTCTGGTAATCAAGTATGTTGGTGGAAAAGACAATATTAAATCAGTGGCCCATTGTGCGACAAGACTGCGCTTTCAGCTAAAGGATAATGAACTGCGCAATGAGGAGGCAATCAGTGACCTGGAAGGGGTGAAGGGGGTATTTTTAACACAGTCCCAGTTCCAGATCATCTTTGGATCAGGCACCGTGAACCTGGTCTGCGCCGAAGTACAGAAGCAGCTGGGGAATATGGAGGAAGGGCCGGAGGATAAGGAGGCCGGGGAGGAAAAAGGCAACCCGATCCAGCGGTTCATTAAGATGCTCAGTGACATTTTCGTGCCAATCATTCCGGCGATTGTCGCAGGCGGTCTGCTGATGGGGCTTAACAACCTGCTTACCTCGCCATTGTTCCAGGGGCAGGCTGTCATTGAACGGTTCCCCCAGTGGCAGGGCCTGGCGGCGGCTGTGAATACCTTTGCCAATGCTCCATTTACATTCCTGCCAGTGCTCATTGGCTTCAGCGCTGTCAGGAAATTCGGAGGCAATCCGTTCCTGGGCGCGGCCATGGGGATGATCATGGTCCACCCGGATCTGCTGAATGCATATCAGATTGGCATAACAGACCCGCCAATGTGGAATATATTCGGATTCCAGATTGCTGCCATCGGTTATCAGGGGACCGTGCTTCCGGTTCTGGCCGTGTCATGGATCCTTGCCAATATTGAGAAGAGGCTCCGCAGGATTACGCCGTCATGGCTGGATAACCTGACCACGCCGCTTCTGTCCATCCTGGTGACATCCTTCCTCACCTTCATATTCGTGGGTCCTGTTTTAAGGGAGGCGGGAAACCTTCTGGCAGCAGGCATCACATGGCTTTATAATACCCTTGGGCCGGTGGGCGGCGCCCTGTTTGGCTTTGCATATGCGCCCATTACCATGACAGGCATGCATCACAGCTTTATTGCAATTGAGACACAGCTTCTGGCTGACAGCGCCCATACAGGAGGCAGCTTTATTTTTTCAACTGCAAGCATGAACAATGTGGCTCAGGGAGCAGCCGTCCTGGCCGTGCTTCTCATGACAAAGAACCAAAAGATTAAATCCATCTGTTCTGCTTCCGGTATCTCCGCGCTTCTTGGGATTACCGAACCAGCCATGTTTGGCGTCACGCTTAAATTAAAATACCCATTTTATGCAGCCATGGCAGGATCCGCAGTGGGAAGCGCATATCTGGCGGGAACCAGGACACTGGCCCAGGCATTGGGGGCAGCCGGACTCCCGGGATTCATTTCCATGAAACCTGACCATTATCTGGATTTTGCAATCGGCATCCTGCTTTCCATGGGCGTGTCTTTTATACTGACCATTGTGTTCTGGAAGAAATCCGGCCTGGAAAAGCAGGAGAATACACAGGGACGGAAAGAAGTGAAGGCAGGAACCGGGATTATGGGAAGCGCGGGAAGCGCGGGAAACGCAGGAACCATGGAAAGCGCAGATACCACCACTATCCTGTATTCTCCCATGAAGGGGGAAATCCTTCCCGTGGACCGGTCTATGGATGAGGTGTTTGCTTCCAGGGCCTTGGGCGATGGGATTGCACTGAATCCTGAGGATGGAATGGTATATGCGCCCTGCGATGGGACCATAAGCCTTCTGTTCCCCACAAAACACGCGGTCGGGATAACATCCGATACAGGAATCGAGGTTCTGATCCATATCGGTATCAATACCGTACAGCTGGACGGAGCCGGATTTGAGGCATATGTGGCCCAGGGAGATAAAGTAAAATGCGGGGATAAGCTGATCCTGGCTGATTTAAAGCTGATAAATGAAAAGGGGCTGAATCCCCAGACCATGATGATCCTGCCGGAGGGCGGGGGACTGAAGGCAGAGGTATACCCTTTGGCCGGAGCGGATGCAGGCACCATGGCCATGGCGGTGCGCAGATAAAACAAGACGTCAGGAGGACGGCAGGTGGAGAAGTATCATAAGGTATTCAGGAAGGATTATGAGGAATGGTATCAGGAGAATCAGGAATACAGGGAACTGACGGCGTCCGACCCAAGGCGGCTAAGATTCCATCTGATGCCGGAAACGGGCTGGCTGAATGACCCCAATGGCCTGTGCCAGCTGGACGGGCAGTACCATATCTATTATCAATACACGCCATTTGAACCCACGGGCGAGATTAAACTGTGGGGACATTATACCACAAAGGATTTTGTCCGGTATACCAGGGGGGAGCCGGCCCTGTTCCCGGATACGGATTTAGACGCCCATGGCGTGTATTCGGGTTCCGCTTTTGTGGAGGACGGCACCATCCACTATTTTTATACAGGCAACGTGAAACGGTTTGACCGGGATGATTATGACTATATCATGGACGGAAGGGAAAGCAATACCATCGGCATTGACAGCAGGGACGGCTTCCGGTTCACGGAAAAGAAACTTCTGCTGGGCAATCAGGATTATCCCGGGGATATGAGCTGCCATATACGGGACCCGAAGGTATTTAAGAAGGGCCAGGCATATTATATGGCGCTGGGAGCCAGGGATGTGCGTGGCCAGGGACTGGTGCTTTTATATGAATCCCCGGATTTAAAGACATGGAAGTATTGCAGTAGGATTACCACCCGGGAAGCGTTCGGATACATGTGGGAATGCCCGGATCTGTTTGAACTGGACGGCCGGCAGTGCCTTATCTGCTGTCCCCAGGGGGTTAAACCCAGCGGAGTGGATTACTGGAATGTACATCAGTGTACGGTCATGGCACTGGATTATGACTTTGACAATCATATGGGCCGGGAGATTCCTCCGGATGCCATTGCCATGGTTGACAGGGGATTTGATTTCTATGCGCCCCAAAGCTTTTTGGACGAAAGCGGAAGACGTATACTCATTGGGTGGATGGGAATACCGGATGCAGATTATACGAACCCGACCACACAGGCCGGATGGCAGCATGCATTGACCCTTCCCCGCGTCCTGCACTGGAAAGAGGGGCGCCTTGTCCAGTCGCCGGTCCCGGAACTGCAGCAGATGCGCTGCAATGAGAGGACATATGCCCTGGGACAGTTGAATCTGGCCGGGGAAGAAGGGATTGTTTTCGAGGGATGCTTCCTGTTTGAATCCTGCAGACACATGTGCCTGACACTCCGCCGGGGAGTTACCCTGACCTTTGAGGATGGGCTTCTGACCCTGGATATGGGAACCGCAGGGTCCGGCAGGACAAAACGGTGTGCCCGTCTTGAGAAGCTGCGGGAACTGCAGGTATTCTCTGACACATCCTCCCTGGAGATATTTGTAAATCAAGGCAGGGAGGTCTTTACCACCAGGGTATATGGCCTTGAGGGCGGAATCCGGCTGGAGGGATTGCGCAGGGACAGCGGTATTATATGACCTGTCTGGTTTTATCTATCAGCAGCCATGAATCATGGCTACCCATGAAAGATTCCAATCAGCTGCCTGCTTTTATTTGACACCGGAAAGTACAGGCATTAAACTGATACTGTATGGACTGCATTAACAAAACACATATGGTTGCAGTGCATCATACAGAAGGAGGAGAACCGATGATATCTTGGATAAGGTCAGCCCTGGCTCCGGCGATGCTGCCGGTGGCACTGTCGGCCGGCATGCTGGTTACGGCCTGCGGTCCGGGCAGCGGCGCTGCAAAGGACAGTGCGGCAGCGATTCAGGCAGAAGCAGGAAGTGCGGCAGCGATTCAGGCAGAAGAAGGAAGTACGGCTGCGGCCTGGGCAGAAGAGGGAAGTGCGGCTGCGGCCCGGGCAGAAGCAGGAATTACGGATGGAAATCACGGTATGGAGGTTAACGGCGGGGAGGATGGGACAAAAAGAGACCATGAGGACTTAGGGACATCTGAGGCCGGGGAAGAGGCCGGAATCATAATTGGACTTCCGCAAAACGAAAACTGGTGCAAGGACCCTGTCTTTAGTACGGAGGAAGGGAATGTGGTACAGGTCATGTTCCATGACGGCATGACGGATTCAGACGTCATACTGCGCGCGTCCAGGGAAGAGGATGGGGACCCGTCGGTATTCTACTATCTGTTTGATGACAACAGGAAAGTGACATGGACAGCCAGGGCGGAGGATGGAACTGAAATTACCGTCACGGTGGAGGTTACGATAGAAAATTCCGATATACGCGGAGTGCTTGCCACATGGAAGTACAATGGGACATTGTTTGCGCTGTGGGAAGATGACGCGGTGGATCAGGTGGATTCAGTGGCAAAACTGGCAGCGGAGATAGCAGGAAGAAGCAGATAGGATGATAAACAGATAATAAGGCGGAACTGTCTGACGGGAAGCATCCCAAACAAGCCAGCCCGCCTTTTTCTTTTCATGGGCTGTTTTGAACGTGGTTCCCTATGAAATGGCTGGGGTAAGGACGGGATTACAGCGTCTGATCTGTTTCGGAACGTCTATAGGTGATGATATCATCGATATCACAGTTCAATATCCGGCAGAGGTCGTTGATGGTGGTGGTGCTCAGGGGTTTATTCTTGCGCAGGCGGTCAATGGTGGAACTTGACAGGTTGTGGTTGTAAATCAGGGTATAGGTAGATTCCTCAGACTGTTTTAAGGTGTTCCAAAAAGGTTCATATGTAATCACGGTGTTTCCTCTTTTCTTGTGATATGATTATTTAAAGTTTAACTTAAAACCAGGCCCCGTATTGAAACAACGCAGAATTTGCCGTCCAAAATGGTGAAATTATTCACAGAGGTATTTCCTTGATGGAATAAAAACAGCATTTTGGGGCCATGGCCTGGTTTTGCAGGTCAAACATCTATTTAAAGAACGAAGGACGGGCCTTTATTCCCCTTTTCACGAAAAAAATATATGCATTTTCCGTTAAGGAAAAAGTAAGACAGTGTAAGAGGAATGGGACTTGCTTTTTTCGGAAAAGTTTGTATAATAAGATAACGGACTTAGACTAAGCAGCAAAAGGTAGAATATATGCTTATGAATCGAATCCAGGAGGCGTAGTAAGATGAAGATCAGGAAGGTACTGGGCAGTTTTGCATGGGTCCTGCTTGCAGCGCTGCTGATTATGGTTAATGCCACGGCAGCCAGTTCGGACGGTATGTTTAACCAGAAAGAAAATACCAAGGTATCAACTTCGATGATTCAGTGACAGTAAGGCAATATGACAGGAAAAGACCGGGAAACCAGGTCTTTTTTTGTTTGTCCGTCCCATGGCAGGCTCCTGTGTCCTGACAAGTGTGTCCTGACGGCCGGTACAGCAAGTTTTGCAATGCAGTCGGCAAAAAGGGACATGGTTTATTCCTTTTCAGGGTGATAAGATAAAAACATGGGAACTGGCCCGGGGAATCATCCCCGCCGGGCCGGCGAGGTATTTAACAGGGGTCAAACACACCCTGATACAGCAGACGGCAATATTGTTCAGTATCATTCATTCAGGAGGAAAAGGCAATGCATTTATCAGACAGTGAAATGAAGAACAGGGAGCAGTGGGAAAAGGCGGGAATCAGGCTGCCTGGATTTGACAGGGAAGCCATGAGGCAAGCCACCAAGGAATGCCCCCAATGGATACATTTCGGCGCGGGCAATATCTTCCGCGCATTTCCGGCAGCGCTTCAGCAGGAGCTTTTAAACCAGGGCGCGGAGAAAACCGGGATTATCGTGGCAGAGGGCTATGATTATGAAATCATCAAGAAGGCATACAGGCCGCAGGATGATTTAAGCCTGCTTGTGACCCTGAAAGCCAACGGGACCATTGAGAAAACAGTAATCGGCAGCCTGGCAGAGTCACTGGCCGTGGACCGTCAGGATGAGGCTGACTGGAACCGCCTGAAGGCTATTTTTGCAAGCAGCACCCTTCAGATGGCCAGCTTCACCATCACGGAGAAAGGATACTGCATCACATCCCCGGACGGTTCTTTCCGTCCGGATGTGGCACGGGATTTTGAAGCTGGTCCGGATATGGCGGACAGCTATATCGGAAAACTGGTATCCCTGTGCCACTGGAGATATACCCATGGAGCAGCGCCGCTGGCCCTGGTAAGCATGGATAACTGCTCCCACAATGGCGATAAACTGTCCGCCGCAGTGGCTGCCTATGCAAAAGCCTGGACGGATAATGGAAAGGCGGCCAGGGGATTCCTTGAATATATTGAGAATCCTGCCTGCGTGTCCTTCCCTTGGAGCATGATAGACAAAATCACCCCGCGTCCGGATGACAGTGTCAGGAAAATGCTGGAGGATGCAGGCTTCACGGATACAGAGAGCATTGTAACAAGCAAGAACACCTATGTGGCACCCTTTGTCAACGCGGAGGAAGCAGAATACCTGGTGATTGAGGACGCGTTCCCCAATGGGCGCCCTGGGCTGGAAAAGACAGGCGTCATGTTTACGACCAGGGATACGGTGGAGAAGGTGGAGCGCATGAAGGTCTGCACCTGCCTGAATCCCCTCCATACCACGCTGGCCGTGTACGGCTGCCTGTTGGGATACACGAAAATCAGTGAAGAGATGAAGGATGGGGATCTGGTAAGGCTGGTGGAGCTGATCGGGTATAGGGAAGGACTGCCGGTAGTGACCGACCCGGGCATATTATCACCCAGGAAATTCATTGATGAGGTGCTTAAGGTCCGTGTCCCCAATCCATTTATGCCGGATACGCCGCAGAGGATTGCCTGTGATACGTCCCAGAAGCTGTCCATACGCTTTGGGGAAACCATCAAGGAGTACCTTGCAAGGCCTGAGCTGGATGTTCAGTCCCTCAGGTTCATCCCCATGGTGCAGGCCGGATGGTGCCGTTATCTTCTGGGCGTGGATGATGAAGGCAATTCATTTACAGTCAGCCCTGACCCGATGTATGGGGAGCTGGCAGAACAGCTGAAGGATGTGAAGGTAGGGGAGCCCTGCGATGTCCATGCCGTGCTCCGGCCGATTTTGGGTAATGCCGCCATATTTGGCGTGGACCTGTATGAAGCAGGGCTGGGCGCATATACGGAAGATATTTTTGCTGAACTGATTGCGGGGAAGGGCGCTGTCCGGGCAGCGCTTAGGAAACATCTGCAGGAAGCCTGAGGGCGGATGGGGGACGCGGGAACTGAGTCTGTGAAGCGGGCCGGGGCAGGCAGCTATGGACAGACAGCCGTGGACAGGCGGCTATGGACAGGCGGCTATGGACAGGCGGCCGTGGACGGACGGCCATGGACAGGATCAAGGGGTCCAGAGGGGCGGCTTTTAATGCCCTGACAATATAAAAGACGGGGGTGGAGCCTGGCTATGTCGCCGGAACCCACCTCCGTCTTTCATGCTGTCCGGGCTTAAGAAACTGCGGCCTCCTTAACAATGTATGCGATTGACTTTTTACAAAAAGTGGGAGAAATTAATGAAATTGTAACAAAATTGTCATATTTTATGTACAAATCCACAGGATTATGCTATTATAGTGGGAACGAATGGAAGAAATTACCGGATTCACCGGACTTACAGGCATTTGCCTTTTGATGATAGATGGGCATAAGAATGAGGAAGACAGAGGTTACGTATGAAAAGGTGGATAGCAGCAGGCATATTAATCCTTGCAATGACAGGATGTTCCCGGTATGAACCGGCAAAGGAGATGACCAGAGCCCAGGAGGAGTCTGTGCAGTCTGAGGCATCAGGGGCCCAGAACGGGCAGGAGACCCAGGAGGCTGATTCCCAGGTCATTACCATTTCCACATATCCGCCCAGAAACCCGGTAAAGGTAAAGGGCATCTATGTATCCGCCTATGTAGCCGGTACCGGTGATATGATGGATAAGATCATTGAGGAGGTCGACAGGACGGAGCTCAATGCAGTGGTCATTGATGTGAAGGATGACCAGGGAAGGATCACCTATGCCATGGATTCCCCTACGGTAAATGAGATAGGGGCCTGCCAGGTTTTTATCCAGGACATGCCTGCGCTTATGGCAAAGCTTAAGGAGCATGGAATCTATACCATAGCCAGGGTGGTGGCGTTCAGGGATCCCTATCTTGCAGAACAGAAGCCGGAGTGGAGCCTGCATGTGGCTGACGGCAAGATTTACCGGG
>ERZ791803.1063-NODE-1063-length-13859-cov-3.573095_pt1 | contig 13859 bp, 15 predicted proteins | sample MGYA00510307_ERZ791803 | MGnify/ENA primary metagenome ERZ791803 (study PRJEB30046, sample SAMN00791963) | human gut metagenome | study: EMG produced TPA metagenomics assembly of the A metagenome-wide association study of gut microbiota in type 2...
CTCGTCGCCGGACAGGTCGGCGGCCCAGCCGCCCAGGTTCATCAGCAGATCGGTAAAGCCGAAGCCCTCGCCCGCGTCACCGAAGTTCATGAGCAGCCAGATGACGATGGTGGACAGGAAGATGATCGTACCTGCCTTGACGATGTAGCCCTTGATGCGGTCCCACGTGGACATCAGGATGGATTTCACCGTGGGCATGTGGTAGGAAGGAAGCTCCATGACGAACGGCGAGGTGGGGCCGGCGAACATCTTGGTCTTCTTCAGCATGATGCCGGAGATGATGATGGCGATGACGCCCAGGAAGTAGAACAGCGGGGCGATCCACCAGGTAGCCTCGGTGTTGCCGCCGGCGATGGCACCGAACACGAGCGCGATGATGGGCATCTTCGCGCCGCAGGGGATCATCGTCGTCGTCATGATGGTCATGCGACGGTCTTTCTCGTTCTCGATGGTCTTCGTGGCCGTGACGGCGGGCACGCCGCAGCCGGACGCGACGAGCATCGGGATGAAGCTCTTGCCCGACAGGCCGAAGCGGCGGAAGATCCGGTCCATGATAAAGGCGATACGAGCCATATAGCCGCAATCCTCCAGCAGAGCCAGCAGGAAGAAAAGCACCAGCATCTGAGGCACAAAGCCCAGAACAGCGCCCACACCGCCCACAATGCCGTCCAGCACCAGGCCGGAGACGACCTCGTTGCAGCCGATGCTGTTGAGGAGGTTCTCGACCAAGACAGGGATGCCAGGTACCCAGGTGCCATACTCCGTGGGATCGGGCTCCTCAACAGTAAGGGCCTCTTCAAAGTGGGAGAGGTCCACGGTCTCGGTGGTGGTGACGCCGGTCTCATCGTCATAGAAGTAGACGTCGGTGGTGAGATCAGCGGTCTGAGCGGCAAAGGCCTGGATCATAGCATCGTCCAGGGTGCCATCTTCCCGGGCGGCAGTAAACTCACTGGTGTCCACGCCGGCCTTTTCCGCTGCGGCCAGGAAGCCCTCAATCACAGTATTGGCCTCCTCGTGAGCACCAGAGGCCTCTTCCCAGGCCTCCGTGTCTGCGGTGAAGGGGACAAACCAGCCGTCTCCAAACAGGCCGTCGTTGGCCCAGTCAGTGGCTTTGGTACCAATAGAAACCGTCCAGCTTCCCATGGAGATGGCGTAAACCAGAGCCATGATCACCACAAAGATGGGCAGGGCCAGGATACGGTTGGTGACGATCTGGTCAATACGGTCGGAGGGAGTCAGGCCGGTGCGGGCCTTTTTCACTACGCTGCCAATGATGGAGGTGATGTACTGATAGCGCTCATTGGTGATGATGGATTCACTGTCATCGTCCAATTCTTCTTCGCAGGCAGCAATAGTTTCCTGAATCTCAGCGGGCAGCTTCATGCGTCCCTCAAGGGAAGCCAAGACCTTTTCATCTTTCTCAAACAGTTTGATAGCGTACCAGCGCAGCTGGCTGGCATCCACATGGCCGGAGATATTATTTTCAATTACTTCCAGCGCCTGCTCCACCCGCTTCTGGAACGAATGAACCGGACGGAAGGGCTCCTTTAGAGAGGCCACCTCAATCGCCTTGTTATACAGCTCCTTCAGTCCGGAGCCCCGCAGCGCAGAGACCTCAATGACCGGGCAGCCCAGCTTTTCCGACAGCTTGATGCTGTTGATCTGGTCGCCGCGCTTTTTGATAACATCCATCATGTTCAGCGCGACCACCACAGGGATCCCCAACTCCAGAACCTGAGTGGTGAGGTAGAGGTTGCGCTCAATGTTGGTAGCGTCCACCAGATTGATGATCACATCAGGATGTTCATTGAGCAGGTAGTTTCGGCTGACCACCTCTTCCAAGGTGTAAGGGGAGAGGGAGTAGATGCCGGGCAGATCAGTGACAGTGACATCGGGATGTCCTTTCAGTTTGCCTTCCTTCTTTTCTACTGTAACGCCAGGCCAGTTGCCCACATATTGGTTGGCTCCGGTCATGGCGTTGAACATGGTGGTTTTGCCGCAGTTTGGGTTGCCCACCAGTGCCATGCGAATGGACATGATTGCTTCCTCCTTTTAATTAGCTTATGCTAATCCATAGACAAAAATAAAAGCGGTCAAACAGAACCGGTGGAATTACTCCACCAGGATCATATCTGCATCCGCCTTGCGCAGAGAAAGCTCGTAGCCTCGGACGGTCACTTCGACCGGATCGCCCAGAGGAGCCACCTTGCGCACAAAAATGCTGGTACCTTTGGTGATGCCCATGTCCATGATCCGGCGCTTGACGGGGCCTTCTCCCTGCAGCTTTTGTACGGTAACGGTTTCACCGCACTTGACCTGCTTGAGTGTCTTACTCATCGCTGTGTTCTCCTTTCCAACCACATCCAAAGCACGTCATACCATAATGCGGTTTGCCATGCTCTGACTGATAGCCACCCGGCTATCCTTTACATTAACGATCAGATTTCCATTGAGCTGAGCGATTACTGTAACGGGCTGCCCAACGGTAAAACCCAGATTCTCCAGAAATCGACGGGTCTCATCCTTGCCGCGAATGGCCTTAATATTTGCCACGCAGCCAGTTTGCGAGAGGGAGAGGGGCATAATAGGAATCACTCCTTTCTCAGTATAGATATTTTGCAGTTTGCGATGCCTAACCAATTAACGGAGTAAGTTTACCACCGCTAACCATGGTTGTCAATAGCTAACTGAATTTTAAGTATCTGTTTTCATTGACTTTTTTTCTGCAGTTGGGTATGATTATATGTGCTGAGTATAGGGTTCAGCAGCTGTAGAATATCATCCAAAGGAAAAGTTGATATGCGGGTATGGCGGACTTGGTAGATGCGCAGGATTTCGGTGCTGTCACCTCAGTGGAGAATTACCGTTCCATTTCTGGTGCCCGCGATCTTTAAAACTGAATATGCGCCTGTGATGGAATTGGTAGACATGCGAGATTTAGGTTCTCGTGCAGCGATGCGTGTGGGTTCGAGTCCCTTCAGGCGCACCATGACGAGTGTTCTTATAGCATTTGAAGCGTTGTAAGAACGCTTGTCTTTTTTTGTTATTTTTATTCAGCAACTTTGGCTAGGATGTAGTTAACGAATGCGCCTTTTCAGACCGGGTTTTAGAGAGAACTTGGTTTACAGTACGTCTGAGAAATGTTTTGGCTGGTCAATCAACGTGGATATCCATTTCAGTCTAATCGTACCGAGACGGATGTCTGCATTCGTAGTAAGTCAATTTTAAGCTCTATTTTATGGCCCTATTTTTCCAAGGATGATAGCTTCCTATGTTTTGTATCATAGCAACAAACGCATCTTGGGTTATATCATAAGCGTCTTGTTCATGCCCAATCATTATAAAAATATATCCGTAGATACGGGGATACCAACGCCGTATCAAAATATCCAGCGCACTTCTGTCACCAGATTTGATGCCGCGTATTAAATCAAAGTCGCTGTATTCCATCGACTCACCACCTTGTATATAAGTATAACGGAATGGTGCTAAGAAAAGGATGAACACTTTTCAGAGAAATCCAAAATAGAAGGTGACCGTAGGACAAGGGCAAATTACCTACAACACGCCTTTGCAAAGTTGATTCTGTCATGGCGTTTGTGGTATAGTGAGGCAATAGGACGGCCTGCGGGTCGAACTGTCAGACCAATGGATGGGCGGGATCATGAAGATGAGCGCAGAGATCATGATTGTGGACGATGAGGCAGCCATTGCCGACTTGGTAGATGTCTATTTGAAAAATGAAGGATACACAGTCCACAAATTTTATACTGCCACACAGGCGCTAGAATGTGTGGAGCAGAAGCGGCTGGATCTGGCCATTCTGGATGTGATGCTTCCGGATATGGACGGATTTACGCTCTGCCAGAAGATCCGAGAGAGTCATCTCTTTCCTATCTTGATGCTCACCGCGAAGGTGGAGGATATGGACAAAATCACCGGCCTCACCCTAGGGGCAGACGACTATATTACAAAGCCCTTCAATCCTTTGGAGTTGGTAGCGCGGGTCAAGACCCAGCTGCGGCGCTACACCCGCTACAACCCAAGCAGTGGCTGTGGAGAGGAGGTCCCCCAGGAGTACGACATTCGGGGACTGCAGATTTCCAAAGCCAATCATAAGTGCTTTCTTTTTGAGGAAGAGCTTTCCCTTACACCTTTGGAATTTTCTATCCTTTGGTACCTGTGCAGCCGGCAGGGCCAGGTGGTGTCAAGCGAGGAGCTTTTTGAGGCAGCTTGGGGCGAAAAGTTTATGGACAGCAACAATACTGTTATGAGCCACATCGCCCGCTTGCGGGAAAAGATGCACGAGAACAGCCGCAAGCCGAAATTTATCAAGACGGTTTGGGGGGTGGGATATACCATTGAGTAAACAGCGGATTCAAAAAGAGCGGGAAGAGCGGGGGAAACGGGCCGGCCTGCGTACCTGGGGGCTTTACCTGCTGGCTCTGGCCGCCTGGGTGACAGCTGTGATTGCCCTGGCTTTGCTGGGCTTTCTGGTGTGCTCCCGATTTACCTGGTATGAGAACGATCCCCTCTATCAATTCCTTGACTGGATGCGGGATTATATCGTGTTCGTCTGTATCGTGGTAGTATTGGCGGGTTGGGTGGTCATCAGCTATTATTTTATTGTACGCTCTGCCCGGGATCTGGAGTGGCTGCTCTCCGGGGCGGAGGAACTGGCCCATCCTACAGATGCTCCGATCCGTCTGCCGCAAGGACTAAAAAATGCCGAGGACCAGCTGAATCTGGCCCGGGAACAGGCTCTGCGGGCCGCTCAGGCGGCCATAGATGCCGAGCAGCGGAAAAGCGACCTGGTGGTCTACCTAGCCCACGACCTAAAAACGCCCCTTACCAGCGTCATCGGCTACCTCACCCTTCTGCGGGACGAGCCAGAGCTCTCCCCGGCCATGCGGGCGCGCTATACCGGTGTGGCTTTGGAGAAGGCGAGCGGCTGGAGGACCTCATCAATGAATTCTTTGATATTACCCGCTTCAGCCTCACCCATTTGGAACTGGAGAAGGGAGACACCGACCTGAAGCGGATGCTGGAGCAGATGTGCAGCGAGTTTGGACCGGTCCTGGCCCAGAGGGGGATGACCTGCCAGCTGGACCTGCCTGGGGAGCTGCGGGCGGTCTGTGATTCGGACAAAATAGCCCGGGTTTTCGATAATCTGCTCAATAACGCCTGCCACTATGCCTACTCCGATTCAGTTCTTCGAGTGGCAGCCCGGGCAGAAGAGACAAAAATCGTGATGACCTTCTGCAACGCCGGCCCTACTATTCCCCCGGAAAAGCTTGCCCGGATGTTTGAGCAGTTTTTCCGTCTGGATGCCTCCCGGGGCACCCGCACCGGAAACGCCGGACTGGGTTTGGCTATCGCCAAAGAGATCGTGGAGGCTCACGGTGGCACCATTACCGCTCGGAGTGGGGGAGAAGAGGTGCTCTTCACGGTTACTTTGCCTCGGTAAGAAAATTGTAAGAATTTCTACAAGAAATTGCAGTAATTTTAAAAGAGAGTGTTCATACACGCGGCGCCTTGTTTTGTTACCATTTTGGTAGCGAAACAAGGCGCTTTTTGATAGGAGGTTTTTGTGTATGAACCGTATTTTGATTTTCTTTGGCGGTTGCTCCACCGAATACGGTGTGTCTCTCCAGTCAGCCCATGCGGTACTGACCCACCTGGATCGGAGTAGATTTGAGCCCCTGCTGGTGGGCATCACTCAGAGCGGCGGCTGGCTCTATTACACTGGCGCACCCGATGCCATCCCCGCTGATCGCTGGCAGGGAACTGAATGTGTCCCTTGTACCCTGGTCCTCAGCCGGGGAGTATCCCACCTGCTCCTGTTGGACGGCAGTGGCACCCAACTGTCTTTTGACGCAGCCTTTCCGGTGCTCCACGGCAAGAACGGGGAGGACGGCACCCTCCAGGGTCTGCTGGAGTTGGCAGGAATCCCGGTTATCGGCTGCGGCGCGCTGTCCTCTGCCTTGTGTATGGACAAGGACCGGGCCCACAAGCTGGCCGCCCTGGCCGGGGTGAAGGTGCCCCGCAGTGTGGTGCTCCGCCGGGGCGCGGGGATGGATGCGATCCAAGCGGCAGCAGCAGAACTGGGCTACCCCCTCTTTGTAAAGCCCGTCCGGGCCGGGTCCTCTTTCGGGATCACCCGGGTTACTGGCCCGGAGGGGCTGGCCGGGGCGGCCGCCGCCGCTTTTGCCAACGACCGGGAACTGCTGCTGGAGGAGGCTATCCCAGGTTTCGAGGTAGGCTGTGCCGTACTGGGTACCGATGAGCTCACTGTGGGCGCGGTGGATGAGATCGAACTCTCCCAGGGCTTCTTCGACTTTGAAGAAAAGTACACCCTGAAAACCTCCGCCATCCACTGCCCCGCTCGCATTCACCCCCTAAAGGCGGCGGAGATCCAGGCGGCGGCCAAGGCCATCTACCATGCACTGGACTGCAAGGACTTTGCACGGGTGGACCTGTTTCTTACACCGGCAGGGGAGATCGTATTCAATGAGGTGAATACGATTCCCGGCTTCACCGCCCACAGCCGCTATCCCAACATGATGAAAGCGGCGGGGCTGGATTTCACCACCCTCGTCACCCGCATCATCGAGGCGGAGGTGGGCGTATGAGAACCCTTACACAGACCACCGGCGCTCTGTTGCTGGTAAACGCTGCCCACTCCATGGCAACCTCCGTCTCGCCGGACTTGGTCTGCGTGGATCCCTGTTGGCCGGAGGTTCAGCTGGAGCGGCGGGCGGCGGGGTTCCTCAACGCCTGCATCCGGGCCGTGGGAGGAGAAAAAGCCATCGTCCCCGTCTCCGGCTGGCGCAGTCAAGAGGAGCAGCAGGCCATCTGGGATGATACTTTGGTCAAGGAAGGAGAGGCGTTTACTCGGCAGTATGTGGCCCTCCCCGGGTGCAGCGAACATCAGACCGGTCTGGCCATTGATCTGGGCTTGGCATCGGAGGAGATCGACTTTATCCGCCCCAATTTCCCCTATAGCGGTGTGTGCGGTGCCTTCCGGAAGCAGGCGGCGGATTATGGCTTCATTCTGCGTTATCCCGCCGGGAAAGAGGCGGTCACCGGTATTGCCTACGAGCCATGGCATTTCCGCTATGTGGGCGTGCCCCATGCGAGGTTCATGGCTGAACAGGGGATCGTTCTGGAGGAATACATGGAGATACTGCGCCGAGACTTTTCCCAGCGGCCTCTGACTGTCTGCGCAGCCTCCCACATGTTCCATATCTGGTATTGTAACGAGGCAGTCCGTGAGGATCTGCTCTCAGAACCCGGAAGCTACTGTCAGGTGTCGGAGGACAACTGCGGCGGCTTTGTGGTTACCACCTGGAGGTGAGAGGTCGTGTCTTTGCGGGAATTTTTTACCGACTGGTCCAAAGGAGACCGAATGACGGGCTTCTGGTGCCTTTACCGCCTGCGGAACCGGGCAAAGCGGAAGATGATTCGGGATATTTTAACTTTTTTCTTCAACCGCAGCGCCCGACGGCACGGAGGCTATGTAGGGCCCGGCGCTGTGATTTTGGGAGAACCGCTGCTGCCACACGGACTCCACGGAGTCTATATTTCCCGTTTCGCCACCATAGGTGCGGGATGTCGGATCTATCAGAATGTCACCATCGGGGAGGTAAAGCGTCGGGCCCCTGTTGTGGGAAATAGGTGTCTCATCGGAGCGGGTGCAGTGCTGGTGGGGGATATCCGCATCGGCGACGGAGTAAAGATCGGCGCAGGAGCGGTAGTGTGTCAGGATATTCCGGCGGGATGCACCGTAGTGGCCCAGCCGCCCCGGATTTTGGAAGGGGGAGCGGGATATGCGTGAGGAAACAAGTCGGGCCTGGCGGGAAGTGGATCTGAACGCTCTGGCCCACAATGCCCGGGTGCTTCAGGGTGCACTGGCCCCTGGCTGCCGTTTAATGTCGGTAGTGAAGGCTGATGCATATGGACATGGGTCAATCCCCGTGGCCCGGCGGTTGGAGGCAGAGAGAGTAAAGGCCTTTGCAGTGGCCTGCCTGGAGGAGGGAATCGCTCTGCGCCAGTCCGGTGTCCAGGGAAAAATCCTGATTCTGGGCTACACGCCGCCGGGTATGGCATTCCAGATTTGCCGGTGGAAGCTCGTCCAGACGGTAGCAGATGAGGATCACGGCCGAGCGCTGGCCGCCCAAGGTGTGCCGCTCTCAGTCCACTTGGCTTTGGATACCGGTATGCATCGCCTGGGGATTCCGGCGGAGGACCATAAGGCTTTGCAACATTTATATGAATTGCCAAATCTGAATATCGAGGGGGTATTTTCCCATTTGTGTGTGTCGGACAGCCTGGAAGCGGAGGATATGTCCTTTACCTGCACGCAATTAGAACGATTTTACGCAACAGTTCGATGGCTCAAGACCCACGGCCTGGACACGGGAGCAATCCACATCCAGGCAAGCTACGGCATCTGGAATCTGCCGCCTCAGCCATGTTCCTGGGCACGGGCAGGAATCGCCCTTTACGGTGTCTTCAGCAATGATGCCCACACAGAACAAAAGCTGGATCTGCACCCAGTGCTTTCCCTGCGCGCTCGGGTAGCTTCGGTGCGCACCCTCCTGCCCGGCGAGGGAGCAGGATACGGATTGGCCTTTCGGGCGGATCAAATGCGGAGGTTGGCAGTGGTTACCATCGGCTATGCCGACGGCCTGCCTCGCAGCCTGTCCCAGCAAGGGGGAGAGGTACTGCTTCACGGAACGCGCTGTCCTATGGTGGGGCGAATGTGCATGGATCAGCTGATGGTGGATGTGACCGATGTGCCTTGCGTGAAGCCCGGCGATGTGGCAACGATCATCGGAACAGATGGCGGGCAAGTGATCCGGGCAGAAGATATGGCTGGGCAGTGCGGTACGATCACAAACGAACTCCTTTCCCGACTGGGACAACGTCTGCCGATTGTTGCAGACTGACGGAACTATGTCGGTTCATAGAATTGTTGTTTGTCACTGGGGTGACATCACCTTTTCGCTGGGCTTCGATCTGGTTTTGGGTGCAAACTTGGAAACCGCGGCATCTATACTGTTTCAATATTCCAAAAAGAGAGACACACCAAGCGGTGTGTCTCTCTTTTTAGTGATGCAGATGCCAACGGGATCTGAATTACTTGCGGACAGGTTTTGTCGAACGTGAGAGAGACTTTGGAGGAAGTTGAGCTGGAGCCGCAAATATATTGACACAGGTACAGGTTTCTGTTACAATATCGTGCGTTAGGGATAGCTAACCGCGTTGCGGTTAGCTATTATTATGATTATCAGTTAGCTATCGCTAATGAAATGAGGTCTAAACGGATGATTAACAAACGGCTGATACACATCATGGGTAAGAGCAGAAAATATGTGTCGGCACAGGTGCTTTTCCAGTGGATTTCTTTACTTTGCAATATTGTATTGATGTCTGGAATTGCGCTTTTCTTAAGCCAGCTTTCTGCTGGGGGAAACCCGGAAGTGTGGAAAAAAATGATATGGATTCTTCTGTCTGCCCTGGTCATGCGGTACGCATGTACAACCCTGGCAAGCCGGATGAGTCATCGCGCCGCAAAGCAAGTAAAAGAACAGCTGCGTACTATGATTTATGAAAAGCTGCTGCATCTGGGCCTGGCGTATCAGCAAAAGGCTCGGACCTCTGAGGTGGTTCAGCTGGCGGTGGAGGGTGTGGATCAGTTAGAGGTGTATTTTGGGTCGTATCTTCCCCAGTTGTGTTATTCAATCCTTGCGCCGTTGACACTGTTTGCGGTTTTGAGCTTTGTCAGCCTGCCCTGCGCAGTTATCTTATTTCTCTGTGTTCCGCTGATTCCCATTACGATTGTGGCAGTACAGCGCTTTGCTAAGAAGCTTCTGGGCAAATACTGGGGAGAGTACACCTCTTTGGGCGATTCCTTTCTGGAAAATCTGCAGGGACTCACGACCCTTAAAATTTATCAGGCAGACGCTCATCAGCATCAGGTGATGAACGAGCAGTCCGAACGCTTCCGCAAGATTACTATGAAAGTGCTGTCCATGCAGTTGAACTCTATCATAGTCATGGATCTTATTGCCTACGGCGGAGCCGCTTTGGGGATTATCCTGGCGGCATGGCAATTCCACGCAGGGCACCTGTCCTTGTTCGGTGTGTTGCTGGTGATCCTGCTGGCGGCGGAATTTTTCCTGCCCATGCGGCTTCTGGGATCGTTTTTCCACATCGCCATGAACGGAATGGCGGCATCAGATAAACTCTTTGCCTTGCTTGATCTTCCGGATACCCAGGCCGGAACCCGCGCGTTCCCTGACGACTGCACGGTGGACTGTAAGAATTTGCAGTTTGGTTATGAAGAAGGGCGGGAGATTTTGAATGGTATCCGCTTTTCTGCATTGCCCGGCAGCTTTGTTGCACTGGTGGGTGAGAGTGGGTGCGGCAAATCCACACTCGCGGCCATCTTGACAGGACGCATGCGGGGATTCCAGGGTGAGTGTACCATCGGCGGGATTCCTGTGCCGGACATTGCGGAGGATTCTTTGATGGCAAACATCACCTATGTTGGACATCAGAGTTATTTGTTCCGGGGGACTGTAAGAGATACCTTGAAGATGGGCAATGCCGAGGCGACGGATGCTGATTTCTGGCGTGTGCTGGAACAGGTAAAGCTGGCGGACTTTTTGCGGGAGCAGCAGGGGTTGGACACAGAGCTGGAGGAAAACGGAATCAATCTTTCCGGTGGACAGCGCCAGCGTTTGGCAGTTGCCCGGGCGCTGCTCCATAACACGCCCATCTACATCTTTGACGAGGCCACCTCTAATATCGATATAGAAAGCGAAAATGCCATTATGGAACAAATCAAAGATCTTGCCCGGAATAAAACCGTCATTCTGATCTCTCACCGACTGGCCAATGTGGTAGATGCCAATCAGATTTATGTGCTGCGGCAAGGCGTTATTTCTGAACAAGGAACCCATGAGGAACTACTTTCCAAGGGGAGCGAGTATGCCCGCTTGTGGAATGCCCAGCAGCAGCTGGAGGCTTACGGAAAGGTGGCGGAAAGATGAAGCGATCTGGAATTCAGGTAATGGCCAGCCTGGTTGGTCTGGTAAAACCTCTGACCGGATATATGAGTCTGGCTGTGCTTCTGGGACTTCTGGGCCATCTGTGTGCCACTGCCATCACTGTATTGGGTGGATTTGCGGTATTGTACACACTGGGTATGGAGCAGCGTCTATCCCTTTTGACACTATTCCTCTTGATTGGTCTTTGTGCCCTGCTGCGGGGCATGCTGCGCTACGGCGAACAGACCTGTAATCATTTTATCGCCTTCAAGCTGCTGGCCTTACTGCGGGATCGTGTTTTTGCCGTCTTGCGCCGCCTGTGCCCGGCAAAGCTGGAAGGTAAGAATAAGGGAAACCTCATCAGTGTTATTACTTCGGACATCGAACTGTTGGAGGTATTCTACGCTCACACCATCTCGCCCATTTGCATTGCGACGCTGTATACGGTGATAGCGGCTGCCTTTTTATCCCTCTATCATCCGATATTAGGCGGCATTACGCTCCTTGCGCATGGCACAGTAGGAATTGTGATTCCCTGGCTGACATCCCGCTGGAGCGGGGATGTGGGACAGCAGGTCCGCGACCAAAGCGGTCAGCTTTCCGGCTTTGTTCTGGACAGTCTGCGTGGACTGTCTGAAACGCTGCAGTACGGACAAGGCCAAAAGCGCCAGCAGGAGCTGGAACGGAGGGGGGCACAGCTGTCCCAGCAGGAGGAAAAGGCCAAGCGCATCTCTGGCCATAACAGTGCAATCACCAACACCGTGATCCTGCTGTTTGATTTTGTCATGTTGTATGCAGCAGCTACACTCTGCGGATTTTCCGCTGCCCTCATTGCTACACTTACCTTGATGAGCTCCTTCGGACCCAGCGTTGCACTGGCTGCACTGGGTGCCACCCTGCAGAACACCTTTGCCGCGGGCAATCGGGTATTGGATCTTCTGGAGGAGCAGCCCGTGGTGGAAGACGTCCACGGCTATGCGCCGGTTGCTTTTGACGGAGCCGCGGTAAAAGACCTCAGCTTTTCCTACGATGAAGAGGAGATACTCTCCCATATCGATTTAGAAATTCCAAAGGGGAAAATTGTTGGAATTTTGGGCCGAAGCGGCAGCGGGAAATCCACCTTGCTCAAGCTGCTGATGTGGTTTTGGCAAGCGGAGCAAGGCGAAATCTGTATTTCAGACCGTCCCATCCAGAACATCAATACCGATAATTTGCGCAATATGGAGAGCTATGTCACCCAGGAAACCTATCTGTTTCACGACACCATCGCCAACAATCTGAGAATCGCCAAACTGGATGCTACCCAGGAAGAACTGGAGTCAGCGTGCCGCAAAGCATCTGTGCATGACTTTATAGCCTCGCTTCCTCAGGGCTACGATACACCGGTAGCCGAGCTGGGAGATTCCTTATCTGGGGGAGAACGTCAGAGATTGGGACTTGCCAGAGCATTTTTGCACCAGGCCCCGCTGCTGCTGCTGGATGAGCCCACCAGCAACCTTGACAGTTTGAACGAAGCTGTCATTTTGCGGTCGCTCCAGCAGGTGAAGGGCGAACAAACCATTGTACTGGTATCCCACCGGCAGTCTACGATGGGAATTGTGGAACAGCAGTATTGCGTGGAACAGGGCCGCATGAGCTAAACAAATTGCCCTTTTTATAAGGGCAATTTGTTTTTGATAGCTGTTAGCGTAAACTAACTATAAGAGGGAATATAGGGAGGATACCTACCATGAAATCCACGGATTATAAACGGGAGCAGGAAAAACGGGTCGTTGCACAGATGATCCGGATCTTTTGCAAAAAGAAGCATCATCGGGCTGATTTATGTCCGGACTGCCAGGAAGTTTTATCCTATGCCATGGACCGCTCTGAACACTGCCCGTTTATGGAGAGCAAAGCCTTCTGCTCGAACTGCAAAGTACACTGCTATCGGCCGGAGATGAGAGAAAAAATCCGGGATGTTATGCGCTTTTCCGGGCCCAGGATGCTTTTTTATCATCCTGTTCTGGCGGTGTCCCATATGCTCTCAACGTTAAAGGAAAGGATGAAGAAGACATGAGCGGCAAAAAGATTTTATATATCTCTTTGGGTGTTTTAGGCCTGGGATTGGGAGCTTTGGGAGTGGTACTACCCTTGCTGCCGGCATTTCCGTTTTTAATGCTGGCTGCCTTTTGCTTTGGCAGAAGCTCTGAAAAGCTGGATCGCTGGTTCAAAAATACAAAATTATATCAAAACAATCTGGAAACCTATGTCAAGGGGCAGGGTATGACCCGGAAAACAAAAATCCGCGTGATGGTCACCGTTACCCTCCTGATGTTGTTCGGTTTCCTGATGATGGTTCAAAAAGCACTGTACATCCCGTGTGGAATCCTTGGTGCAGTATGGCTGTTCCATATTTTGTACTTCTGTTTTGGGGTAAAAAACTATGCAATCAAGGAGGAGCTTGTAAAATGAAAAAATCCTTGAATATCCTGTTGATGGTCACGTTTGTTTTAACGCTTTTCGTGCCCTTAACCGGTGTTTACATTCACAAATTAGCATCGGTGCTGTTTCTTTTGCTCTGTTTGGTACATACCGGTTTATACTGGGGAAAGATGGATGCACGAAGGGGCGTTGTCCTTGCATTGATTTTTGTATCGTTTCTGACGGGGGCGTTTGGGCTGATTTTTGACAAAACTCCAATGATTCTTGCTCTGCATAAAGTCATTTCTATTGCGGTAGTTTTCTTCCTGGCTATTCATATTTTTGTGTTTACCAGTAAGATTTGCCCAAGAAGCAGGAAAAAGATAAATAACCAGAGAG
>ERZ791803.1067-NODE-1067-length-13803-cov-3.706212_pt1 | contig 13803 bp, 14 predicted proteins | sample MGYA00510307_ERZ791803 | MGnify/ENA primary metagenome ERZ791803 (study PRJEB30046, sample SAMN00791963) | human gut metagenome | study: EMG produced TPA metagenomics assembly of the A metagenome-wide association study of gut microbiota in type 2...
CTGGAATCCAATGAAAGATGATGCAAGTTTTCAGGAGGAATTGGTCAACCGACTGAATAGCGAAATTTTAGAGCCAACTTTACAAAATAAAGAATCGGACAGTTCTCAGCAGGTTGAAAACCAGTATGGATATGCACCTGTGCCGTCCGACACGGGTAGAATTCTTTGCAAGCTCACGTCTTTTCTGAATCAAGTTGAATATGAGGATGCAGCACTTCGGGAGAAGATTTTAAATTATTATGTGCAGCTGGTTGGGATGGGAGTTACTTCTATTGAAAACATAGAAGAATCTACCGATCCCGCAGATAAATTGCAGCTTTCTAGTGAATTGATGGATACATTGTCCTATATCGACGAATATAATCAATCTACTGGAACCTTTTATCAAATTCAAGAGAGTGAAGTTATTTCCGAAAACGATAAGGATACGGTTTCTGAGTTTTACAATCAGATTGTTCAACAGTCCTCCGATACCGGAAACGCACGTGTTTTTTCAGAGGCAGTGTCTCAGTTAACACAGTCCTCTTTTTTTGAAAACCAGACTGTCATTAGCAACGACAAAATGATTGACTTTTTAGTTGATGATAGTAGTTCCATTTCAACCCTGCGGCAAGGAATCGGAGGTTACTATGATGAAATCTCTGAGGAACCTCAATGGGATTATGATGGTAACTCTTATGGCGGAGGTAACGCAACTTTCTGTGGGGATTTCTATTACGCAGTGTACGAGTCTTCCGGCAATCAATATGATATGAGCGAAATGACACCGGAAGTTTGGGCCGCACTGACACCAGGGCAGAGGGCAGAAATTGAGGAGGGAAATAGAAAAACTCGTGAAATTACTGTATATCTTAAGGGAGTGGAAGTTAGTAGCACGTATAAGGATGTAATTCCTGAACTGGATGAATCTGGTTTTGAATTTGCTTACTGCAACTCTGACGGCAGTACGCTCTTCCTTTCTGAAAACGCTGTGAGATATTTCCCGGACGCAGTAAATCAAGGCAGTTATTTCATTCGAGGTGATTTCTCCAAACAGGTTGATGAAGCTGAGATGCAGTATAGTTCCCAAGGTTCGGACATAACAACTGCGGTGTCAGCGGTAGCACAGGGAGACTATGAAGCTGCAACGAAAGCCTTTATGTCCTTTTCCGACAATGGAACAAACCTAGCGCAAATTTGTCAGTTTGCCTTGAAATTGCGGGATAATGACGTTCTTGATGCAGGGCTTGTTGTAATTTATGAAAATATCAATTTAACTGACGAAGATATGCTTCAATTCGAGACATACATAGAAAACTTGTATTAATGAAATGAAACTTTTATAGATGTGCGGGAATAAGGTGAGAGCTTTTCATGCATCTCGTTTTGATTATTGCGGCAGGCATATTGCTGGCATTTATTCTCCTGCCATTTCTTGGCCCAATTGTAATGGCCGTAATCGGTATAGCAGTTTTCGCATGGCTTTTCTACTGCCTTGCAGCATCTATTCCGCTCATTATTCATAGCATCCGGACGATTATTTCCGTTGGAGCGGTTGGTGCGGATGCTGCACAAGAAGCCAAAAAGAATGCTGCGGAGAAAGCAATGCAACGGCAGTTATTCAAATCCATCGTAAAGAGCGCACCAGAATTTAAACATGGCTTTGCTGCGATTGATGAGCTGCTGACGTTACAGGGATTCCGGCGTAAGCCTGTCGGATTGTGGTATTCATATATTTTGCATGATCGTTTTCGCAACTGCTATATGACAGGAATTTTCCGGGTGGAGGACAAACTGAACCGGACACACTTGGAAAAGTATTTGGAAAAGACTATAAACGGCGGATCTGATTCAACCACAGCGCCCCGAGCTGAGGCTCTATGCCAGAAAATCTTGGACTGCTATGACAGGCTGTGTGCTTCATACCAAAAGAAAAAGTAAACTGCACATAGAATCACAGGTTGAAGCGTAACAGATAAAATTGTGCTGCTCGGATAGCATAGATAAAACTCATTTCCAAATCATATTGCATACAACGAAATAAAAAAGCAGGGGTGCTATGGCAATTCGCCATAGCACCCTTGTTCAATTTTCTCCCGGATATATCATAAAACGGGAGATAAATAATAATATAGGTTGAATAATCTCCCAAATTAGATTATAATTTAGGAGATAAAGCATTCAGGAGGGAATTTCTGTGCGCCAGTTTGATTATACACAACTGAAGCAGCGTACCTGGGACAGCGAGATCCTGGGGTATGTGGCCCAGATCCATGAGTACAAGGGCCGCCAGCAGATCTATCTGCGTCATCGGGAAGCAGGGCTGGATAAGCTAGTGGAGATTGCCAAGGTACAAAGCACAGAGGCTTCCAACGAGATTGAGGGCATCCGAACGACAAATACCCGCTTGAAGCAGCTTTGTGCGGATAAAACCACTCCCCGAAATCGGGATGAAAAGGAGATTATGGGTTACCGGGATGTGCTGAATACGATCCACGAGAACTATGAGTATATCCCGCTCCGACCCAATTATATCTTACAGCTTCACCGGGATTTGTACCGCTACTCGGAGAAAGGCATCGGCGGCAATTTCAAAAACACGCAGAACTATATCAGCGCCACCGATAATCAAGGAAATACTTTCGTACTGTTTACGCCGCTGCCGCCCTATGAAACGCCGGCGGCCATCGAACAAATCTGTGAGAGCTACAATCGTGTCATCGATACCCAGGAGATAGATCCATTGATTTTAATTCCGGTATTGATCCATGACTTTCTCTGCATTCATCCCTTTAATGACGGAAATGGCCGGATGAGCCGTCTGCTGACCACACTGCTTCTGTATCGCAGTGGGTACTATGTAGGAAAGTATATCTCCCTGGAGAACAAGATTGCCCGGAATAAGGATCTCTACTATGACGCACTTGAGGCCAGCCAGCACGGCTGGCTAGAGGGAACGGACAATCCTACGCCATTTATTAAATATTTGCTGTCGGTGATCTTGGCGGCCTATCGGGACTTTGATGAACGGATGGATCTGGTGGATGGGAAACACCCGGCGCTGGAAGTTGTGCGGCAGGCGGCAGAGAGCAAGCTCGGGAAGTTTACTAAATCCGATATGATAGAGCTGTGCCCGACTTTGGGCAAGACTTCGGTAGAGAGTTCCATCAAGAAACTGGTAGATGAGGGTGTTCTCGTTAAGCATGGGAAGGGGCGCGCTACATTCTATACCAGAGCATAATAAATTCAACTCCCTGGACGAAATTTCGTCCAGGGAGTTTATTATTTGCTATTTCTGTCTGCAATCTTGTACCTTAATGTAGAAAATGGTAAGATAATTACAATTAGAATAAATAAAGAAGTATCTTGTTCAAGGATGATGAGACCATGAACTTCAAACACGACCTAGCCGAGATTTCCCGAAAAGAATTGCATAAGGAAGGTATCTGGGTTCCAAAGGAGTGGGATGACTACCAGATTTGTATGAAATATCTGGAGATTCATCACCGTTGGTTTGACTCCAGTGTACCTTATATATCGGTGTTTTCGAAAGAGTTGAGAAAAAAACTGCCGTTTCTGTCCAAAGAGGAACAGGAGGCGATCCGAGACATTGTGAATCGACTAAAATCGTGCCAGCCGATTACACCTTATATGAGCCGGGATATCCGTGCTACTTCTGTGAAAAAATCAGACTTTCTTCTGAAAAACTGGAATATCTATCATCTGCACTTAGAGAAAGCTCCGGAACGGTACCAAAATCCGAATTTGTTGTTTTTTCAGCCCAAAGGACAAGTTGTGCATTTTATTGATGTTAGGCATCACCCAAAAGGCACAGCGTGGTTTGACCGAGAATTATTTGATATTATTTATGATAACTGGCCACATTTGCTGATTTACAGACCAGATGTCAGGCCGACACTCCCAGTTCCTGATGAAGGTATCCATGAGCTTCTGAAGGAGGCAGTTTCCCTTATCCCATTTCGGGAGGGCTCCCTTTTTCCTACCAATCTTGGCGTTGCCGCATCGGGAGATAGTAATCTGGCCGTAAGAACTGCGGACCGAGTTTTTAATCTTTTGACAGAGTGGCAATTGGAGCTAACTTCCAGAGAATCAGAGATCAGAAAATTGATCCGCAAAGAAGGAATAAAGCCGCCTCCCAGGTTGGATTATGAACTGATTATTGAAAACGGATTTTTTGTAGCTTACGAACTGCATACACATGTGAAAATTAGATTATTTCCGGTTCCATAAACACAGATTGGCCTTTATATGAGGAGGATGTCATGAGCAATCAGAAATACCAGAGAGAAGCGAAGGAAGACCGACCAGTCGTTGCCATCTGCTACGATTTTGACAAGACTTTGACGCCGGACGATATCCAGGCTGTGGGTTATAATGTGGGAGATTTCTGGACTGAGTCCAACAGTCTTGCGGAACACAATGACATGGATCAAAATCTTGCATACATGTATAAGATGATCGAAAAAGCCCAGGGACGAGTTCTTTTCACCAAAAGTACTTTGGCGGAATACGGTGCCAAGGTAAGTCTGTTTCCTGGGGTAGAAGAATGGTTTGATCGGATTCGTAGATATGGAGAAGAACACGGCGTCATTGTGGAGCATTACATCATCTCCTCTGGCCTTAAGGAGATGATTGAGGGAACATCGGTAGCAAAAAATGGTGCGTTCAAGAAAATTTACGCCAGTTCATTTTATTACGATGATTATGGCGTGGCAAAATGGCCAGCACAAGTGGTCAATTATACTAATAAAACGCAGTTCCTATTCCGGATTGAGAAAGGCGTGCTAAATGTCAATGATCAAGGGGTCAACGAATCCTTTTCTCCTGAGGAAATACGGGTGCCATTCCGTAACATGATCTATATCGGCGATAGTGATACCGATATTCCTTGCATGAAATTAGTAACGACCTATGGGGGACACTCCATCGGTGTGTACAACGCGGAGACAGGGGACAAGGCGAAAGTATACAAAATGATGCGAGATGGAAGAGTTCGGTATTATGCGCCTGCGGACTACTCCGAAGGGACAGAACTGGACATGCTGGTTAAAGCAATTATCGACCGCACAGTAACCAATGAGGCCTTGGAATCCATCTACTACAAATGCAAGCGTGAGTGCGTCCAGGCTGACCGACAGAGCAGTGAGGAGGAACGGCGAAAAGTCGATTTACTGATTGCGCTAGAAAACAGTGGCAATTTTGCTACCACTCACTCTGTAATTGCGGATCTGAAAAATATTGACCAATGGACCCCGGACGAACGGGAAACTCTGTTTGAAATTGCGGTCAACAACAGTCAAGTATTTTATATTCTCCACGATCCTGATGTAAAGGCCTTTTACAGGAATCTCATGAAGTCTGTAAAGGTACCGTCGTCCAATGCCCAGAAAGTAACAGAGGCAATGGAAACAAAAGAATAGTGGGCCCTTACAGCAGTTACCTGTGATTCTCGCCTCTCCGAACATTCTTTGCTGGAAACAGTACCCTTGTTCGCAGTTTGTGATGGGCTATGTAGTCCAAGTAGATAGAACGAAGCAAAACCGAATATCGCTTAAAAAATGGGGACAAATGCTTTGCATTTGCCCCCAATTTTAGCCTCAAAGTCACGCGCCGTAAATTATACCGCAGGGATCGCCTGAAACTCAATGGCTTTATAAGAATGATTTTGCATGATCTGTGCTGCCTCTGCCTCGGAAATTTCCGTTTGAGAGCCGTCATACACAGAGGCCTCCCAAGGCTCAAGGGTGGTATAAAACCAAGGGCCCGCGTCCTCATAAAATCCTTGATATATAACAGCCTCCAGGATGGAACGTGCTCCCGTAGTAGGATCGATTGTATAGTAAGCGTTGTAAGAGTCGTCAGCCCCGAAGGAGCCTTCATTTGCAATGGTCCCGTCCTGACAAATGTAGTAGCGATCCCGCTCCGAACTGGCTGCCACCAGAACGACTTGTCCGTCCACCAAAGTATACAGGTCAAAGAAGGCGCCGCTGCCGCCGCCCGCTTCTCCAATCTCACCGATCAACAGTTCGGGAACGCCGTTTCCGTCCGCATCCTGAATGGTATACCCTACCTGAGAAGCATCATAATAGGCGCAGAGGGCATTGAAATTGTTTTCTTCCAGCATAGAAGCGGAGTATCCGTCCGCAAGGGCAATATAGTAGCCGCCCAAAATATTATCATATACGCTGGTGTCATAGGTGGAAGCCGCCGGCTGTTCAGTCTGCAGCAATCCAAGGTAATTGGCTGCTGTAGCGGGAAGAGCTTCCATATCAAAGGCAGACTGATACAGATTTTCCCGATCACCTTCATAGCTGGCGGAAGCACCGCAAAGTACTGCGCCGCAGGAGACCTGATCCAGACGAGTCACAACCGCCTTTGCAGCCTCCAAATCTTCGGGATTCTCAAGGACATAGTAGTTGTAATACATCATATTGAGATATTTAACGGCCTCATTCAGATCTGCAACATCAGTCATCCCGCCGTATCGGAAGGTCTGGTCATCCATCATGCGGAACTGAAGCTGCGTTTCCTGTCCATCAGAATCTGTATAACGGGCTTCAACAATCATGACCTCGTCATCTGTCGTGCCGCCGTCCCAGACAATTCCCTGTGCATTTTTATCGCCCACAAAGGTATAGTTGACAATCTCCTCCACGGTAATGTCTGTAAAGGTACCAAGGTATCCTGTCTTTACCGTCTGGATTGCCTTATCCCGCTCACTTCCGCCACCCAACAGTGAGGCAGCTGCAATGGCCAGTATGACAACCACAGCCACAACTCCAATGATCAACGGCACTTTTTTCTTGCTGCCTGTGGGAGCCTTTTTATTTGCCGTTGGCTGAGGTTCCGGTGGGACAGAAGAAGGCGCCGGTTCTTGATTCGTAATCGTCGGATTCCCATAGTTGGGGCAGAACTTGGCATCATCCGCTACTTTCTTCCCACAGTTTGTACAAAACATAGTTATCCTCCTCAACACAATGATATGGTTCGGTCTATGTATTCAGCAGGCTCCTGATCCAAACCAATCCATATAAGACGCATGTACCGTACCCATACCCGCACAGAAGGCCGGTAACCAAACGACGGAAGTTGGTAGATTCCCGTATGGCTAGTGCTTGAATCAGCCAGTCCCAAAACATGACCCCACAAAAAACTAACAGTAGGGGAGTACTGGGTTTTACAAAACGGAAACTGAGAAAAGAGACACATTCTCCTAAAAACACACCAGTACAGCGGGCGCAGACCGGAAACTGTTTTCCACGGAAGAAAAAGCTGCGGTCTGGTCGTTGATGGCAGCCCAATGTATGGCCAACACAGACGCATGTCTGATAGAAGCTAGTCACAGACATCAATCTCCCAACACAAGATCAAGAAGAGGCAGACCAAACAATGCAACAAACAGAGCCAGCCCGATTGCCACAAGCATCTTCATCAAGCGGTCATTCTTTTCTTTTACTGACAGAAATGTTGTGATTGGTACACCCAATTCTTGAGAAAGCTCTTTTTCTGCCTCCGATATTCCGACATAAAGGATGTAGATGGAAAAGATAATGGGCACAATGAACACCACCGCTGAGGCCAAAAAGCCATAACCGAAAAGCCATCTCAGGATAGCCTTCATAATAATCGCCGCAATTCCGGTAGAAATCCCTGTGACTGGGAGGCCATTTATCAAAATTTCCCATTTCTTTTTTGCGTCTGACAATGCAATATGCTGCTTCCCGCATGTTAAACAGGTCCACCACAAAACACTCTCTGATTTGATTTTGGATCCAGTTCCACATAAGCCACACAGCAAACCAAACGGTCCTAATAAGAACATGCCGCAGCAGCCCTGTCCCCAGCGATAATTCTTATGCTCAATTTCCGTGCTGTTCTTCTGCATGGGCTGACAGTTGGGGGCCTGGCAGAACGGGCAAATAGTGTCATTGTGCTTCTTGTTCTCACTCGCTTGCTGAGACGCTGCATCAGATGATTTAATCGGCTCCTGTTTGTTGGACCGAGGATTTTCCCCATCCAAGTTAGTCCCACAGCGATAACAGAATTTTGCTCCATCGGGGTTTTCTGCACCACATGCCTGGCATGCTACCATATTATCAACATCCTTTCATGGCTGAGCACAATTCTTTAGACACTATTTTACCCATCTATTTCCTTAGAGTCAATGCCTATATGCGTTCAATTAGGGTATATAGTAATTTGAAACAAGCATAAAAGTCCGATACCCTATAGACAATACCTGTTTATAGGCGGTGAAGCGGTATGGACGATCAGAAGCAGAGGATCATGAAAGAAGTGGGAGATCGAATTAAATACTTCCGCCGACTGAAGTCTGTCAGCCAGGAGGAACTGGCTCTGCAAGCTAATTTGAACCCCGCCTACTTTGGACAGGTAGAGCGTGGGGTGAAATGCCCCACGATCGACACTCTGTGTAAGATTGCCAGTGCTTTGGAGGTATCTCCAGCCGAACTGCTTCAATCCGATGACCGTCCAACACATCCATCGGAATATAATAGTAGGGCGGCAGCAATGCTCGCCCGAGTTCCTGAGGAAAAGCTGGATCAGGTGCTCCGAATTATGGACGAGGTAACTTCTCTTTTCTGAGATATCAATGATATGGACATGACACCCTGGACGAAATGCCGTCCAGGGTGTTTTTCATAGCCTTGCTTGGGTTCGGATGTATTCCTCCACCGCCTGGCGGGGGATGCGCCAAACTCGCCCGTTCCGGTAAGCTTTCAGCTTATGGCTGTTTAAGAGGCGGTACAGAGCGTTTTTTCCGATTCTAAGCGCTTCGCAAGCCTCATCAGCGGTTAACAGGTCATCATACAGTTCCAGCATCAGGGCACTCCTTTCCACAATTGACACAGTCCTTTACCTGGCAGATCGAGCAATAACATTGGGGGATTGGCTCTTTCTTTTTCCGGCTGCGATGTTTACCTTGAGGGGATAAAAGACCCATTTTAGTAAGCTGCTGACACACCGCCCCCTCGGTACGCCCAAGCTGCAAAGCGATATCAGATATATCGATACCATCCTGACAATAGAGCCGTTCCAGCAATTGAATGTCTGCCTTACTCCAATACTCCCCGGAGTGTTCTGCTGGCACCTCTCCGGTTCTTAAAGCAATCAATCGACTTTGTTTCGTTGTCATTGGTGATCTCACCTCCTGTAAGATTATTAAAATGTTGGTTTATTTCATGAAAAAGTAGAAAAATACAATTACATATTATCTTCCTGATATACCCTGGATCGACCAGGGAAAAGAGCATATTCAGGAGGAAATACCCATGAAAGAGAACAGAAAAGAAGCAACTTTTACCTGCGGCGGCTGTCTGGAAGAGTTTCCGATGGAGCAGCTGCATGAGTTCGACGGACGGAGCCTCTGCTCGGAGTGTCTCCGGGAGGAAACCACCGTCTGCTCTGTATGCGGAGAGCGGATCTGGAGCTAGCAAGGGCCGTTTTCTCCATTACGGAGCGTGGCTGGGGACGGAACGCCAGCCTTCCTACAAGGACCGGCTGCGGGCGGCTATCTGCGACGCCCTTGCCAAAGGCCCGGACAGCTTTGATGCCTTTCTTCGGCTCATGGAGGAGTCCGGCTATGCGGTCAAGCGGGGGCGTGGCGGTGCGATCTCGTTCCTTGTGCCGGGGCAGCAGCGGGCCACCCGGCTCCGCTCGTCCACTCTCGGGGAAGGCTTTGATCCCGGGGACATCCGGGATGTAATTTCGGGCAAGCGCCCCCTGCCGAAGCTGGACACTCCGGCCCCCACTGCGCCCAGGCGTGTTGATCTGATCGTGGATATACAGGAGCGGCTCCGCTCCGGGAAAGGCCCGGCCTATGAGCGGTGGGCCAAGGTATATAACCTCAAACAAATGGCCGCTGCGTTGCAATTCATGCAGGAGCATCAGATCAGCGAATATGACCAGCTCACCACCGAGGCCGAGGCTGCGTCTGCCCGTTTCCATGCGCTGACGGAGCAGCTCCGACAGACCGAGGCTGACCTCGCCTATACTTCCGAGCTCATGGGAGCCGTGGTGCAATACGCCAAGACCCGACCCGTATTCGACGAGTACAAGGCGGCCAAGTATAGCAAGAGATTTCTGGCCCAGCACGAGGCGGAGCTGGCGGACTATCGGGCAGCCAAGGCTGCTTTGAATGATCTGCTGGACGGGGCCAAACTGCCCAAGATGGCCCAATTAAAAGAAAAGCGCCGCAAGCTGGCGGCGGAGAAAAAGGCCCTGTACGCCAAGTACCGGGCCGCCCAACAGGAAATGCGGCAGGCCGTGGCGGTCAAGACCAACATTGACTATCTGCTGGGCGTGGCGGACGGGCGCAAGAATAAGGAACAGGAGCGGTAGCGACGGTGACGCAGACAATTTACTTTGGGACATTTTGTCCCGAAGTACCGGGTTTGGGGAGGCTCCCCAACAAGCGTTTTTGCGGCCCCCTCGGGCTGCAAAAATAGCAAGTGTGGCCACACTTGCCCTGCTTGCCGTTAGTGCGCTGCCCCGGAAACTGCCCCACGGCCCGGCGGCTGCTGTTCTCAAAAATAAAATGAAAATTTGAGATTTTGGTGTAGTTTTCTTTTTCAAATTGCAACTATATAATTGAAAAGAAATAGAGGCTGACAGATGGCGAACGCTCATACAAGGAGGTAATGATATGAAACGGTATCTAAAGTGTTTGATCCTACTTCTTGCTCTAACCGTTTTAGCTGGTTGTAGTTCCCACACACAGGAAGGCCCCGAACCTCCCGACACGGCTACCCCGCTCACACAGGAAGAAATTGATGCCGCCAATGAAGCCCTCGCAACATCGGTTGAGGATGCCGAAACAGGAGAAATCCGCACTTCAGAAGTCAGTTGCTTTTTCACCTGCTACTATGACAAGCCGGAGGAAATCTCGCTCTCCAATTTTTTGCAGTACTTCCCCAACGGTAGCATATTAGAAAATTCCGATGAAGCCGAGTTCGCAAAGCTACGGGAACTCCCCGGTTTTCCCTTTAACAACGAGGAGTACACCCCCACCGTGGGGAATATCCCTGTTCCGACCCACAAATATCTGAAAGAAAATGTGTCCGAAGTCCTGCTCAAATATGCGAATATCACAGCAGACGATATTGTAAACACAGATGATGTTCTCTACTTGGAGGAGTACGATGCCTACTACAATTTCACCAGCGACTATGGCCCGGGGATTTTTGTCTGCGTCGGTGGGGAAAAGGTAGGAGACACCATTCGCCTATGGTCTGACCCAAAAGACGATAACGGCTCCAGAGATGTCTTGACCATCCGTGAAGTAGATGGGAACTACTTTATCCAGGCATACCAAAAACTCGAGGAGTTACAATGATAGGGTTTGCTTTTGAAACTTAATACTATGTAGCAAAAAAGCGGCTTCTTCCTAGTGCTAAATCGTGATAAAGTGTCCCAAAGTCCCTAAATACATAAACGCGAGAGGAGGTGCTGCTTGGTGGAGGACGAAAAGATCATTGAGCTGTTCTTTGCGAGATCCGACCTTGCAATCAGCGAGCTCGACACGAAATACGGCAAGACCTGTCACCAACTCTCCTACAAAATTCTGAATAATCTGCTTGACGCTGAGGAATGTGTGAACGATGCTTACCTCGGCACCTGGAATGCCATTCCTCCGCAAAGGCCCCATTCCCTGCTGGCCTTTGTCTGCGTGTTGGTTCGCAGATACTCCTTCATGCGGCACCGTGCGAATATTGCTATGAAACGAAACAGTTCCTATGATGTTGCTTTTGGTGAAATCGAAGAATGTTTTGCGGCTCCTGTTGATGTGGAGGGGGCTGTCGAAGCCAAGTTGCTAACTCGTACCATTGAGGCGTTTCTGGACACGCTGACACAGGAAAACCGGGTGATCTTTCTCCGACGGTACTGGTTTTCCGACAGCTATGAGCAGATCGCGGAACGGACGGGGCTCACGGAAAAAAACATATCTGTTCGGCTCACCCGTACCCGGAAACAACTTCGGGAGTATCTTAGAAAGAAAGAGGTTTTAGTATGAACGCGCAGGTTTTTTCTGAGGCGCTGGGTGAGATCAGCGAGAAGTACATTGAAGAGGCGCTTACCTATCAGCGCCCCGCAAAACGCAAACGCACCCGTATCTGGTTGAAGCGATGCATCGCCGCCTGTCTGGTGCTCGTCCTCTGCTTCGGTACCCTCCTGGCTACCAGCGAAACCGTGAGCGCCGCTTTCTTTGGGTGGCTAAAAGAAACCTATGAGATGCTTAGCGCCTATCGAAGCCCAAACAATGGCGATACTTCCTCTAAAGTGAAAGAATATCAGTTGGGATGGATTCCTGACGGTTATTCCGAGGTTAGTATGGATGAAATAAATGGTAGTGTCACAACTCTTTATGCAAATGAAGAGGATCAGCAGCTTACATTTGCTTATATAAATGATTCCAGTTCATGTGATCTTTTTGTAGATACATCACAGGTGACTAAACATAAAGTTGAGGTCAATGGCTGTTCAGCAGACTTGTTTATTTCGGACACCCCTGATGTTTCAAACGGCATTGTATGGATCAATGAGCACAATACCGCGATTTATATTTCCGCGTTTCTGGATGGAGATGAATTGATCCAGTTGGCGGAAAGCGTCACGGAAGTAGATTGATTGAGCATTTGACCCTCTCTATATTTTGAGTGACTGGAGATATATGTGTTATGCCGCAAATTACAGTACCTTTGACCGTTTGGCTGGACAACGATGCTCATATTGCCTCGTTCCATTTTGAGGCCGGGTACGAGCGGGTGGATTTCTCCTGTCACGAGTTTTTCACGAACTTCCTGCAATCGCTTATGGAGCAGGGGTATCGGTTTATGTAGGGTACGATATACAAAGGGAACTATGAACTTCGGAACAAAGTGTCCCAAAGTTTGCGGGCATATTATTCTACATTTTGAGCAAGGTGCTTGAAAACTTCCCGACTATATTGTCCAAAATGTAAGCACGAAACGCTTAGACACAGAGCCGATAACCAGTCAGCCATGAGCTACGGTTATCGGCTCTTTTATAATTCATAGGGAGGTGCCCTTTGTTAGCTTTCATTTTCCATCCGCCTAACCTATCAAAAAAAGATCCTCTTTCCGATGGGATCAATTCGGTGGCGGATGCGAAAATTGTCAGTTTTTAAGTGAATATGTGATTTCCTGCGCCTGTGTGCCATTGTGGTACACAGGCGCATTTTGTTTTGGCTGCTTTGGGACAAGTTGTCCCGAAGTAGGCAAAGGCGGCCCGGGGTGTCGTTCTCCACCGCCCTCTGTTCAGATCGCCATTCACCCCCTAACTATCTGAACGGAGGAATTACAAATGACGACCATCAATCTGAAAGAATTTTATCCGTGGTACACCCACGACGAATACATAGAGGTTTCCGAAGAAGTGGCTGACGAGCTCCGGGCAAGCAGACTGTATGAGGCCGCCTATCAGCGGCGGATTGTCCGCAACAAGGCACATTATTCCCTCGACTGTGAGGACGGGATCGAATACTCTGCCTGCGTTTCCGAACCCACCCCACAGGAACTGCTGGAACGCATGGAGCTGTTCTGTCATTTGTGTGTTGCGCTCAATTCCTTGCCCGAAACGCAGGGCCGCCGGGTGGATGCCTGTGTGATCCTCGGCAAGAGCTATCGGGAGGTGGCTGAGGCCGAAGGTGTCAATGAAAGCTCGGTGCGGGAGTCCGTGAAGCTCGGTTTGGAGAGCATGAAAAAATATTTGAAAAAAGTTTTGTAAGTTGCCCCCGCATTGGGATGTTTTTTGTCCTTGGTATAT
>ERZ791803.1068-NODE-1068-length-13790-cov-2.608664_pt1 | contig 13790 bp, 6 predicted proteins | sample MGYA00510307_ERZ791803 | MGnify/ENA primary metagenome ERZ791803 (study PRJEB30046, sample SAMN00791963) | human gut metagenome | study: EMG produced TPA metagenomics assembly of the A metagenome-wide association study of gut microbiota in type 2...
CCCTATCATGTCGAAGTTGAGATAACCCTTTATCTGTTTGAGAAACGGCCACCCGGATGGCGTTCAGGGAGAGGTGGAGTTCCATCTCATCCATGTTCCGAAAGAATTTCATAGAACTGCCTCCTTGCTTTGAATTGTCAAGTTCTTTTGACATTTTTAGAATAGTACGGCAGATGCGAAATGTCAATAGTGTTTTACATTTTCGCAAAGAGGATAGAAAAATGTCGGGGAACGCAGGCTGACCCTTGCGCTTTTGGGCCTGAAATGGTACAATAATTGTCCGAAAATATCAGCAAGGGAGCGCTGCTTTTATGAAATTAGGAATCGTGGGCGATTCACCTGATTCTATATCTCAATATTACTCCATAAATACCGATAATTCTTGATTTCAGCGTATTTTCTGCACAAACAGACACTATATAACTTCATGCAATTCCATACTACTCCACGCCGAAATGGTGTAAAAATAGTGTATGGAAAATCGGATTGCAGACGCGAAAATGACACACTACTACCGCCCCCAAAAATCGAATGAAAGCTCTGATAAAACACACAGCCATCGGCATGACCGTCCAACGGATATGCCATGGTTGTTTCATTTTCTGCTGCATTTCGGGGCGAATATGGAGAAAAATATCGCCAGTACGTCGCTTGGATTTCCTGCCTATCTTGCCACTCTGCCTTGTGATAACGGCATTTCGTGTGCCAATAAAGGGTGGAATCTTACCTTTGCAGGGCTTTGCTTGAATAGCAAAGCCTTGTCTGAAATCATTTGTCGAATTTTGTATTTTATCAGTTATAACTTATATTTTTATAATTTCTCCATTGAGCTTCAATCGTAAATGTGATATACTGTGGTCAGCCACGGAAGGAGGGTGAAGTTTTATGATTAAACGCGAACTGTATATGAGCCGTATCCGTCCGTTCATCGGAGCGGAGCTGGTCAAGGTCATGACCGGTATCCGCCGCTGCGGAAAGTCGGTCATGTTGGAGCTGATTCAGCAGGAGCTTGCGGAGTCCGGCGTCAGCCGGGCGCAGTTTATCTCCATCAACTTTGAAGATATGAGCTATTCCCACCTGCAAACCGCGCAGGCTTTGCATGATGAGATCACCGCAAGAGCCGCAGAAATAGAAGGCAAGGTCTATCTCTTTTTCGATGAGATCCAGGAGGTCAAGGACTGGGGGAAGTGCATCAACTCTTTCCGCGTCTCATTGGACTGTGACATCTACATCACCGGCTCCAATGCAAAGCTGCTGTCCGGTGAGCTTGCGACCTATTTAGGTGGACGCTATGTGGAGTTTGTGATCTATCCGTTCTCATTTGGGGAGTTCATGGAGCTGTACCGTTCGATTGCGCCTGATGCGTCCATTCAGCAGTGTTTCCAAAAGTACCTGCTTGCCGGAGGAATGCCCTACCTCGCAAACCTCCGCTATGCGGATGCGCCGTCCAAGCAATATCTTCACGATCTGTTCAACTCTGTCCAGCTCAAGGATATCGTAAAACGGAATAAAATCCGGGATGTAGATTTGCTGGAGCGGATCATTGCCTATGTGATCGCCAATGTGGGAACGACCTTCTCCGCGACCTCGCTTGCGAAGTTCCTGAAAAATGAGCAGCGCACCGTTGCTCCGGAAACAATTCTGAACTATATCAAATACTGCTGCGAGGCGTACCTGTTCTATCAGGTGAAGCGGGAAGATTTGCAGGGAAAACAGCTCCTTGCCTCCAATGAGAAGTATTATATTGCCGATCATGGCATCCGCGAGGCAGTCTTTGGCGGCAATATGCGGGACATCAATCTCATTTTGGAGAATATCGTCTATCTTGAGCTGCTGCGCCGGGGCTATGAAGTGACTGTCGGCAGGACGGGCGACAAGGAAATTGACTTCGTATGCGACAAACGCGGCGAAAAGCTGTACGTTCAGGTCACTTACCTGCTGGCATCGGAAGAAACGGTCAACCGTGAGTTTGGTGCGTATGACAGCATCCGCGACAACTTCCCGAAGTACGTTGTTTCTCTCGATGAGTTCGATATGAGTCGAAACGGGATAAAGCACCGGAATATTCGCGACTTCCTCTTGGCTGAGGAATGGAACTAAGTACGAAGCCCGGCATCACGTCAAATGGCGCGATGCCGGGCTTTGCTCACTGCTTTACAGATTTGCTTAGAGAGTTAACTAAGAAAACCAAGATTAGCCAGAGAAAGAGAATATTAGCCGAAAAGACGGCATAAGAAAACGCTGAAGCGCATCTGAATATATTAGTAGCAAAGTGGCCAGTTGCATTCCATACCGTAGGGATCAAGTATAAACACCCAGCAACGATCAGCACCACACAAAACAAACCGGCAATACGGAAATAATCAGCCAGAACACCTAAAAGGGTTTTTGAGGGATATTCCTTTGACTTTTTGCAATTCCTCCATAATCTTATGGGGGCAATTAAAAAGAAGTTCCTGTAGAGGAGGGAACAAAGTATACTCTCGCGGATTTCCATAGCTTGTCCAACTGCTTGCATACACAAGTTCGTTTTGAATAAAAAATTCAAGGCAGCTTCCATAGTTTCTCGAAAGTGTGGAATCGAGTGTGTTTTTGCTCTCCCACTGCCTTATATTTTCGATTTCTCCTTCTGCCATCCAACGGTCACCAAACTCGCGCATTCTCTCTTCCACGATATAAGCAATAAACAGCCGTATATTAATATCAAGCGTGTCATCTGACCAGATTTTTTTGAAGATGTTGACGGCTAATTCAATATGCTGATCCACGCATTTTTTAAGTGGTGGAAGTATCTGTGCTGCGTTTGCAGAGTATTTGCGGAAAGTGTCGATGCCAAACTCCAAAGTATACCGCCTGTGCCTTCTGCGCGGATATTTCGAGTGATTCAGAAAGAACGATTGCCTGTACGCCCTGTCGCACATCGCTTTCCGGAACGCCGCATACAACAGCACGCTCATGTGCGTCATTCAAATCGCGGAGTTCGTATCCGCACCATCCGCGCATGATTTCCAACATTTGATCTTGCTGATAGCGCCAACAAGCACCGTTACTCGGATATAACATTTTCCCTGTAAACGGATGCTGGATTGTATAAACCATACCTTGATGCGTGGCAGCTCCCGGTGCAAACGCGTTATCTGTTCGCCAGAGTGTTCTGTCATTGTCTGGATTTTTGTATTTTGCATCCATTTCCGCTGTGCGGGGTAGTTTGTTCGGGTTCCAATCAGGCAGTTTGCTATATACCACAGGATGTTCTACCTCGTTCACGATACCCTTGGAGTCATTGCGGGTGGAATATGTACGCTGCCAGGAAATATTGGAAACAAAGCAGTTACTGCCGAAAATCTCATCACAAATCAACTTGAGATTGGCATACTCCGTATCATCAATGCTGATGAAAATAACTCCGTCGTTCGCCAGCAGCTTTTGCAGCAGCTTCAAGCGCAGATACATCATGCACAGCCACTTGTCATGGCGGGTCAAGTCCTCGCCCTCTTTGCCGACAACCTCGCCCAGCCATTTTTTGATCTTCGGGTCATTGACATTATCGTTATAGACCCAGCCCTCGTTGCCGGTGTTGTAGGGCGGATCTATAAAGACGTAATCTTTGATACAAGCCCGGTCGCCGGAAAAGTGTATAAAAATAGCGAAAACCGCAGGAAACAAGGCGTTTCTTGCGGTTTTCGCTGTATTTGTCGGTGTTCAATTTGCCCCGTCAGAGCACAGCCATGGTGTGCCCGATGCTGACATCTGGGCTCCAGCGCAGCTGGCTCAAGGAATAATTAAAATGTATGCCAAAATTAAATGGTTCGGGCAAAATTAAAAAGTATTAGTCGACGACTTCAATCCAACCATTATTCAAGCACATGGCCAGGTTATCCTTGACATCCTGACCGGCCTTATCCCCACTCTCGAAATTCAAGACCATATACTCTCCGTCGCATCCAACAACACGAGCGTATGCTTTTTTCGATTTGTGGAACACCCGTCTACCAATGAGCTCGCCATATGCGCTTGTATCGCTCTGCAGTCCTTCCTCTTCCGGCTCCGGAGTAGAAGGTGGAGTTTCTTCCTTAACAGGCTGCACAGGTGCAGCTCTATTCGACTCGGCGCTTTTGCCACTGCCTTCGCATTGGGCTTACTGGCAGTCTGCGGTTGGGCTTTGCGCTCCTCTGCAGCTTTTTTCTTCAGCTTAAGAAGCTCTATAATTTCCGCGATATGAGTAGGTGTGAACCAGAAATCATAGTCGTTGATAGCAACTGAAACGTGGTCGTTCTCCTCAATCTCATTTTCCGACACATCAAGGATAGAATCTATGAGCCGGTCTGCCAGATACTTATCATTTCGCAGAGTTCTAAACTTTGCGGCGCAATTCGGACAAAGGCAGACATTCAACGGGTCGAGCTCTACATCCGGCTTCTGTTCCAGCTGGCACATTTCCACATTGGAGAACGGCTTGTGGCACAGCTGGCAGGCATACCGATAAGACGAGTTTACGCGATACATATTCATCAGGTATGCGCGGACATCGTCTTGCGGTCGACTGACGCGGATACGCCTGACGACAGTCGCATATACGGTTGGGCTGGCATAGGACAGTATTTGAGCGGCATGCTTCTTCAGCGCCTCCCAGTTCTTAACGGAACCGGTCGGGAACTCAAATTCGTCCTCCTCAGATTGACCAGAAGAACCTTCCTGTAGAGACAGACCACCAAATTCACGACTGAGCTGCTCAGGTGTAATGTGGAAGCGGCGCTCCAGCTCAATTTCAAAGTAGGACTGTTTCTTCTCATCCGGCAGAGCATCGTAATCCTTCACAATGGCCTCATGCTGGTCAATTTTCCCTTTCTTAAAGCCCAGAATGTCGTACAAATTTGAATCGAGGCTGACTTTTCCGTATAGTGCCTTGTTCAAATCGTGTTTTGATATAGCCTTGTGCGAGACCAGCTCCCCAGACTCAGTATAGAGCCATTTTCCGTTCCAGTCAGAAAAACGCCAATTAAACCCATCCCTATTCAGAGTATGGATTACATCTGCAGGCTCGTCATATTTATTTGGCGTTCCTCCGCCGATATAAACCGTACCAACAAGGCGGGACATGTTCTCCTGCAGTGTCTTAAAAATCACCTGTGATTTTATTAAGGCGTCTTTAGCTTTCGCATGCTGGGAGATGTAGAGAAGGGCCTCTTCCAACTTATCAATGCCGAGTTTCCAGCGAAAGTCTCCGGTCGTTCTCCACTCAGGCTGTCGGCCAGGATTGCCGGTATAGTATTCACCCCAGGTTTTTTCGTCCCCGGTGATGATTTTGTCTGTAACGCCAAGCGCCCGTAGGTCATCAAAGGTGATTCCGGCTGACTGGTATGCGTCAAAATCGACAAAGTAGATATCCGGCGCAATGCCTTTGTAGTATTGCTCCAGCATTAGACCGGTTTCGGACTGAGGGAACCGAATAACCTTTGAATGTGGCCGTGCCCAGTATGCCTTTCCTCCTGACCTGCACTTTATGTAGAACGCTTTCCGAACAATCTGTCTCAGGTCAGCCTCGTAGTCAGAATTCCTGAGATACTTGACAAGGGCGTGAATGTCTTGTACGTGCTCCTCAAATGAACCGCTAAAATCTGTACCAGCATACCGCTTTTCAAGAGATTTTACAAAGTGCTCGTACTCGTTGGGCGTCTTCAGGTGCAGCACATTTTCAAAGAAGGCGCGGCACTTCTCAAATAGATATGGATGGACAAATTCCACCTCGGCCTGCATCGCCTTCTTCGACGGAAGAAATACATTGGGCAAATAAGAAGACTGCGATTTTCGGTATGGAGCAACCATGCAGTTGGATGCTGTGCGGACAATCACAGCGTCGAGAATATTTCTGTAATTTGATTCGGAGAAAATATTCGGGACAGTCTCATACAGCTTGTAAAGCCTAACGAGCCAGTCATTATCTCGGTTTTCCAAAAAACTGTGATTGTCGTTGAAGTAGCTTCTAAGGTCTTCCGGACGGATAACCTCTATTCCCAAAATGCTGGAGAAATAAGAGAGCACATCTTTGTACGGGCCTGTCTCCGTCAACGAAACCGGAAGCCATTCATAATGTCTTTTGTCGTTAATAAGTTCCGAGATTAACTCGCTGGGCAATAGCTCTGCAATTTCTCTGCTTCTCGCAATAACTGCATTGGCAGCCTTAGTGTAGCCCGTCCCATCCTTAACCGGCAAAACGCGCTCCGACGAAAACAAATCTCGCATTTCTTCGTATAAAGGATAGAAAAGCGGATAGACATCAAAGTCGTCCTCATCAAGAGGCAGAATCCGAATCAGGCTCAAGTCGAGGAGCCCCATATCGCGCAGCTCAAGGACACTCTGTCTGAGGAGCTTGGCCGTTTGTTCAGCCAGAGCCTCGTTTTCCTCTTCATCGGCAGGAACACTGCTCCGGTTTGGAGTAGTGCGGAACGGGCCTTGGACAATGAAGTCAAGTTTGCTTTCGGTCTCTGTCGGGAAGTAAACGGAGATATACGGATTCTTTGCTTTTTGGAAAGTGGTTTTTCCTTCTTTGTCTGTTGCGACAGTGAACGCAACGTCAATTGTACGGGTAGAAACCATCGAATCAATCGGCATCGAAAATTTGATGAATGACAGAGACTCGTCCGTCTTATCATCCTCGGATTCAATTGCCGACACGCGGGTGCAGTGATCATTTACCGGCTCAGCATCCAGTAAATATTCCCCTGATGCTTCTTTGCCCGGAATCTTGATTTCGTACTCAATGAGTTCGAGGTGCCGCATGAAAAGGAGCGTAGTCACTCCGAGATTTTTGAGTCGCTTTGTAATAGCTTCATTCAGCGCAGCCAGATTTTTAAATCCCGAAAACTGGAATCCAACGCTATATGGGAACACGAAGAGGGTCGTATAGCCAGCCGGAACATCAACGGCAAGGATATCTACGGGCTTCGTGAAGTCCGTTATCTCAACAGCGAAGGGATGGCAATTTTCTGCCAGCTCCTTTTTGCGCGGCGAGCTATACAGCCTGACCGTTTCACATATGCCAAAGACTGATTTGAAGCCGACACCGAATTCGCCAATCTGGTTTAAATCATTAACCTTGTCCGACTGCCCTATGTCGCACAGGCCCTGCAGGTTCTCCGTAGTGAAGGATTTTCCATCGTGCATCACTTCAAGCCTGTCAGAGTATTGGACAAACCGAATTCCGGTAGCTCCTGCGTCTTCCGCGTTCTGGAGCAGTTCGTAGACAAAGTGTGATTTATCGGTATAGAGCTGAATTATCCGTTCGAGCGACCGCCTGAGCATGCCGTCCCAATCTTGATTCTGGAGAATCTTATCAGCTATATTCAAAGCGCTCACCTCTTTACTTTACCGTGATAACCCCGTTTGCAATCAACGTAGTATGTATATCTGCCTTCGCAATCTTCGCTTCAATCTCTGAAACCTTCTGCTGATAACGCTGTGTAGCGTTTTCCAATTCAGAGCGATGCATAGTTGCAATTCGTTCATCCCCGGCCTCAGCAATTTTTCTTTCCAAGAGCAATTTCCGGTTTCGGTAATTGTTCTTTAAGCTCTCTAATTTATAGCGAGCGACTTGCCTTGTAGACTCTATATGCTGGGCTTTCTCAGCTTGCCACATCCGGACATGGTGTTCCTCCAAAGTATCCCATGCCTCCGGCTTTAGCTTTGAAGAATAGTCAACTGCGGCAGCTGTCAGGATGTATTCCGGGAGCTCTGCTGCAATTCTCGGCTCTTCACAGATTGCTACCAATTTGAAATTTGAACGAATCCCAACATAATCCCACGCATAAATAGACATCGGGTAATCACCGGCTGGAATCTCGTCAGAGTAGTATTCCAAGTGAATATAAACGAGCTTGTTGGTGGCAAAATAGAATGCGGCTTGTTTGACCAGCGGGTGCACCGGAGTAACGAAAAAGGCGGTTCGGTTTTTCTCGGCAGCTTCTGAATCAAAAGTAATCGGGTGGTTCGGATTGTTGCCCTTAAGATAAACCTCCCATTTCCTACGCAGGCTGTTCCGCAGGCCAGTCAGATTTCTGAGGTCAGACAGGATTTCAGAACGCGCCACTGCACTGAGGCGCAGTGTTTTCAGAGCACCATCACCAAGGATATAATTGCTACCACCTAATCGGTGATTGAGATACATCTCGACAAGGTGCTGAATACTTCTGGCCGACAGGAAGGGACTTTCTGCCTCCTGAATTTCCTTTGACATCGTATAGTTCGACAAATCGAACCCGAATAGCTCCTTCTCCTCGCTTTCCAGCTTGTTCAGCTCCTGGGCCTTGCGCACCTCATTATCGGCCATCTGCTCCAGCTTTGCTTTTCGCTCTGCATCCGTAAGGCTGGTATCCAGTGCTATCAGCTCAATTTGCCTGCCGATTTCGCCGAGAATCTCCTCGCATTCACCGATGCTCCCTTCAAAGACACCGATGCGAGAGAGGCAGCGGTCATAAATGTCAGCATCCACAGTATCACTGGTGATAACGTTATAGATGTTTACAACTTCGCTCCCTTGGCCTCGGCGGTCGATACGACCAATGCGCTGCTCGATGTGCATGGGATTCCAAGGCAGGTCATAGTTTATCATCATGTCACAGAACTGATAGTCCAAGCCTTCAGAGCCGACTTCTGTGAAAAGCATGATGTCAATGGCTTCCGGGTCATCCTTCGGGAGTTCAAACCGAGCCCGGAAATCCAGCCGGTCATCATTTTTAACGCTACCATCGATTTGCTCGACACGAAATCCCGCTTCTCGCAGCTTTCTTTTGATATAATACAGCGTGTAGCGGAATGTGCTGAACAGGATGATTTTATTATTTTCAGATTTCTGCTTTTCTCGGATAATCTGGAGCACCCCATCGAATTTCGGGTCGTCCTCCGGCAGGTTATCCGCCATTTCCAGAATGTTCTTTGCGATGGAGCGGAATGTCTCCAAGTCCATCTCACTGAACTCGCCTTCATCAAAATCAAATTCCGGGTCGTCCGTCATCTGCTCGAATCTGCGGTCAATGATACCCCGAATGTGCGGAGCAAGGCCAAAGATGCAGCTTGCAGCCTGACGGCGAATCGTTGACATCATAAATTTGACGCCACGGCCACCGTACAATTTGGACAGCGCAGCGACTTCAAAAGTCAAGAGAGCATCATGGAGCTCCCGCTGTTGGTCAGTAAAATCGCTCTCCAGCGTATGCGTTCTCCGAATGCAGAAATCTTGGATATCCTTTCTGCGCGTCCGGTTGAGCATCATATTGAAGCTATGGAGAGACTCAATATCGGTAATGAGTTTTACCCGCTCCTCACGGGTGATGGTGTCCTGTCTGAGAACCTTCCGGATTTGCTCAAATACCGGATTGTTTGCGATTACATTTTCGCCCCATTGGGTCGTGAGAACACTATCCAGCGTTTCCAGTGCTTCTGCTTTCCAGTTTTCCTTCGCAGCTCGAACGATGTGGGCGCACTGAGAGATATACGGATTCGGACGCGACATCATCGTGAAGCTCTTCTTGTCGATTACGACATCCGGGCGCAGCAGATTAAGCAGCGTGTACAGGTCGTCGTCACTTGTCTGCAGCGGAGTCGCGGTCAGCATTACGACAGCGTCTGCGTGCTGACAGAAGTAGTGGACGCACTTATATGCAAATGCCTTGTCCTTCTCCATGCTGCCATTGCGCAGATGGTGGGCCTCATCAATGATGACCAAATCAAAATGCGGTGCCGGGTCTAATTGTTGGAGGCCGAAGCTCTTATGGCTCTTGGATTGGTTCCCTTGGTATGTCCTCGCATCCAGAATGGAATACGGGACGATGACCTTTCCATAGCGGGTAGGCCATTCGCCGTCACGGTCAGTATCAGAGATAATCTGCCGAAGAGTATCGCCATCCAAGGGCGTGAATTCCTCGTCAAAGCGCTTCATCTCATTTTCCCACTTGCGGTCTGCGACAAGCGGCTTCGGGCAGATAATCATGATGTTTTCCAAATCGGAGCGGGCCTGCAGCTCCTTGATAATCAGACCGGCCTCGATGGTTTTACCGACACCGACGCTGTCTGCAATCAGAATTCTTGGTTCGTCTGCCTTTATCAGCTTCAATGCCGGTCGGAACTGATAGGGCACGAAATCGATACGGGCAGCATTAAGGGAATACAGATTTCCGGCAGACGGATTGTTAATCTGGTAGGCAGAAAGGTAGCTTCGCAGGGTCTCAGAATCCACCCACTCATATTCAGGTGTGCTGCTCACCAGCGCAATCTGACCCTCATAATAGGTCTTTAGCGCACCTTCGACGAACACCTCGTACTTCTTGGTGTCGCCAAGCTGCGTAACAGAAAATACCATACCCTTGGTGTCCGGGCTGCCGACGATGTAAACGAGGCTTCTTTCTGTGATATCGTTCTCTTGCACAACCTCCGGTTCCACGATGACATCTGCCTGCTTGGGCACGGTAACGGTTGGGCGAAGCACTGGCTGCGGAGGTGTTTCATCCTTAAATGCTTCGGGCCGCTCCACCCTTGCTTTGAACTGTTCCAAATCAGGAATCAGTCCGCTCCGGTTCATCTGGGTGAAAAACCGGATGAGGCATTCAATGTCCGATACGATGGTATCCTTGCCGGGAAGCTCCGCGCTGACATGCGCCCAGTTGTTCCGGACGCCAATCATATCGCGGATGCACTCCCGCTCACTGGTCGGAAGATAGGCGTAGCCGCGCATCGTGTACCAAGACTTGTTGGCAACACGAAGAAGCGCTGCAAGGTCTAATTCCTCCAGCTTGGAAAGACCCTTTTTCTCAATGAGCTCTCTCTGGGGATAACTCAGATTGGAGAGTACGCACTCCTCCCACCAGTCTTCGCCGGATTTGGGCAGCATCACAGAAAGCCACGACGCCAGTGCTTGCGCGGCCTTGTGAAGATAATCGTTCATCCGGGATATGATGTTCTCGTCGTACATTCTGCTTCACCAGCCTTTAACCAAAAAATCCATCCTCATCAAAAATATGGTCAAGCTCGTCATTGGACATCGCGTGAGAAACGCGGTCACGGACGGCGCTGCGGGACATATCCAGTCTCTTGATGCGCCCGTTCAGCAGTCGGATAAGCTGAAGCCTGCCGACACCGGGATTCTGACGGGCATACTCAGCAAAGCCCTTAGCCTTGCCCAGATTGTCCGTTCTGGTGCCATCGTGAGGCTCCAAAATATCAATGACAAAGCCCATCTCGTCCTTCCGGATAATCAAAAAATCGGGATACATCGATTTCTTCTCCGCGTTCTGCTCATAGGGGATGCACAGTGACCATGACTTCCTCGGCGGATTGCGGAGCCAGCAGATATAATCCGACCGGCCACGTTCGGCCTGAAGGACAGCCTTTTCCCAATTGTTCAGGTTGATGACGGCTTTGCCGGTCGCATTGTCCACAAACAGATGGTCGGTATAAGCCTCGCCGACATTGCTGCGCTCAATGCTGATGGTCTCCGGCAGCCGGAAGTTATGCTTACTGATGATATCGCCATCGGAAACAATGCTGTCATACTTTTTCCGGTACCGCTCGGTCAGGCCGGTGATACGGCGGCGATTCGCGTCGTTGATGTCGTGGAACCGGCTGCGGGCATAGTTGTGGAGCATATCCATGCAGTCTGCGTCGGCGGCAAAGATGATGACGTCGATTTTATATCCGGCAGGATTATCGTCATCTGCGTATCGGGTGCCATAGCGGATGCCGACACCCTCGTTGCCCAGCTTGAGCTCTGCAAGACGGAACTGACGGTCGAGGGCGGTATCCGTGGTGGAGAACAAATCCATCTCCGCATGGTCATCCACAGACTCGCCGAATACATCAAACGTCTGCGTTTTCAGCTTGAACTGCAGCACCTGCGTGGCCAGCTCGTCATATCTGCCCTCGTCCTTTGTCTTCTTGATGAAGCTGCGAATCATTTCTACGATTTCATTCACAACATCATAGGAGGCAGAGGGCTGAAGGCCGGACTGCGTCAGGAGCCGGGTGAGGCTGAACAGAGATTTCAGATAGTCGTTGATTCTGACCCTGCGCACGTCGTAGGTCAGAAGACCAGCATCATTGATGGCCTTTACGATGGCCTCTCGGTCAAGCTCCGGCTCTTCGGGAACGTCTTCCGGAGCAGGCTGCGGTTCCGTTGCACCGGAAGGCTCTGCCCCTGCAGCAGCTCCATTTTCAGGCGTTTCGCTGCTCACGCCACTCACCGGGCGTATGGTATCCGTGGTACCGGAAGCAGGTGCCGCTGGTGCGCCGAATGAGGTGCTACCACTTTGCGAGGGCGTCTGCTGCGTCGCCTCCTGCGCGGAAGGTTCATTGCCGGTCTCAGGGGAAGGGCTGTCCCCCAAAGACATCTGGCCGGGAACCTGCTGCTTCGGCCTCGCGGGACGCTGGGCGGGAGCCGGTCTGGTCGGACGGACAGTCCACGTTTCGATGGTGCTGTTCTCGAAGGAGTCGCCGATAACATCGGTGGGAATCTCACCGCCCTCGGTGCTTTGAAGCGCCTTGACCACATCCTCAACGGTCTGGGCATCAAAGTACGGCAAATAGAGGTGCACGTCGTTCAAGACATCGTCCACCTGAATATGCATCTGCATGGGTGTTCTGACCATTCTGCCGAGCAGCTGCGCGATATAGGTCGCGTCCGTAGCACGACGGAAAGACATCATGGTTTCAGTGCGAGGGCAATCCCAGCCGGTGGAGAGATTCTCCTTGAAGAAAACCACCTTGACGTTCTTCTCGTCCGCAATACGGGACGGCTCCAGATATCTGACCGCGACACCATTGATTTGGATGGTGCTGGTCGTCTGGCCGAAGGTATGCACAACTTCTCCGTCTTGGAAACGGAATCCTGTCCGCTCCTCAATCTTCCGGAGGCAGTCATCCAAATCGGTATCGGAGATGCCGCTGCCGGTCTGGTTTTGCACCTGAATCACGAACACCGGATTCACGTAGGCGTAGTGCTGCTCCTGACAATACTGAGACCAGTGCTCCCATTTCTGCTTCCAGTCATCGGCAGCAGCCTGCAGCACGGCCATATCCTTGCTTCCAGAGGCATCCTCCGGATAGGCGATAATGATTCTGTCCTTCAGTAGACCGGAGGCCCGCACATCGTCGGCTGACCTTCTGGATGGTCGATTCTGTCCCGGACACCAGATTGTTGAAGCGATCCGGTGTAGCAGTCACGCCAAGCACGACCGGAACAGGAGCCAGACGGTCTTCTCGGCTGCCCTTGAGGAACTTCTGCATGATGGTGGTGGCCTGTGCAGCGGCTCGGCCCTGCATGCCACGGTGGGCCTCGTCAATGATGAAGTACAAGCGGTCGTACTTCTCGTCCATCGTGTTCTGTAGCGTTTCCCAGATGGTGAATGTGCGTCCGTCGCCCTTCTTCGTCAGGTTACTGCTCTTGCCGAGCTTCTGAGTGTTCAGAAAATAGATATGCCCATCGTCCAGCATCTCCTGGTCGAAGGATTCGTCAGTGATGGTCACGCACTGGTCAAGGCGAATCTTGTCCGCCTTCAGGTCAATCTTGCTGCGGGACTGCTCGTTGAGCTCCGGAGAATCCGAGAGCCAGACAAAGATGGCATCCGGCTGGTCGGGATACTCCTCATCACCGAAATAGATAGATTCAATCAGAGACGCCAAAATGATGGTCTTGCCAGCGCCGGTGGGAGCGGTGAAAGAGAGCACCTGCGGTGTATGGGTGCGCTGGTAGGAGCCGAGGGCCTCAGCGGTCTTTCTCCGCAGTTGGAATAGCGCCATCTTCT
>ERZ791803.1075-NODE-1075-length-13718-cov-3.664203_pt1 | contig 13718 bp, 10 predicted proteins | sample MGYA00510307_ERZ791803 | MGnify/ENA primary metagenome ERZ791803 (study PRJEB30046, sample SAMN00791963) | human gut metagenome | study: EMG produced TPA metagenomics assembly of the A metagenome-wide association study of gut microbiota in type 2...
AGAGTGAAAAAGGTTTTTGGCTCTATGAAATAAAAAATTGTTGAAATAGACAAAAAGGCTCTATTATGCCTTGACAGAGAGGAATATCTGATATTACACTTTAGAAAAGCAAGGACGCTGCCGTCTTTTTTCAGCGGCTGTGTCCTTGCTTGCTTTTTTGGCACATATTTTGCTGTTATGTTTATTATAACAGAAAGGGGGCTGTGCGCTATGCACGCAAATGGGAATTTCGCCTATATCAATGGAAAGATCTATACCTGTGACGACGAGAACCGTTATGCCCAGGCTATGACGGTCCAGGATGGTGTGATCACCTGGGTCGGAGCGCAGAAAGATCTGCCCGCCGGAGATTGGACCGTTGTGGATCTGGGTGGGAAACGTGTGATTCCCGGCTTTGTGGATGCACACATGCACCCGGTTATGCTGGCTGATTTCAGCAAGAAGATCTCCAGCCTGCCCCCCAAGGTACATTCCATTGAGGAACTTAAGGAAGAGATCCGCAAGGTGCGGGAGAGCCAGGGACCGGACAAGTGGATCGAAGGCTGGGGCTATGACGAGGGCAAGCTGGCCGAGGGCCGCTCTCCCACCCGCTGGGATCTGGATGAGGGGTGCAGCGATGCTCCCGTGTCTATCATCCGCACCTGCGGCCACATCCGCTGCGTCAACAGCAAGGCGCTGGAGATGGCGGGCATCACCAAGGACACTCCCGATCCTCAGGGCGGTCAGATCGACCGGGATGAGAACGGAGAGCCCACCGGCGTGCTGCGGGAGAACGCCCGCAACCTGGTGACCCCCCTGATTCCTGAAACCACCGACGAGCAGAAGGTGGACCTGGTGGTGGATCTGGGTGAGCTGCTGTTGTCTCAGGGCGTCACCTCCATCTGCGACATGGGCAACCTGGACCCCAGCGATAACTATGATATCTACACCAAGGCGGTGGAAAAAGGATTCCGCCAGAAAGTTGGCATCTATTACATGTGGGACTTCTATGCCGGAGATGACAGCTTCCGGTTCCCCGAAGCGCGGAAGAACCGCGACCAGCAGATTTTCACCGCCGGCCTCAAGCTCATCGGCGACGGCAGTGTCTCGGGCCGCACCGCCTGGATGAATGAGCCCTACCTGGGCTCTGAGGACGAGGTAGGCTTCCCTGTCTGCTCTGACGAGCTGATGGAGAGCGCCATTCAGTTCTGTAAGGAGAACCATTGCCAGCTGTCCATGCATGCCATGGGCGGACACGCCATCGACCGGATCGTGGACCGGGTGTACGGCGAGGAAAAGTGGACCGACGGCGATGTGCCCCACCTGCGTATCGAGCACGTCACCGAGCCCTCTCAGCGGGCCATCAGCCGCTGCGCGGAGAAGGGTATCGGCGTGGCTACCCAGCCGATTTTCCTCTACGCCGAGATCGAAAGCTACCGGGCCAACCTCAGCCAGGAGCGCCTGGAGGCCTCCTACCCGGTAAAGACCATGCTGGAGAAGGGCGTGCCCCTGTGCTTCTCCACTGACGCCCCCGCCACCTCCTGGGCGGTGCCCTCCGATCCCTTCCCCTGCTTGAAGGGCGGCGTGACCCGCAAGGCCTGGGACGGCTTTGACTGCGGCCAGGGAGAGAAGGTGGATATCGAGACCGCCATCGCCCTGTACACCCGAGAGGCCGCCCGTGTGGCGGGCATCCCCAAGGTGGGCCAGCTGAAGGCAGGCTTCCATGCCGACTTTGCGGTGCTCAGTGAGGACCTGCTGGAGGTGGACAGCGACCGCATCGACCAGGTCTATGTGCTCCAGACCTACTCCAACGGCGAGAAGGTGTACGATAAGGAGGAGGCAAAATGAAACAGAGACGGACGAAGGATACCCTGGTATTGGGATTTGCCATGTTTGCCATCTTCTTTGGCGCAGGCAACCTGATTTTCCCTCCCTCCATTGGCATCAATACCGGCGCGGATGTGATTCCCGGTATTCTGGGCATGACACTTACCGGCATTCTGTTTCCGATGCTGGCTATGTACGCCGTAGTCAATATGGGCAGCGATTTTGTGGATCTCTCCCGGCACATCAACTCCTGGTGGCATCAGATGTTCCGGATCATTGGTCTGCTGATTGTACTCTTCGGTACGATCCCCCGCTGCGGAGCGGTGGCCTGTGAAACGGGTATGCGGGGTATTTTCCCCAATGTACCCGGCTGGGTCAATGTAGCCTTTCTGTTCGTTTTCTTTTCCCTTGCTTATTTCTTTGCCAGCAATCGCTCCAAGGTCATCGACATGATCGGTGCCTACGCTACCCCGATCCTGCTGGTGGCGCTCCTTATCATTGTGGTGATGGTTTTTGCCATGCCCATCGGTTCTCCTACCGGTGGCACGGTGGACAATGCCTTTACCTATGCTACCCTTACCGCATACAATACCGGCGATATCCCCACCGGCCTTATCTGCGCAGGTATCTTTTTGGGCAGCATCAAGGCCAAGGGGTATACCGAATATAAGGATCAGAAAAATATTCTGGTGCGGGCCATCGGAGTGGCCTTCATCATTCTGGTCGTGGTCTACGGCGGATTGTGCTGGCTGGGTGCCTGCGGTACCCCCTACTTCGCCGCTGATATGGATTCCACCGCCCTGCTCAACGGTCTGGTGCAGAAGCTGGCTGGCTACGGCGGTATCGTAGTGCTGGCGGTGGCCGTAATCTTCGCCTGCTTCACCACTGCCGCAGGCATGATTGCAACTGCCTCCGACTGGGTGTTGGAATGGACCCGGGGCAAGATCCCTTACCGTATCATTGCTCTGGTAATTACCGCCATCATCTTCCTCATGTCCGCTACCGGCGTGAGCAACGTACTGGCCTTCTCCGGCCCACTGTTTACGCTCATCTTCCCCATGTCCGTAGTCATGACAGTGCTGGGCGTGTGCAAGCGCCTGGTACCCAACGACGGAGCCTGGAAGGGTGCGGTATATGTGGCTACTTTGATCAGTGCCTATGACGCCTTCGTAGTAGCGCGGGCAAACGGACTTCACTCCATTTCTACCGATGGATTGGATAAGCTGATGTCCTATATCCCTCTGAGCAGCCTGGGTTTTGACTGGCTGATTCCCTCTGTCATCGGATTTATCGTAGGTGCAGTGATCTATGCCATGGTTAAGGGCAAGGCAGCTGCTGCGAAATCATAAATTACGCACTGCATTTCCAGTGGCCATTTAGGCTGGGCGGCAGTCGTACAACGTGTTATTTCGGAAAGACCGGAAACAGAAAGGAGCCCCAGAGCATGAAAGAATTGTTGGAAGAAGCCAAACTGCTTCAGGAGCAGATTGTGGCCGACCGCCGCTATCTCCACCAAATTCCCGAAGTCGGCATGGACCTGCCCGAGTCGGCAGCTTACATTGAAAAGCGGCTGGCCGAGATGGGGATCGAGTCCCATCGCTGCGGTGTGATGGAGGAGAGCGTACGGCAGAAGTACATCAAGATGGGTTTCCCCGATATGCGGGCATCCACCGGCGTGGTAGCCACCATCGGCAGCGGCAGTCCCTGCATCCTGCTGCGGGCTGACTTTGACGCCCTGCCCATGGAGGAGATCAACGACCTGCCCTTCTGTTCCAAGCGCAATGCCAGCCACATGTGCGGCCACGACACCCACGCGGCCATGCTGCTGGGTGCAGCCAAGCTTCTTAAGGACCATGAGAGCGAGCTGAAAGGTACTGTCAAGCTCATGTTCCAGCCCGGTGAGGAGATGGGATACGGCTCCAAGACCATGATCGACGACGGCCTGCTGGAAAATCCCAAGGTGGACGCTGCCATGGCCATCCATATCTTCTCCACCACCCCCGTGGGCCAGGTGACCTATTGCTCCGGCGTGGCCAGCTCCTCTCTGGATACCTTTGCCATCCATATCCAGGGCAAGGGCGGACACAGCTCCACGCCCGACCTGTGTGTGGACCCCATCATGATCGCCAACCAGATCTACACCGCCCTCAACATGCTCATGACCCGGGAGGTCTCTCCCCAGGCGGTCGCGACCCTGTCCGGCGGCGTGATGCGCTCGGGTACGGCAGTGAACATTATCCCTGACACCGCTGACCTGCAGGTAGGCCTGCGCACCTACAACGTGGAGGCCCGCAAGCATGTGCTGGAGCGGCTGCCTGAGATCGTGGATGCCTATGCCAAGGCGTGGCACGGCGAGTACGAGATCACCATGTTCAACTGTCCCTGCACCTTTACCGATGAGACCACCACCAAAGAGCTGCTGGAGTCGGTGGCCGAGATGGTGGGGGAGGAGAACATTCAGGCCATGCCCCCCATGGCCGGTACCGAGGACTTCAGCTACGTGGCTGAGCAGGTGCCCAGTACTTTCCTGGTACTGGGAGCCGGCGGACCCGAGCAGTATCCCCACCATAACCCCAGAATGGTACTGGATGAGAGCGTGTTCTATCAGGGAGCCGCCATCCACGCCAACTGTGCCATCGAGTGGCTGAACAAGCACAGCAAATAATCAGACCGCACCAGCCCCATAGAAAATGAATCAGGCTTTGAAATGACAATCAAACCGAAAGGAGTGCGCGGGTGCCTGCCGCGCAGAGAACTATGGAAAAGAAAAAATTTAAATTCACAGTGCCCCACGTCTTTGTCATCCTGGCCATCATCATGCTCCTTGTTTTTATAGTCTCGTTCTTTGTTCCCAGCGGCAACTTTGAACGTGTACTGGATGAAAACTCCGGCCGTGAGATCGTCAACCCGGATGTGTTTAATTGGGTCGAAAAGCAGTATCTGACCTTCTCCGACTACTTCCAGTCCTTCTATAACGGCATTGTGGGCGGTATCTCCATCATGGGCAACCTGCTCATCTGCTCCGGCGTGCTGGGCTTCCTGGAGTCTACCGGTGCTTTCTCCGCCGGTATCCACAAGCTGGTGCGGGCTACCAAGGGCAAGGAAATCAGCCTGGTAGTGATTATGTACGTGCTGTTTACTGTGTTTGGTGTGTTGGGCTACGGCGAGGGTGCCTATCCCTTCTATGGTTTAGCAACAGCAGTGATTATGTCGGCAGGCTATGACCGGATGACCGGTGCGGCGGCGGTGCTGTTGGGCTCCTGCGGCAGCTTTGCCTGCGGCATGCTCAATATGTTCACCACCGGCGTCTCCCAGCAGATCGTGGGTCTGCCTATCTTCTCCGGTATGTGGTATCGCTTTATCGTGCTGGTGGTCTTCTTCACCATCGGTTTGATTTTCCTCATCCGCTATGCCAACCGTTCCCGCAAGGACCCCACCAAGAGCTACTGCTACGAGGAGTATAAGAATCAGGACGCTTCCGCTTCTATCGGCGAGGAGGTCCCCATGACCTGGAAGCGGGTTGTTGCTCTGGTTGGCTTTGTGGCGCTGATCGTGATTCAGGGTTACGGCTGCGTGGCTCTGAAGTGGAGCTTCCCCAATATCACGGCTCTGTACATCATCTTCATGATCCTGTTGGCCATCCTGTTCCAGGTCGGCCCCACCGAGACCTGTAACCGCTTCACCGCCGGCGCTGCCCGCGTGCTTGGTCCTGCGCTGGCCATCGGCTTTGCTAACTCCGTGATGGTCCTGCTGAACAAGGCCAACATCATGGATACTCTGGTGTACTACATGGGCAACGCCCTCCAGGGCAAGAGCCCCATGGTCACCCTGCTCATCATCTACATCTTCGTCACGGCCCTGAACTTCTTCGTGGTCTCCGGTTCCGGCAAGGCAGTCATGATGATGCCCATCCTCAGCCCCCTGGGCCAGATGCTGGGTATCAACCAGCAGGTTATGGTTCTTACCTACCAGCTGGGCGACGGCCTGACCAACACCCTGTGGCCTGCGGGCGCTGTGGTTGCCTGCTCTCTGTGCGGCCTGGACTTCGGCAAGTGGTTCCGCTTCGCTATCAAGTCCATCGGCACCATGATGATTGCGGCTTATATCCTCATCGTCATTGCCAACGCCATCGGCTACGGCCCCTTCTGATTCAGACATACAAAAATCCCGGTTCCTTTGGGAACCGGGATTTTTTATCGGCAAAAAAAGAACGGCGCTGAAAGATTTCCAGCGCCGCTCGTAAATCATTTAGAAATCAGGCCTTGACGATGGCAGCGGTATCCATAGCGATCATCAGTTCCTCATTGGTGGGGATGACCAGGACACGCACCTTGGAGTCGTCGGTGGCTACGTCCACTTCCTTGCCGCGGGTGTTGTTCTTCTCCGCGTCCAGCTTCACGCCCATGTACTCCAGGCCGGAGACCACATTGGCACGGGTGTCGGGGCCGTTCTCGCCCACACCGGCGGTGAAGATGATGGCGTCCACGCCGCCCATAGCAGCGGCATAAGCACCGATGAGCTTCTTCACGTTGTAGTCGAAGGAGTCCAGAGCCAGCTGAGCACGCTGGTTGCCCTGAGGAGCAGCAGCCTCCAGATCACGGAAGTCGGAGGACACGCCGGAGATACCCAGCACGCCGGACTTCTTGTTGAGGATGCTGAGCATCTCGTCGATGTTGTAGCCGTGCTTGTTCATCAGGTACTCCAGGATGCCGGCGTCGATGTCGCCGCAGCGGGTGCCCATGGGCAGACCGGCCAGGGGGGTGAAGCCCATGGAGGTGTCAACGCTCTTGCCGCCGTCGATGGCAGTGACGGAAGAACCGTTGCCCAGGTGGCAGGAGATCAGCTTGAGCTCCTCGATGGGCTTGTCCAGCATAGCGGCAGCGCGCTGGGAGACGTACTTGTGGCTGGTGCCGTGGAAGCCGTAGCGGCGGACCTTGTCCTGCTCATAGTACTCGTAGGGCAGAGCGTAGGTGTAGGCCACGGGGGGCATGGTCTGATGGAACGCGGTGTCGAACACGGCCACCATGGGGGTGTTGGGCATGAGAGCCTGGCAGGCCTTGATGCCGATGATGTTGGCGGGGTTGTGCAGGGGAGCCAGAGGATTGCACTCCTCGATAGCAGCCATGACCTCGTCGGTGATAAGCACGGAGGAGGCGAACTTCTCGCCGCCGTGAACCACACGGTGGCCCACCGCGCCGATCTCATCCATGGAAGCGATCACGCCGTTGGCAGGGTCCACCAGAGCGTTGAGCACGGCCTGGATGGCCTCGGAGTGAGTGGGCATGGCCACATCGGCCTCCTTGACAGCCTCCTTGCCGGTGGGCTTATAGGTGAACTTACCGTCGATACCGATGCGCTCACACAGACCCTTGGCCAGGACCTCCTGAGTCTCGGGGTTGAGCAGCTGATACTTCAGAGAAGAACTGCCGGCGTTGATTACCAGAATATTCATGGGAATCGTCTCCTTCACACGTTAATTTTTAAACACGCCTTGGGTTGCCTTGCTTGGGTTCCTGTAATACAATAGGGGCAAACCCAGTTTGTGTTTTTATTTTAACGCTCTTTCCTGAGAAAGACAACCGTTTTTCTGAAAAAGAGGAAGATAATCCACCAGGAGGTCAATCTCATGCAGGTTATTGGCATCGTTGCCGAATACAATCCCTTCCACACCGGACACGCCTACCAAATTGCCCGTACCCGCCAGGCTCTGGAGGAGGACTGTGCCGTGGTTGCCGTGATGAGCGGCAACTGGGTCCAGGGTGGACGGCCCGCCGTGCTGGACAAGTGGACCCGGGCGCGGCTGGCTCTGCTGGGAGGGATCGACCTGGTGCTGGAGCTGCCCACCGTATGGGCGGTGTCCTCCGCGGAGACCTTCGCACGGGGCGCGGTGACCATTCTGGAGCGCAGCGGCGTGGTGGATGTGCTGTCCTTTGGCAGCGAGTACGGAGACGTGGAAAAACTCCGGCGGCTTGCCGCCTGCCTCAACACCCCGGAGTACGAGGAGAGACTGCGCCGGTTTGTAGGGGAAGGAATGCCCTTTGCCGCGGCCAGACAGGCGGCGGCGGACAGCCTGCTGGGGGAGGAGCTGTCCCTTTTGCTCTCCCAGCCAAACAACAATCTGGGGGTGGAGTACCTGCGGACGCTGGACAGCCTGAACAGCAAGATCCGGCCTATGACCGTCCGCAGGGAGGGAGCCCCACATGACAGTCTGCTGGACGGTGCAGTGCGGCCACCCTATCTCTCCGCCACTCAGCTGCGGTACTTTCTGGAGCGGGGAGAGTGGGAGGAGGCGTCCTCCTACCTGCCTAAGGGGGGATGGGAGCCCCTGAGCGAGGGCTGGAACGGGTTTCCCAGCCTGCAGCGGGTAGAGCGGGGAATCTTGGCCGAGCTTCGCACCATGACGGTGGAGGATTGGGCGAAACTTCCGGACAGCGGAGCCGGAGAGGGGCTGCCGCCCAGACTGGAACGGGCCGGGAAGCAGTGCTGCTCTCTGGAAGAATTTTTTGCTCTGGCCAAGCCGAAGCACTGGACCCAGGCCCGGATGCGTCGGCTGCTGGTGTGGGCTTATTTGGGCTTGACCCAAACGGACCGGCCGGGACAGCCTGCCTATCTTCGCGTGCTGGGGTTCAACACCCGGGGACAGGAGGTCCTGCGGCAGATGAAGGAGCGCTCCAGTCTGCCTATTCTGACTAAGCCTGCCCATGCCCGGCAGCTTCCGGAGAAGGGAAGGCGGCTGTTTGAACTGGAGGCCCGCTGCACCGATCTGTATGACCTGTGCCTTGAAACCGTCCCGGGGCCGGGACGAGAGTGGACCACCGGCCCGGTGCGGATGTGAGAGGAGAAGCGATGAAAAACAAGATAACTTGGATCAAGTGGGGGGCAGGGTTGGCTCTGCCTCTGGCGTTGGTGGGGCTGTTTGAGCTGCTCAAAGGCGATCAGGCCCGAATGGGATGGTGGGTAGACCATGTCATGGCCCCGGTGGAGCAGTTTTTGGCCCGGATCTGGTCCGTGTTTCCCGCTTTCTCCGTGGCCGAGGAGCTTACCGCTCTGGCCTTGATATTCGGGGTGGTGTGGCTGATCCGGGCGGTGGTGTTGCTGATCCGGAAACGGGAGGAACGCATCTTTGCAAAACGGCTGCTGGCTATGCTGGGGGCGGTGCTTTGGATTTGGTGTGCCATGGATTGGATGTGGAACGCTGCCTACTATGCTCCTTCCTTTGCCCGGCGCAGCGGATTGGAGACACAGCCCTATTCTGTGGAGACGCTGGAACAGGTTACCGCCCTGTTTGCCGAAAAGGCGGCGGAGTATTCCACCCAGGTGCAGCGGGATGAAAATGGCCTATTTGCCGAGGATACCGCCGCCATTTTTGAGAAGGGGCCCGAGATCTATGAGAATCTGACGCAGGAGTTCTCGTGCCTGGAATTGGAGCATCCCACCCGGGCCAAACCCATCTTTTTCTCCCGCCTGCAGAGCTGGCTGGGGTTTACCGGGGTGTATTTCCCTTTCACCGGGGAGGCCAACGTGAATGTAGATGCCCCGTCCTGCCTGCTGCCCGCCACTATTGCCCATGAGATGGCCCACCAGCGGATGGTGGCCGCCGAGCAGGAGGCAAATTTTGTGGGCATTGCCGCCTCGGTCACCAGCGGGGATCCGGTATATGTTTACTCAGGATATTTGATGGGTCTCATCCAACTGTGCAACGCCCTGTATCCGGTGGACCCGGAGGGGTGGAGCGCCATCGTGGAGCAGTATTTCACGCCGGAGCTGGCCTCGGACTGGAATGACAACAACGCCTACTGGGCAGAGCTGTCTTCTCCTGTGGAGGATGCTGCCGAGCAAGTGTATGACTCATTTTTGAAAGGCAACGACCAGGAACTGGGCATGCGCTCTTACGGAGCCTGTGTGGACCTGTTAGTCACCTACTTTTCTTAGAAGAAAAGTAGGCAAAAGAACTTTGTGCGAAACTTTGTTTCGCTTCTGGGACGACAAAAAGCCGGCCGCCAATGGCGGCCGGCTTACCTATTTTATTGTACGTGGACGTGGTCGTTGATGTGCTTCATGCAGTAGCAGTAGTAGCCGTTGCACTTGGAGCAGTAGCGGAACTCCATATTGGGGTCGTCTGCGTCGGTAATGCCGCACACAGCGCACTTGTGGAGGTAACCCTTCCGCTGCTGAACTTCCTTTTGAGCCTTTTTGAAGTTGATGGTCTGGGGCCGGGCCTGATAGGCCATCCGGCCGGTTTTCCGGTGCACGATGTTCATCAGATCGTCCCAGAAGAAGATAAAGTAGTTCAGAATGGCCACCACAGGAATGAGGGCGTAGCCCCAGGCACCCATGGACAGATAGCGGATGATATCAAACAGGAACAGGGCCGCGTCCAGCCAGGCCAGCCACTTGACTTTCAGAGGCAGAATGCCGTAGAGCAGCACCTGCATCTCCGGATATAGAGTGGCGAAGGAGAAGAACATGGACATGTTCACATAGTACATGGTGACGCTGGTCTGGAAGGCAAAGCCGATGATGAGGTTGAGGATGGCTCCCAGGAAATAAAATACGGTGAACCGGGTGGAGCCCCACTGGCGTTCCAGGGCGTTGCCAATGTAGTAATAGAACAGAGTGGTCATGGCAAACCACAAAATGGAGAACATATCGCTGGAGCTGTAACCGCTCACCGGCACAAACAGGAAGGTGATGATCCGCCACACCTCGCCATGGAGGACTGCGCTTGGATAGAACATGCACAGCAATGTGGCGTAGCCGCGGGAGAACATATCCAGCAGGTAGATGAGCACATTGCCGATGACAATAAACTTCATCAGATTGGGAATGCCGAAGCGGGGATGTTTGTAACAGAAGCGGTCCAGCCAGCGGGAAATGGCCTTCATGGACAGCCCTCCTTTTTATCATCAATAAAATTGCCGCAGAGACGGCAGAAATGTCCAGAGAGCATTGTACCCGTTTTCTATGGAAAAGTCCATGACGAAAGTGTAAACATTTTCCCGGGGAAGTGGGGGAATAAAAAGTTGTGCTTTTCCTGAAAAGGGGAATATGATAGAATAAATAAGAATGTGGGCGGCTTTGGCCGTTTTTGAATTTATAGAAAAGAGCGAGGAAGCTATGAGTATTGTAAAAGATATGTCCCTGGCCCCCTCGGGCCTGCAGAAGATCCAGTGGGTGCGGGATTTTATGCCCGCCCTCAGCGGCATTGAGGAGCGTTTCCGCAAGGAAAAGCCCTTTGCCGGATTGACTATCGCCGTATCGGTCCATCTGGAGGCCAAGACCGCCAACCTGGGGCTGGTCCTGCGGGAGGGCGGAGCCGATGTGCATCTCACCGGCTGTAACCCCCTGTCCACCCAGGACGATGTGGCCGCCGCCATGGCCCACCTGGGCGTGGATACCTATGGCGTTCACGGGGTTACTCCCCAGGAGTATGAGGACCTGCTGGTAGAGACCCTGAAGTGCCGTCCCCACCTCATCGTAGACGACGGCGGCGACCTCATCTCTCTGCTGGGCGGGCGCTGCGCCGATTTGGGCGAGCGGCTCATCGGCGGCTGTGAGGAGACCACCACCGGCATCCACCGCCTTATCGCCCGGGAGAAGGCGGGTATCCTGCCCTGCCCCATGATGGCAGTGAACGACGCCAAGGCCAAGCACTACTACGACAACAAATACGGTACCGGCCAGTCCACCTGGGACGCTATTATGCACACCACCAACCTGATGGTGGCGGGCAAGACCGTGGTGGTGGCCGGCTACGGCTGGTGCGGAAAGGGCATCGCCATGCGGGCCAAGGGCATGGGCGCCCACGTCATTGTCACCGAGGTGGATCCCTTCAAGGCGCTGGAGGCCACCATGGAGAACTTCCAGGTCATGCCCATGGACGAGGCGGCCAAGGTGGGTGACCTGTTCGTCACTGCCACCGGCTGCAAGGACGTGATCGTGGACCGGCACTTTGCCGTCATGAAGCACAACGCCATCCTGTGTAACTCCGGCCATTTTGACTGTGAGGTGGACGTGGCTGCCCTGGCCGCGGAGGCGGTGGAGCGCTTCCCCCGCCGGGAGGGCATCGAGGGCTTCCGCCTGAAGGACGGCCGCATCCTCAATGTGCTGGCTCAGGGCCGGCTGGTGAACCTGGCCGCGGGCAACGGCCCCCCCGCCGAGATCATGGACATGTCCTTTGCGGTCCAGGCCCTCTCTCTGGAGTGGCTGGCCAAGCACCGGGACGGCCTGGAGAAGAAGGTATACCAGGTGCCCGACGAGATCGATGACCAGATCGGCCGGGTGAAGCTGGCCGCCATGGGCCTCTCCATCGATACCCTCACCCAGGAGCAGAAGGACTATCTGGCCGGCTGGGAGGCATAAACCTATTGACAAAGGCGGAAAAACTGATATAATCCATCTGTACAACTGAAAACCTTATCAAGAGCGGTGGAGGGAACGGCCCTATGAAACCCGGCAACCTGCGTAAGACGCAAGGTGCTAAATCCGGCGGCAGTGTATCGAAAGATGAGGGTGCTTAGACGATAAAACGCTCCGCCAATGCGGAGCGTTTTTTTCACCCCCCAGAAAAAGAAAGGAAAAAGATTATGGCAAAGAAACTGTTTACCTCTGAATCTGTAACCGAGGGGCATCCCGATAAGATCTGCGACCAGATCTCCGACGCGGTGCTGGATGCGATGCTCGCTCAGGATCCTCAGGCTCGTGTGGCCTGCGAGACCACGGTGACCACCGGTCTGGTCCATGTGATGGGCGAGATCACCACCAGCTGCTATGTGGACATCCCCAAGATCGCCCGGGACGTGGTGCGGGACATCGGCTATGACCGCGCCAAGTTCGGCTTTGACTGCGACACCTGCGCGGTGCTCACCTCCATTGATGAGCAGTCCCCCGACATCGCCATGGGCGTGGACAAGTGCCTGGAGGCCAAGGAGGGCGAGCAGGACGACGGCCTGGACAACGGCGCCGGCGACCAGGGCATGATGTTCGGCTACGCCTGCGACGAGACCGAGGAGCTTATGCCTCTGCCCATCACCCTGGCCCAGAAGCTGGCCATGCGCCTGACCCAGGTGCGCAAGGAGGGCAAGGTGGACTACCTGCGCCCCGACGGTAAGACCCAGGTCACCGTGGAGTACGACGAGAACGACAAGCCTCTGCGTGTGGACGCGGTGGTCGTCTCCACCCAGCACAGCCCCGAGGTGGAGCTGAGCCAGATCCGCCAGGATATGATCGACTTGGTCATCCGGCCCATCATCCCCGCCAGCCTCATGGACAATGACACCAAGATCTACGTCAACCCCACCGGCCGCTTCGTGGTGGGCGGTCCTCAGGGTGACTCCGGCCTCACCGGACGGAAGATCATCGTGGATACTTACGGCGGCAGCGCCCCCCACGGCGGCGGCGCCTTCTCCGGCAAGGATCCCACTAAGGTGGACCGTTCCGCCGCTTACGCCGCCCGCTGGGTAGCCAAGAACGTGGTGGCCGCCGGTCTGGCCTCCCGCTGCCAGGTGCAGCTGGCCTACGCCATCGGCGTGGCTCAGCCTGTCTCCGTGCGGGTGGACACCTTCGGCACTGGCCGCGTCTCTGACGAGGATCTGTCCGACGCGGTGCAGCAGGTCTTTGATCTGCGTCCCGCCGCCATCATCCGGGATCTGGATCTGCGCCGTCCCATCTATCGCCAGACCGCGGCCTACGGCCACTTCGGCCGCAGCGACCTGGATCTGCCCTGGGAGCGCACCGACCGCACTGATGCCCTGCTGGCAAAGGTACAGGCATAAACGAACTGGAAAAACAAGGAATAATCTGCGCCGGTTTCGGCTATCCTTTCAGGGTGGAAGTGACCGGCCGTGCGGGCCGGAGAGGTTCTCCGGCCCGCTTTTTGTCAGTTTTTGGGCTGGACAGACGGGAGCGGCGGG
>ERZ791803.1080-NODE-1080-length-13691-cov-3.092842_pt1 | contig 13691 bp, 12 predicted proteins | sample MGYA00510307_ERZ791803 | MGnify/ENA primary metagenome ERZ791803 (study PRJEB30046, sample SAMN00791963) | human gut metagenome | study: EMG produced TPA metagenomics assembly of the A metagenome-wide association study of gut microbiota in type 2...
ATCATTTAACAATTACCTAAAAAATATTATGTGTTTTTATTGTCTGATACCGGATACGTAAACAGAAGATATACGGATATCGTCATCAAAAATAAGCAGGTCCGCTGATTTCCCCGGTTGGATGCTTCCGTATGTTTCCTGGATTCCCAGGAAGGAGGCCGGGTTCAGGGAAGCCATCTTAACCGCCTCCCAGACAGGAAGGCCAGCCTTCTGCACCATCACGCGGACCAGCCGGTCCGTGGTGGCCACGCTGCCTGCAAAGCTTGAGAAGTCAGGCATATTGGCAATCCCGTCCTCAATGATGACGGGCACGCCGTTCTTCTTAGAACCCAGCAGGGAGGGGCCGTCCGGCATGCCTGCTCCCCGCATGCTGTCTGTCACAAGGCAGATATCATCATGGTTCTTGCATTTAAGGATTAACTTTAATAACTCAGGGGGAAGATGGATTCCATCGGCGATGATTTCAACCTTCAGACGGTCAAACAGGTAACCGCATTCAATCAGCCCCAGTACGCGCCGTCCCCGTTTCCTGGTGATGGTGGACATGGCGGAGTAAAAATGCGTGATCTGGCTATAGCCGTGTTCCATCGCGTTTACAATATCCTCAAATCCGGCATCGCTGTGCCCCATGGAAACCTTAATCCCCTTTCCCGCAAGCTCATCCCCAAGTTCCAGCGCGCCTGGAAGTTCGGGTGCAGCAGACCACCTTACGATATTGCCCTGGCCCCGCCTGAGGATTTCATGATAATGCTCCGGCCTGGGATGCACCAGATACTTTGGGGGCTGGGCGCCGGCCTGGGCCGGGGAAAAGTAAGGTCCTTCCAGATGGATGCCTAAAAGGTGGGGCATCTGCTCTGTTACTTCCCTGGCCTGCCTGAAGGATTCAAAAAATGTAAACAGCTCCTCATCGGAACAGGTCAGTGTGGTGGGACAGATTCCGGTGGTCCCGTGGATAAGATGTGCCCTGGCAGCGGTGAGGATATCTTCCATGTGCCCGTCCATAAAGTCGGCCCCGCCTCCGCCATGACAGTGGATATCGATAAATCCCGGCGACAGATACTGGCCGCCGCAGTCCACCGTGGTGCAGGAGTTAAGCTGCTCCCGGTCAGGCGTTCCCTTGCCGATGGATTCAATTACTCCGTTTTTCACAGATAGATAGTGGTCATCAAGTATGGTATCAGGAAGTACAATCCGGGCGTTTGTAAATATAAAATGCTCCATATGTGTTTCGCTCCTTTAGTCGAATTGATTCCAGAATAGAAGAAAAGCAATTAAAAGTCAATAGGTTTTGGGTAAAATATACAATAAAATCGAATATATGCCGGATAAAAATAGCGAAAATTTTTTTCGTATTGACATCACTTATTGCGTTGGACTATAATATGGATAACGGAAACGTTTTCGAAAACAATTTAACTTAGTTAATTTCACAACATGTGACCAATTGCTGGGGAGAGAGTGGGAAGGGATGTGGAATCATGCCGATGGAAGTAAAAAAGATAACCTTAAAGGACATAGCCCAGGCCAGCGGGTATTCCCTGGTATCCGTCCATCGGGCCCTGAACAACAAAGAAGGGGTCAGCAAGGCAGTGAAGCAGGAAATCCTGAATGTTGCCAATGAGATGGGATATACTGCCAACTATGTGGCCTCAGCGCTGAAGCGGCGTCAGGTGAATCTGGCAGTGGTGCTCCCGGAGCCGGAGGAAGGCGGAAAGTATTACTTCCGTTACATATGGAAGGGCTGTAAGGTATACGAGGCAGAAGAAGAAGGATATAACATGAATGTGATGAACTACACATTCAGTGTTGACGGGGACTCCGGTGATAGGGAACAGGTGGAGATCTTAAAGAACCTGTATGAGGAATGGGGCGGCCAGCTGGACGGGCTTCTGACCGCGCCCAATATCAATAGTTCCAGGATGGAATGCCTGTTAAGCCAGTTCACGGCAAAGGGAGTGGCCGTGGTCCTTATTGACAATGACTTTAAAGACTGCGGACGGCTCTGCTGCGTGGCGCCCAATGACACCTTTACCGGACAGCTGGCAGCGGAGCTTATGAACATGGTCCTGAAAGGACAGAAAGGCACCATCCTTGTTGCGGCAGGTGACGAAGGTTCCTTGTCCCATAAGATGAACGCAGCTGGTTTTGAGGAATATTTCAGGAAGAATAATGCGGACATCACGGTAAGATGCATCCAGGACTTATACCGGGCAGAGGCCAACAGGCAGCAGATGCTGGCATGCCTCAGGGAGGATAAAAGCATTATCGGCGCGTACTCCGTAAGGGCCAGGAACACCATTCCCCTGTGTGAGGCGGCAATGGATTCAGGAAGGATTAATGAACTTTTCCTGGTGGGAAGCGACCTGTTCCCGGAAAGCGCCCAGATGCTGAGTGATGGTATCCTCAAAGCAATTGTCTATAAAGGGCCGTATCAGAAGGGGTATCAGGGATATAAGACCTTATTTGAATATCTGATTAAAGGGATACCTCCCAAAGGAGAAGCAATCAGCGTACCCATATCCATAATTTTACAGAACAATATTAAATTTTATGAAGAATTTATCTAATGAGGAGGAAAAGGTAGATGAAGAAAGCGATATCCGTACTATTATCATGTGCAATGGTGATGTCCATGACAGCATGTGGGGGAGGCGCAGCCAAACCCGCAGAGACAGCTGCCACCACGGCCCAGGCCGCCGCACCTGAAACATCCGCTGAAAAAGAAGATGCTGCCGGTGAAAAAGAGGAAGGTTCAGAGGCAGCCGGACAGGCGGACATGGGGGAGGAACTGCATTTTAAACTGGCGGAGAACCAGCCTGACGGCAACCCGGTTACGGAAGGCATGAAGATGTTTGCCGAGCTTGCCAAGGAATATACAGGCGGAACCGTTAATATTGACGTGTATCCCAACGCCGCATTGTGTGATGAGGCATCCTCCATTGACCAGGTACAGATGGGGACGCTGGATTTCTCACGTGTGAATACAAATACAATGGCTCCTGTCATTGATATATTCGGCGTATTTGCAATGCCTTATCTGTTCTCCAGCACGGAACAGAAATACAAGGCCCTGGACGGTGAAGCCGGCCAGGCAGTATTGTCAGCCTTAAGCGATTATAACATGGTGGGACTTGACTATTATGAGGCTGGTTCCAGATGCTTTTATACGGTTAACAAGCCCATACGGTCCGTGGCGGATTTAAAGGGCATGAAGTTCCGCGTGCAGCCCACGGAAGTGGCGATTTCCATGGTTCAGGCCCTGGGCGCAGAGGCAACCCCTATGGAATACGGCGAGGTATTCCAGGGACTTCAGACCGGTATTGTGGACGGGGCTGAAAATGACTTTGTAAGCTATTTTACCTCCGGACATTACGAAGTGGCAAAGTATTACAGCCTGGACGGACATATGGCTCCTCCGGCGCTGCTGATCTGCAGCCAGGCTGCATGGGATAAGATGTCAGATCCGCAGAAGGAAGGCGTTATCAAGGCTTCGAAGGAAGCAGCCAAGTGGCAGCGTCAGGCCATGCAGGATTTCCAGGAGGAATCCAGGGCCAAGTGTGAAGAAGCCGGATGTGAGATCATTGAGGTTGATGTAAAAGAGTTCCAGGATGCAGTGGCCTCTGTATATGACGAGTATCCGCAGTACAAAGAGGTTGTGGATATGGTCCGTGCGGCACAGTAATAACAGGAAAACCATAACATGGGGCAGCATTATGTCTGCCCCGTATTTTATCAATCATTGAGGAGGAAACGACCCTATGGGTAAGATAAAGAAGGGCCTTGGCTATGTCGTGGCAGTGGAACAGTATGTCTGCTGCGCGCTGTTGGTTGTGATGCTGTCCATCTGTTTTGTGGCGGTTGTCATGCGTTATGCGTTCAACAGCCCCATTGTATGGTCGGAGGAAGTGATTCTGACCTGTCTGATATGGTTTGGGTTCATGTGTATTTCCATTGGCATTTACAGGGATGACCATATTGCCATAGAAGGCGTCTTTAACAAGCTTCCGCCTTTGGCCAGGAAGGCATTGACTGTTTTCAGGCATGTGCTGCTGATGGTATTCTGTATGTTCATGACCTATTACGGATGGAAGATATTTAAGATTAACCTGCAGAAACGCCTTCCTGCAACACACTGGTCCCAGGGACTCCAGTATTTCCCCATGGTGTTTAGCGGCGTCCTCATGACTGTCTACAGCATCGTGAACCTGATAGAAACCCTGATTCCATATAAGAAGGAGGAAACGGCAGGATGAGTGAAGTTGCAATCGGAACGGTCATGTTATTCGCGGCACTGGCCATACTTATGATTATCCGTATTCCCATTGCCTTTTCCCTGGCTATTTCAGCCATGATAACGGCAACCTATCTGGGAATCCCATATTTTAACCTGTTCCAGAAAATGTCCGTGAGCCTGATCAGTTTTACCTTTATCGCCGTCCCCTTTTTCATCATGATGGCCCAGGTAATGACCGACGGCGAGATAACAAAAAAGCTGATGGCTTTCTGCAACATCATTGTGGGAAGGGTCAGGGGAGGCACGGCAATCGTTAACATACTGGTAAGCATGCTGTTTGGCGGCATATCCGGCTCATCGGCAGCAGACGTATCCTCCATCGGGGCCATGCTGATCCCGGCCATGATAGATGAGGGGTATGATGTGGATTACAGCGTTGCTGTTACCGTTACATCCTCTGTTGAGGGCGTCATCATCCCTCCCAGCCAGAACATGCTGTTCTATGCCCTTGCATCAGCCAGCGGCATTTCCATCAGCACCCTGCTGATCTGCGGTTATGTTCCGGGAATCCTTCTGACACTGGGATTGATGATTCCGGCCTACGCCATCGCCATGCAGAAGAAGTATCCCCTGGGCGAGAAGCATTCCCTGAAAGAGAATGTAAAAATCGTCACGGAGGCGGTCCTGGGTCTTGGCGCAATCGTAATCGTAATCGCAGGAACTTCCTTTGGCGTCTGTTCGGCCACCGAGGCAGCAGCAGTGGCCGCAGTCTATGCCCTGGTCATCACCGTGGTTGCATACAGGAACATGACCGTGAAAAAGTACGTTGAGGGGCTTAAGAAGTGCCTTCCCACCATGACCATGGCAATGGCAATCATATCCGCCTCAGGCGCATTCAGTTATGTGATGTCTTATCTGAAGGTTCCGCAGAACCTTACCACCTGGCTGCTTTCCCTGACCTCTGATAAGATACTGCTGACCCTGCTTTTACTGGTCATGATGCTGATACTGGGCTGTTTCATGGACATGGGGATCCTGATCCTTCTTACCACGCCGATCCTGTATCCCATTGCAACCGGGGTTTTAGGATTTAATCCGTATCATTTCGGGGTTGTGCTGGTGCTTGCATATGGAATCGGGCTGTGTACGCCGCCGGTAGGCACATCGCTGTTCATCGGCTGCTCCATTGCCAAAACGCCGGTGGAAAAAGTGGTAAAGGGATTCATGCCCTTTTACCTGTCCATGGTAATCATGCTTCTGCTGCTGACATTCATTCCCGCGCTTTCACTGGGCCTGCCGCGGCTGTTGGGGTTATTATGATGAAGAATATATTATGTTATGGCGACAGCAATACATTCGGTACAGATCCTGTGAATGGGGGCCGCCATCCCCGGGATGTGCGGTGGACGGGCGTGCTCAGGCAGCTGCTGGGGCCGGAGTACAATATAATAGAAGAAGGATGCGGAGGAAGGACCACGGTCTTTGACGATGAACTTTCCTATGGAAGGAACGGGCTTAAAATGCTGGTTCCCTGCATTGCCAGCCATAATCCGCTGGATTTAATCATCCTTTCCCTTGGAACCAATGATTTAAAACACCGGTTCCAGGCCACGGCCTGGGATTTGGGAAAGGCGATGGGGCAGGTCATTGACGTTATCCTTTCATTTCCCTTTGAACCCGTCTATCCAAGGCCCCAGATTCTGGTAGTCTCGCCTGTATTCATTAAGGAGGGGATTGAGGACGGTATTTATGGCTGCTTTACCAAAGAGGCAGTGGAAATGTCCCGCGCGTTTGCCAGGGAGTACAGACAGATATGCAGTGAAAAAGGCTGCTGCTTCTTTGACGCCGCATCCGTGGCCCAGGCCAGCGATGAAGATAAGCTTCATATGACGGCGGCGGAGCATAAAAAACTGGCAGAGGCATTGGCGCCGGCAGTAAAAGGATGTCTGGCGGATACCTCCTCGTATTAGCATTACGGTAAGACACGGTTCCAGACCTGCACACGGATAATCCTTCCCCTGGAATTATGATATAAAATATGGTATGATAAGAGACAGGCAGAAAGACGTGCTGATTGTTTTTCAGACACACCTCAGATTGTTTGAAAATAGATTGGGAGAAGGAGAAATGTGCGGCGTGAAAAAGAAGATATGGGCAGCGGTATTGTGCGGGCTGGTATTATTGATGTGTTGTGCTGCCACTGCCTGCCGCAGCAGGGCGGAACGGGAGAAGGCCCAGGCCAATGTGCCGGAATTTGTCCTGACCTATGCGGAAAACCAGGCCGAGGATTATCCCACCACCCAGGGCGCGTACAAGTTTGCGGAACTGGTGTATGAGCGGACCGGAGGCAAGATTGAGATTCAGGTCAATGCAGGCGGCGTGCTTGGGGATGAAAAGACGGTAATTGAACAGCTCCAGTTTGGGGGCGTTGATTTTGCCAGGGTATCCCTTTCACCGCTGGCTGAATTCGTGCCCAAGCTCAATGTGCTTCAGATGCCCTATCTGTATACAGGCAGGGAACATATGTGGAAGGTCCTGGAGGGGAGTATCGGGGATGATTTCATGAATTCCTTTGGCGGTTCCCACCTGGTGGCCCTGTCCTGGTATGATGCGGGGGCCAGGAACTTTTACAGTACGGCAAAGCCCATTGAATGCCTGGAGGATATGAAGGGGCTGAATATCCGGGTCCAGGAATCTGAACTGATGAAGGACACCATTGAGGCCCTGGGAGCCACGCCTGTGCCTGCTGCGTATGGGGAAGTATATTCCGGGCTTCAGACCGGCAAGATAGACGGGGCTGAGAATAACTGGCCTTCCTATGAATCCACCAGGCATTACGAGGTGGCTAAATATTATACCCTGGATGAACACACGCGCGTACCGGAGCTGCAGCTTGCGGCCCAGCCCACATGGGATAAGCTTTCCCCGGAGTACAGAAGCATCATCAAGGAGTGCGCGCTGGAATCGGCAAAGTATGAGAGACAGCTGTGGGCGGCCAGGGAGAAGATTTCTGAGAACTTCGTGAGGAATGCAGGCTGTGTTGTAACAGAGCTGACGCCCAGGGAAAAGGCAAGGTTTCAGGAAGCGGTTGCCCCCATGTATGAAAAGTACTGTTCGGATTATGTAGATATCATAAACGCAATCATGGAAGCGGGAAAAGCCATGTCTGGCCATTGAATGATTTCAAATGGGAGACATGGCTTTTTGCGCGCACTGGGCAGGATGGCCCCATGTGGTTTGCGGAGTTGCTGGGTTTTGCGGAGTTGCTGGGTTTTGCGGAGTTGCTGGGTTTTGCAGAGTTGCTGGGTTTTGCGGAGTTACTGGGTTTTGCGGATGCGCTGCAGCATTTCGCTGCTCAGGGTCCTGAACACCTGACAGTATTGCCGGAATCCGTCCTGTCCGATGATATAGATATTAGGCATATAGGACATCCTTTTTGCTGCATATGCAATGCGTTCCAGCCCATTGTCAATGGAAGTGTGGTTACTTAATGCCACGTCCGCATTCCTTTCCTTTGCTGCCTCCATAAAATAATCCAGGGATTCCAGATACTGTACTACCCCCTCCCTTGTCCGGGGCGGGGTGGCGCCTCCCCATAAAGCCGCCATGTGGGTCTGTCCGTTTTCCGTTACAGGAAACAGATAGCTCAGGCATCCCGGGGTATGTCCTGGTGTGCCGCAGACATATATGGTCTTGTCCCCCAGGGTGATGGTATCCTTGTCCTTTATATAGCAATCAATCCTGTAATCCTTCCAGGTTTCCGGCCGGTCTGGTTTGGCCGGATGCTCCTGCCAGAAGACATCGTCTGTTTCCGACAGGTAGGTTTTAAGGCGGTACCTTTCTGCCAGCCATCTGCCGCAGCCCGTGTGGTCAACGTGTCCATGGGTAAGCAGCAGCTTTTTCACCGGGCATCCGCCCCATCCCGCATCGCTGATGGCATTGACAATTGCATCAAATGCCGGTCTTGCCGGCCAGATTGCATCGATTATGATCAGTCCGTCAGTGGTCCATAGTACAAAACAGCTGGTCTCCCTTTGGGCAATGATTAGAAGGTCATCAAATATCATGGCGTGTGTGAAGAAGGACATGTCTTCCATGGCCTTTATTGTTTCCTGGGTAACCAGTGGTCTGTTTAATCGCTTCATTTTATATTCTCCTCTGCACAAATACTTAGTTGTAGGGCTGCACAGAGGATGATCGGTTTTTAGCAGGTATCCTTATAATGGTATCCATTATGTCTCCTTTCCCTTTGGTACGGCAGATGATACGGTGACAGGACAGTTTCAGGCCATGTATCCCTTATACGGAAGTCATGACCTGATCATGATTCATATATGATATGTCATAGGGTATACGGATGGCGGGAATGGTTTTCCAAACAGGCCCTAACCCACAGGCACCACAACAATATCACTGGCCCCGCTGGTGGGCGATGCCGGCTGCGAACCCTGGGTGGGCGACGGGCTTGGGGACTGTGTCGGTGCGGTATCCCCTCCCGGTCCGGCAGGTGCATTGGTGGCCTGGGTGGGCGATGGTGACAAGGTATTGGCCGCAGTGGTTTCCGGCGCTTTGGTGGTTTCCGGCGCCTTGGTGGTTTCCGGCGCCTTGGTGGTTTCCTTGGCAGCCTTGGTGGTTTCCTTGGCAGCCTTAGTGGTCTCCTTGGCAGCCTTGGTGGTCTCCTTGGCGGCCTTAGTGGTTTCCTTGGCGGCCTTGGTGGTTTCCTTGGCGGCCTTGGTGGTCTCCTTAGCAGCCTTGGTGGTTTCCTTGGTTGTACTGCCTGACTTGGAGGCGCTGCCGGAGGAACTGCTGCCGGAATCATCTGATGAAAAATCATTGTCACGGCTGCTGGTATCAATGCCTTCGGTGTGGCTGGTGAAGGAGGCCTTGAATGTATTGCCTGCGTAGTCTTCTATGTAGACGGTCAGGGAGGCGGTATCCATGGGGAAGGTAATGGTTCCGCTTGTACCTGTGGTCCCGGTGCTGCCGGTGTTCTTGGTGACGTTCACAGGCTTTACCGTCTGGTCATTTTCATCTGTTGCATAGGCGGTATCAAAGTTGACGCCGGACTGGCTGTCGCCTACATTGATGGTGAGCCGGCCTCCTTCCATCACATAATCCTCTTCATTGATGGTGGGCGGCGCATCGTCCAGGGTGGCAACATGGTCGTATATACGGTTGGACATTCCGTTCCAGCCGGTTACATATATTTCCAGGGTCCCGTTATTTTCCAGGGTGGCCTTATATACCCCTTTTTCCTTAACCATCTCCAGGGGTTGTGTCTCAAGGCTTACCGTCATTTCCTTTATAGGAAGCAGGGAACGGATTTTGACACTCAGTTCCACCGTCTTATAGTCCTGGGTATCAGATACCGTATATTCAATCTTTGGCGTTGAGACAGCCAGGAAAAGGATGATCAGGTTCAGGATGATAAAGGGAAGGATGAAGCATACCAGGTTGAACAGGGTCCGGTTGTCCTTCCAGGAACGTTTATTATAGGTGTTGCGCTTGTTGCTGCGGCCCCTCTGACCGCCGTAGGAGCCGGATGGACGCTCGCTGCGGGGGGCGGAATATGATGAATGACGATTCATAAAAAATCCTCCTTAAAGTATAAGCACCAAAAATACTTTTATAGCATATCAGAAAATACCTTTTCTTACAAGGTGAAGTTGGAAAATGCCAAAGATTGCACAACACTCTTCAAAAGAACAGCTGGTTATGGTATGATAGGTGTAGTCCTGCCGGTTCAGGACACAGGATCCATAAAATAAAATACGCCGTCACAAAAGGAGCAGAACCCATGATAGGAGAAGCAGCTGTATTTGCCGAAAGGGCACACAGGGGGGTATTCAGGAAGGGGACGGACATTCCCTACATTACACATCCCATGGAAGCAGCAGTGATTGTATCCGCATTTACGGATGATGAAGAGATGATTGCAGCTGCGTTGCTGCATGACGTTATGGAGGATGCCGGGGTTACGCGGGAAGAGCTGGAGCAGGCTTTTGGTCCCAGGGTGGCCTGGCTGGTGATGGATGAAAGCGAAGATAAGAGAAAGACCTGGCAGGAGAGGAAGGGGTATACGGTCCGTCATCTCATGACTGCCTCCAGGGAGATTAAGATACTGGCTTTGGGGGACAAGCTCAGCAATATGCGGAGCACGGCCAGAGATTACCTGGTCATGGGGGATCACATATGGCAGCGCTTTAATGAGAAGGATAAGAGAAAGCATGCGTGGTATTACTGGGGAATTGCACATGCATTGAAGGAACTGGAGAGTCACGTATATTATCAGGAATATATCATGCTTTGCAGGAATGTATTCGGCGAGGATGTATACGTGCAGGAATGACAGATTCCCGGTAATTTGAATAGGTAAGGAGATTATCCATGAAAAGAGTTGGAAGGTTTTGTAGATTAACGGCTGCCATACTGACAGCCGGAATTATTTTCAGCACACAGGGGCTGACCGCGGCTGCCGGCACCACGGGCATCGGGGCAGCCAGGTCGGAACAGACAGGTCCCGGCGCGGCAGGGCAGGCGGAGGGCCAGGCAGGGCAGGCGGAAGGCCAGGGCCAGGCAGGGCAGGCAGAGGGCCAAGCCCAGGCAGGCCAGGCGGAGGGCCAGGAACAGGCTGCGCCTCCTGTCCAGCCGGACCCCCCCCTGCAGGTCAATTACAGTGCTTTTGTGGTACAGCAGGGCTGGAGCGCGGTTACTGCGGACAACCATCCCTGTGCGGCTGGGGCAGGGGCCTGGGTAACTTCCATAAGGGCCAATCTGATTCAGATACCCGAGGGTGCGCAGGTGGGAATCCGGTATCAGGTTAACCTGAGCGGTTCCGGCTGGCTGCCCTGGTCCGAAGACGGAGCAGAGGCGGGCGGTGCAGAAGGAGTCATGCCTCTTGAATCCATCCGCATGGAACTGACCGGAAGCGCGGCAGCTAATTATGACTTATATTACCGGGTGCTCCAGAACGGGTCATGGACGGACTGGGCTGCCAACGGCAGCGCCTCGGGTGTGGAGGGGGCTGGACTCAGGGTAGACGGTATCCGCGCCTCCATCACGGCCAAAGGCGCAGGCCTTCCTGCGGAACCGGTACAGGCTCCTGCGGTATCTGCTTCCATCGACCCCTCAAGGCCCATGATTGCACTTACCTTTGATGACGGGCCTAAGGCATCGGTTACCGGCAGGATCCTGGACAGCCTGCAGGCCAATGGGGGAAGGGCCACTTTCTTCATGGTGGGCTCCAATGTGAATGCCAATGCAGGCATAATCAAACGTATGGTGGCCCAGGGCTGTGAAGTGGCGAACCATACCCATGACCACAAATACATCTCTAAGCTGAGTGCGGATGGGATCATCAGCCAGATAGGTTCCACCAACCAGAAGATTGAAGCCATATGCGGTGTCTCGCCGGTGCTGATGCGTCCTCCGGGCGGATACATTGACACCAGGTCCCTGTCCGTGGTGGGCAACATGGGGATGTCAGCCATCATGTGGTCCATTGATACAAGGGACTGGCAGCATCGGAACGCCCAGAGGACCATTGACACGGTCCTGAGTCAGGTAAGGGATGGGGACATTATCCTGATGCATGATATATACAGCACCTCGGCCGACGCGGCAGTGGTGCTGATTCCTGAACTGACAGCTAGGGGCTACCAGCTTGTAACGGTCAGTGAGCTGGCTGCCTACAGGGGAGGGGCTGCCCCGGGACACAAGTACAGCCAGTTCAGGTAGAGGGTAATATCCAGTCTCACGGTACAACAGCCATGATATATAACATGGGGCATATATAGGATGAAGCCTATATGGGCATGATTAAGGGCCGCTGCCATACAGTCAGGAATGAATCCACAGACTGTACGGCAGCGGCCCTTAATGAATTTTCAGACACACCCTAGGATGCACACCCACCGCATCCGCTGCACCCGCTTTCGGGTTCCCTGGCAGTTCCAAAGACCTGTTCGTGGAGACGCCTTCCGGTTGGAGTGGCGGCAAGCCCGCCTTCTGCTGTCTCCTTAAGGGACGAGGACATGGCGTCCCCAACCTTTTTCATGGTCCAGATGACCTCATCCGCAGGGATGGCGCTTTCGATGCCGGCCAGCGCCAGTTCGGCTGCCACAAAGGCTCCTGCCACTCCGGAGGCATTGCGCTTGATACATGGTATTTCCACTAAGCCGGCCACCGGGTCGCATACAAGTCCAAGAATGTTCTTGATGGCAATGGCGATGGCATGTCCCGCCATGCGGGGAGTGCCTCCGGCCAGCTCCACAATGGCAGCGGCCGCCATGGCTGCCGCAGAGCCGCACTCGGCCTGACATCCGCCCTGGGCGCCTGCCAGGGATGCGTTATTGGCAATGACCATGCCCACGGCAGAGGCTGTAAACAGGGACATGACACAATCCCTTTCAGGAATATTCTTTTCCTCCTGCATGGTCAGGAGGGCGGCGGGAAGGATACCGCAGCTTCCGGCAGTGGGAGCAGCCACGATACGGCCCATGGAGGCATTCAGTTCTGAAACAGCCAGTGCGCGGTACAGCGCGCCTGAAAGGAAGGAGCCGGTAAGGCTTGTGCCGCTTTCCGCAATCCGGCGCATCTTGTAGGCGCTGCCGCCTGTGAGTCCGCTGGTACTGCGCAGGTCTTTCTTACATCCTGGTTCAATGCATTCAGCCATGACCCTGTAATTGCTTTTCATGTGTTCGTATATGGATTCCTCACTCTGCTCCATCTGCAGCGCCTGCTGGTTCAACACAAGCCGGGAGATGGGAAGTCCGGCCTGCTCCGCGGCAGCCACGATACCGGCCACGGAAGAGTAATTAAAATCTAGTTCCATCGTAAGATTCCTCCTTGTTGTTAAATGGGCTGCAGCATGGTACTGGAGAAAACATTGGGCAGTACCTTGATTTTCTGGTTCAGTTCCGGTCCAAAGCTGCCGTCGATTTCAATGGTCATCACGGCATCCCCGCCCTTTTGCTGTCTGGAAAGGCGGAAATTACAGATATTGACCCCTGCTTCAGCCATGACCTCTGTCACGGCTGCAATGGTGCCCGGCGCATCACGGTGGAGCACGATCAGGGTGGTATGCTGGCCCGTAATGGATACCTCCATACCGTTGACCTCTGTTACCAGGATGTTGCCGCCTCCTATGCTGCTGCCCAGAAGGGATACCCGGTTGCCATCGGCGTCCGTCAGGGCCACCCTGGCGGTGTTGGGATGGGCGCCGTCAATGTCGCCGGTGGTTATGGTGACCGCAAGCCCCTGTTCCCTTGCAAGCTCAGGCGCCCGGCGTATGCGGCTGTCATCCGTGGACATGCCCATGATGCCTGCAATCAGCGCCTTATCGGTTCCGTGCCCTTTATATGTCTTGGCAAATGATCCGTGAAGGAAAATGTCTGCCTTTACGGCGGCTTCCTTTTCTGGGAAGAATACATTTACTACCAGATTGCTGTCGGTAACC
>ERZ791803.1088-NODE-1088-length-13632-cov-2.518082_pt1 | contig 13632 bp, 12 predicted proteins | sample MGYA00510307_ERZ791803 | MGnify/ENA primary metagenome ERZ791803 (study PRJEB30046, sample SAMN00791963) | human gut metagenome | study: EMG produced TPA metagenomics assembly of the A metagenome-wide association study of gut microbiota in type 2...
CTTTGATTCCATTATCATAGAAAGGATTATGACTGGCAGAAATCATGATTCCACAGTCAAAATCTTCGGTCCGTACCACATAAGATACGCTTGGAGTCGTAGTCACATGTAACAGATAGGCGTCTGCTCCCGATGCGGTCAGACCTGCGGAAAGCGCATCCTCAAACATATAACTACTTCTTCTGGTATCTTTCCCGATGACGATTCTCGCCTTATGTTCTTTTCCGAAATACCATCCCAAAAATCTTCCGACTTTAAACGCGTGTTCTACCGTCAGTACTACATTGGCTTCCCCACGGAATCCGTCGGTTCCAAAATACTTACCCATGTTCTCATATCTCCTTTTTAGTTCATACAAAAGCAAGCCCCTTGCTCTCTGTTGTCAATATTCGATTTCCTTCAGGAAACGGCCGAGGGCATCCTGCCAGGTCGGCATCAGTTCAAAACCGTTCTCTGTCAGTTTCGCCTTGCTCATACGGCTGTTGGCCGGGCGCTTTGCCTTGGCCGGGAACTGGTCGCTGCTGACCGGGGTCACCTTCACATCGTCCATACCCGCCTGATGGAAAATCTCTTTTGCAAACTCATACCAGCTGCACAGACCTTCGTTGGTGGCATGATATCTTCCATACTTGTCAGTCTGGATCATATCCACCAAAAGCCTCGCCAGGTCATAGGTGTAGGTCGGGGAACCAACCTGGTCATCTACCACGCTGACTGCACCGCGCTCTTTGCCGAGACGCAGCATGGTCTTGATAAAATTCTTTCCTGCAACGCCGAACACCCAGGCGATCCGCACGGTAAAGTACTGGTCTAAAAGCTCCTCAACCGCCAGTTCACCCTCGCATTTGGTCAGTCCGTACACGTTCAGCGGATTCCTCTCGTCATCCGGTTCCCAGGGGCGGGGGCCTTCGCCGTCAAACACATAATCGGTGCTGATATACATCATCTTCACCCCTGCGTCGCGGCAGGCTGCCGCCACATTGCGGGTGCCTTCGCCGTTGATCCGGCGGCACCGCTCTACATCATCCTCCGCTGCATCTACTGCAGTATATGCAGCACAGTGGATCACTGCGTCTGCTTTTGACTGGGAAATCACGCTTTTACAGATAGCCGCATCGGTGATATCCATCTCCTCCACGTCCACGCCGATCCCTTCCAGACCACGCTTTTTAAGCTCATTCATCAAATCCGTACCCAACTGTCCTTTGGCTCCGGTTACCAATACCCTCATGCTCATCTTCATCTACCGCCTGTTCTGTCATTCCGGCCTTACAGCCTGTCCCCATACATCTTGTCAAAATAGCTGCTGTACTCACCACTGATGATATGCTCCCACCACTCGCGGTTGTCCAGATACCACTGGATCGTCTGTTTCATACCGGTATCGAAATTGAACTCCGGCTCCCAGCCCAGCTCCGTCTCCAGCTTCTTCGGGTCGATCGCATAGCGCATGTCATGTCCCGGACGGTCTGTCACATATTTGATCAGGCTCTCCGGCTTGTCCAGAGCGCGCAGCACAGTCTTGACCACCTCTAAGTTAGTGCGCTCGTTGTGTCCGCCGATATTGTAGACACAGCCGTCCGCGCCTTTACGGATGATCAGGTCGATGGCCTGGCAGTGATCCTTTACATGCAGCCAGTCACGGACGTTTGCACCGTTTCCGTATACTGGAAGCTCCTCGTCCGCCAGCGCACGGCTGATCATCAGCGGGATCAGCTTCTCCGGGAACTGGTAAGGCCCGTAGTTGTTGGAGCAGCGGGAAATGGACACCGGTACGCCAAAGGTCCGGTGATAAGCCATCACAAACAAATCCGCACTGGCCTTGGAGGAGGAATAAGGGCTGGAGGTGTGCAGCGGGGTATCCTCTGTAAAGAACAGGTCCGGGCGGTCTAATGGCAGATCTCCATAAACCTCGTCAGTGGACACCTGATGGAACCGCTTGATACCATACTTTTTGCAGGCATCCAAAAGGGTCGTGGTTCCCATCACGTTGGTGCGCACAAAGATCTCCGGATCCGTAATGGAACGGTCCACATGGCTCTCCGCCGCAAAGTTTACGATCACGTCCGGTTTCTCTTTCTCAAACAGGTCAAATATGAACTCCCTGTCTGCGATGTCGCCCTTTACAAAACGATAGTTCGGCTTGTCCTCCACCGGTTTTAAGGTCTCTAAATTCCCTGCGTAGGTCAGGGCATCCAGATTGATGATCATATCCTCCGGGTATTTCTCTACCATATAGTGCACAAAGTTACCACCGATAAATCCGGCTCCGCCAGTCACAATAATCTTCATTTGTCTCGTATCCTTTCTCTCTCAGCCAATCTTTATTTTATGCCGCCCTTTGCATACGGCGCTTTTCCTGTATCTGTACCAGTCCCTTAAAGGTTATGCAGCTTGTCGATGTACTTCCCGTCCAAAACATCCTTTAAATACTGCCCGTACTGATTCTTTTTGAGGATCTCGTAGGTCTCCAGCACCTGTTCCTTCGTGATCCAGCCGTTTAAATAGGCGATCTCCTCCAGGCACGCGATCTTGCGGTGCTGATGGCCCTCGATCGTCTTGACGAAATTGGTAGCCTCCACCAGGGATTCATGGGTCCCGGTGTCCAGCCAGGTAAAGCCCTGGCCCAGGAGGGTCACATCCAGTTCGCCATTCTCCAGATAGATCCGGTTCAAATCCGTGATCTCCAGCTCCCCACGGGCAGAAGGCTTTAAGTTCTTCGCATACTCCACCACCCGGTTGTCATAAAAATACAGACCGGTCACACAGTAGTTGGACTTGGGTTTTGCCGGTTTCTCCTCAATGGAAACCGCCTTGCCTGCCGCGTCAAACTCAACAATGCCGAAACGCTCCGGATCATCCACATAGTAGCCAAATACGGTAGCCCCTTTTTCCTTTTCCGCGGCAGCGCGCAGGCGTTTTTTCAGTCCCTGGCCGTGGAAGATATTGTCCCCCAGCACCATGGCAACCGGGTCGCCTCCGATAAAATCAGCGCCGATGATGAATGCCTGGGCCAGTCCATCCGGACTCGGCTGGACCGCATACTGAAGCTCTACGCCAAACTGGTGCCCGTCGCCTAAAAGCGCCTCAAACCGGGGCGTATCATCAGGGGTGGATATGATCAGGATCTCCCGGATGCCTGCGTTCATCAGAACAGAAAGCGGGTAATAGATCATGGGTTTGTCATAAATCGGAAGAAGCTGCTTGGATGTTACCTTCGTGAGCGGGTACAGGCGGGTGCCTGAACCACCGGCAAGTATAATACCTTTCATGGTTTTTCTCCTTATAAGCAATATGCATTTTACACTAGTTTGTACTATACCACACAACATTTTAGAATTCAATTAAGGAATCTTAAAACTATTATGAGGATTCTCTTTATTTCCGGCGCTTTGAAGGGCAATTATGCCTACGGCGCCGCCGGAGCCGAAGGCTGTGACGGCATCGGCAGCCCCTGGCCATCCAGGACCGGCACCAGCGGGGGCACATTTTTATCGGTCCCTTCCACGACCTTTCCATCCTCGTCCACCTCTACTGCATACAAAAGGGTCCTGGCATCGTTCAGTTCATAGCTGCAGGTCACCAGCACAAACATGGAATCCACCGGCACCTCCGGGATTTCGGCAAAACTGCAGGGCGCCAGCCGTTCATCCAGCCACTTGTCAAAGGATTCCCGGGACGCAAATCTGGTCTTCCGCACAATCCCGTTTGAATCGGCATAATAACAGGCCACCGCTTTTAAATGGATCGTGCGCTCCGGCGTATAGATCTCAAAATACTGGTGGTCTTTAAAGAATTCTTCTTCTTTAAACTTCACCACATCCTTAAACATGGAGCCGTCCTTCATATGATGCCCATAAACAGGGTTATTCCATCCGGAAAAATCGGGCCGGCTGTCGCAATCCAGATAGACTGTACCGTATATGCTGTCCTTTCCCTCAAAATCCGTGTGCAGGTATTTCTCATTGTCCGCCGCCTGCACAATGGGATAATCGATCCTCGTATCCGGTATCCGGATCCACCCCACCGTATCCGGGTTCTCCGCCTGCAGCGCCTCGAAATCGATCGGCGATACATAGGGAGCTTCTGTCTCCGGCTCCTGGGACTGCGTAATACTTTCACTTTCGCTCTCTGTCTCCTCTGATGTCTGGGATGCGAGCTGCGCCAGGCTCTCCTCCTGCTCCTTCTGCCGCCGGGCTGCCGCCTGCTCTCTGATATAACCGATACCGCTGACAACCATCACCAGCAGCAGGATTCCTATGATAATATTGCGGACGGAGAGTACCTTCCGCTTTTTTTCTTTGTCCATATCTTAATCCTCCTACGGATTTTCTTTCCTAGATTATAACCGAAGCCCCCTGCAGATACAACTATTTTTCCATAAGATGGATATATTAGCCTCAAAATCCATAAAAAAGATAAAAATTAAAAATTTTCATATTTTATCTAGACTTATTTGTTATTTTTTTATATGATAAAGATAATCAAGGTTACAATGTTTTTACTTGCAGTTACATAACGAGGCAAAGTATAGCAGAAAGAGGGATTTACATGAATAATATAGAAAACATCACCGCATCCGTCCAGATGCTCGGCGGATTCCACCTGACTATCAACGGCATTACCATCAGCGACAGGAGCAGCCAGGCAAAAAAGCCCTGGAGCATCCTGGAGTACCTGATCACCTTCCATAACCGTGAGATCGCCTGCAGCGAACTGATCGACCTGATCTGGTCCTCCAAAGAGAGCGCCAATCCAAACGGCGCTTTAAAGACTCTTATGTTCCGCAGCCGGAAGCTGTTGGAGCCATTTGGCCTGCCCACCCACCAGCTCATCATTCAAAAAAACGGTACTTACGCATGGAATCCTGAGATCAGGCTGACGGTAGATACGGATCAATTTGAGGAGCTGTGCAAGCAGAGCAAGGCCGATTCTCTCACGCGGGAACAGCGTCTGGAGCTTTTGATGGAGGCGCTCGACCTGTACAAAGGGGATTTCCTGCCCAAATCCTCCTGGGAGGCCTGGGCGCTTCCCATCAGCACGTTTTATCACTCCATGTACCTTCAGGCCGCCCACACTGCGATCGATCTGCTGCTGGACCAGGCGGACTGGACGCGCATCATCGGACTGTGCCAGCGCGCTCTGGCAGTGGAGCCTTTTGATGAGGATTTCCATTATTACCTGATCTATTCTTTATTCAACAACCGGGAACAGAACCAGGCGCTGGAGCATTACCAGCACATGACGAATCTTTTTTACAATGAGTTTGCCATCACGCCGTCCCAGCGGCTGAAGGACTTATATAAGATGATCCGCAACCAGGAACACGGCATCACCACGGATCTGTCCATCATACAGGAATCCATGCGGGAAGCACAGCGGTGTGACGGCGCATATTTTTGTGAATTTTCCGTTTTCCAGGATATATACCAGTTGGAGCAGCGCTCTATCGAGCGCACCGGAGATTCGGTCTTCCTCTGCCTGCTGACGCTTCAGGACGAACACGGGGACCTGCCGAAGCTCTCTGTCATGACCCGCGGAATGAATCATTTGCAGGCGTCTATCCAGTCCTCTCTGCGCCGCGGGGATGCCTATACCCGGTACAGCGTCAGCCAATATATGATCATGCTGCCCACCGCCTCCTATGAGAATGGGGAAATGGTTATAGCACGCATTGTACGGAACTTTAAAAAGGCTTATACACGCAAGGACTTAACAGTCAGTTTTTCTCTGCAGCCGATCGTTCCGGATATAGAAGATATACACTAGCATGCAAAAACCAGCGGGCGCTTCCGTTCCGCTGGTTTTCTCTTCATTGATATCTAAGACTATTCAGGAGCGTCATCTCACCCGGCCGACTCTTCCCACTCTTCTTCATCCCGGGCCGCTTCCCCGATCAGCTGCACCAGCTCCAGGAAACTGCGGAATGACTGCTGACAGTTCCTCTCTTTCCAGTAGAGGACTCCCTGACAGGCATGATGCTCAAAAAACATCAGTCTGAGCAGAAACGTATTCCTTCGGCCGCCGCAGAACACCTGGCAGACCGCAACGGTCGGAAGAATCTCCTGGATGCACGGCCAGGACTGGCTGTCCGTAAGGACAAGGGGCAGATAGCGCTCAATGATCTGCCGGCATCTCTCCTCCCGCTGCATATCAGGAGCAGCCATACCGGAATCCAGATATTCCACAAGCTCCAAAAAACTGTGGAACGCAAAACGCTGTCCGTTCTTTCTGTCATACAGGGTTCCCTGCCAGCTGGCATTCTGCCGGTGCCGGATCCGAAGAAGGTAAGTGCCCTCGGCGCCTTCACGCCAGGCCAGCTTCTCCCCGCACTTTTTCTGCTCTGCCGACTGGTTTCGTGCTCTCCCGAAAAAGCGCTTCTTCATCACTTCCCCCGGATAATGTATCTGTCCCAATATCTGTTCCACAACTTCCGTCATCTCCAAAAAGCTGCCAAAATGCCAGCCCTGGTGTGATGCGCCGTGAAACAGCATACCATCCACGCCATCCTCGCCTCTGCGGTCCACCGCAACGGTAAAGATCCGTTCTTCCTCACTTAATCTGCTTCTAACCGAAATTGCCATATGGCTTCCCCCGTCCGTCTTATCTGCCAGTTTACTGACTTTATTATAGCGGACAGCGGTTACAATCCGGTTACGTTTTATACTTTTATTATATTTCTATCAGATTCATGCAATCCATTATGCAACTTCATTCATCTTTGCCAGCTTTGCGGCCTGGTCGGCAGCTATGCAGGCATCCAGGATCTCCTGTATATCACCGTTCATGATCTTATCTAACTTGTACAGGGTCAGATTGATCCGGTGATCGGTGACACGGCCCTGTGGGAAATTGTAGGTGCGGATCTTCTCGGAACGGTCTCCGGTCCCGATCTGGCTGCGGCGCTCCGCCGCCTCCGCGTTCATCTTTTTTTCCATCTCTAAGTCGTACAGCTTGGATCGCAGAAGGCGGAATGCCTTTTCCTTGTTCTGGAGCTGGGACTTCTCCGTCTGGCTGTAGATCACGATCCCTGTAGGGTTGTGGGTCAGACGCACGGCGGAATCCGTGGTATTGACACACTGTCCGCCGTTGCCGGACGCGCGCATGACGTCGATGCGGCAGTCGTTCATATCGATCTGGATATCCACTTCCTCTGCTTCCGGCATCACTGCAACCGTCGCAGTGGAGGTATGGATCCGACCGCCTGATTCCGTCTCCGGAACACGCTGCACCCGGTGCACACCACTCTCGTATTTCAGTTTGGAATAAGCGCCTTTACCCGTGATCATAGCCTGGACCTCTTTAAATCCGCCAATGCCGCTCTCACTCAAGCTGATGATCTCTACCTTCCAGCGCTGTGCCTCCGCATAGTTCACATACATACGGTACAGCTCCGCAGCAAACAGAGCCGCCTCATCGCCGCCTGCTCCTGCACGGATCTCCAGGATGATGTTCTTGTCATCGTTGGGGTCCTTGGGCAGCAGCAGGATCTTAAGCTCCTGCTCTAAGTCCTCCACGCGCTTCCTGGCGTCTGAAAGCTCCTCTTTTGCCAGTTCCCGCATCTCCTCGTCGCTCTCCTCATCAAGAAGCGCCAGGCTGTCCTCGATGTCCTGCTTTGCCTTTTTGTATGCCCTGTATGCTTCCACGATAGGCGTTAAGTCTGCCTGCTCCTTCATAAGCCTGCGGAATCGGTTCTGGTTCTCCGTCACATTCGGCTCATTCAGCTCCTGCATGATCTCCTCAAAATGGATCAGAATATCCTCTAATTTATCAAACATGGGGGTCCTCCTGTTTATTCTCCTGTATCTACATGTTCCTGACGCGTTCCCGGCCAGACTGCTCTGACCACCCGGTCCTTGCCGGGCAGATCCCTGTATACCCGCACCTCTTGAAATCCGGCCGCTTCCAAAAGTTCTTTAACCGCTGCTCCCTGGTCATATCCGATCTCCAGATAAAGATGCCCGCCGTCACTTAAATGCGCCCCTGCGCCTGACGCGATCCTGCGGTAAAATTGTAAACCGTCTTCCGTTCCGTCCAGGGCCAGCAGCGGTTCGTGATCCCGCACCTCCAGTTCCAGAGTCTTTATGACCTCCGTGGGAATGTAAGGCGGGTTGGATGTGATGATGTCAAACCTGCCTGAAAGCGCATGATCCGAAGCTTCAATGCCTGATGCCTCACAGTCCAGCGCATCAAACAGATCCCCCTGCAGGAACCGGATCTCATTACCTTCGCCCAGCAGGGCATCTGCGTTCCTTCTCGCTGTCCTGAGCGCTTCCGGGGAGATATCTGTGGCTGTCACCGAAGCGTAACCGCCCATCACTGCCAGGCTGACCGCGATACAGCCAGAACCTGTACACAGATCCAGCACCCTGTCAGACCTGTCCTTCTGTTCCTCAAGCACCAGCTCCACCAGGGTTTCCGTATCCTGCCTGGGGATCAGCACATGTTCATTTACATAAAATGTCATTCCCATAAAGTCCTGAGTCCCCAGAATATGCTGTACAGGGCATCGGTTTTTCCGCATTTGGATCATGCCGCGGTATCTCTCCATACAGGAAGCATTGGCGCTGTTCTCTTCCATTTCCTGAAGACGGTTCAAAAGATAATGCGCCGTATCCAGGGAAAATGCCGCCAGGAGAAGCTGCCTGGCGTCGGTCTCCGCATCCGGGTCGCCCGCCAGTAAAAGCTCTTGGGCGCCCTCTGTAAAAAGCTGGAACAGGGTCATGGCTGGATCTCCGTTTCCGGGAAATTCTCCCGCAGATATGCCTTCCAGTCAAATACCGCTTCTACCGCCTCGATCGCCACCTCGATCATGCTGTCATCCGGCTCCTTGGTAGTCAGATTCTGCATCCACATCCCCGGCTTGCTGAGGAAATTCACAAGCGCGCTGTCGCTGCGCCCCGCCAGACGCAGAAACTCGTAGGACACGCCGGCGATCACCGGAATCAGCACAATGCGGCTAATGATCCGGAGCCATACATTGTCCACACGGATGACCATAAAGAACAGGATACTGATAATCATCACGATGATCAGGAAACTGGTCCCGCACCGCTTGTGCTGCTTGGAGCTTTCCCGCACATGTTCCACTGTCAGGGTCTTGCCGTGCTCTATACAGTTGATGCATTTGTGCTCCGCGCCGTGGTACATAAACGTCCGGCGGATATCCTCCATCCGGGAGATCAGCTTGATATAGGCCACAAAGATCGCGATCCGGATCACGCCCTCCAAAACTGCCATCACCGTCTCCGACTGGATGACGCGGCGGCAGGTATTTGCAATCACGAGGGGCAGCACCATGAAGATAGCGATCGCCATCAGGACCGAAAACACCATCACAAATCCCATCAAGACTTTTTCAAGCTTCTCACCAAATACTTTGTTCAGCCACAGTTCAAACCTTCCCGGTTCCGAATCCTCATCGTCCTCAAAAAAACTGGCTGAAAAGCTCAGCGTCCGCATCCCCAGGATCATGGAATCCGCAAAGCTGAACACGCCGCGCACAAAAGGAAGGGCGAAAAACTTTACCTTCTCAGTCATGCTGACATAAGTATCCTTCTGGACTTCGATCTCACCGTCAGGCTTTCGCACCGCTGTGGCATAATTGTCTTTATTCTTCATCATAATTCCTTCAATGACGGCCTGGCCGCCGATACCGGAATATTTCATATAATCTCCTTTAAAAAAGAAAGGTTGAGCCAAAGTGTCTCCACTTAAGTCTCAACCTTACTTCGCTCTTGCTATGCTTATGCGTTAACGCCGTATTTCCTATTGAACTTATCGATACGACCACGTGCGCTTGTAGCCTTCTGCTGGCCGGTGTAGAAAGAGTGGCACTTGGAGCAAACCTCCACGTGGATCTCCTTTTTGGTAGAACCGGTTACGAACTCGTTGCCGCAGTTGCAGGTTACCTTTGCCTGATAGTAAGCTGGATGGATTCCTTCTCTCATGTCTTTCACCTCTTAACTTTTTCGATTATATCATTGTGATCATCTAACAGTCATCTGACGTACTGTTAAAATCACCTCACGTCTATAAACAGCTTTGTTAGTATAGCATAGAAGCCCGTTCTTTGCAAGAGATTTTTTAATAGAAACGGATTTTCTTTGCATTTTCCACAAATTCGCGGTTGTTCCTGGTTTTTGCAAACAGATCCAGGACGCGCTCTACAGAATCTTCCGGTTTGAGGGTATTGGTGGCCTTGCGGATGATATCTACGGCCTCTGCTTCTTCTTTGGTCAGCAGCAGGTCGTCGCGGCGTGTGCCGGACTTCAAGATATCGATAGCCGGGAAGATACGCTTCTCGGACAGCTTGCGGTCTAATACCAGCTCCATGTTGCCGGTACCCTTGAACTCCTCGTAGATAACATCGTCCATACGGCTTCCGGTATCCACCAGGGCTGTCGCCAGGACAGTCAGGCTGCCGCCCTCACGCATATTACGCGCTGCGCCGAAAAACCGCTTCGGCATATGCAGGGCCGCCGGGTCGAGACCACCGGAAAGGGTTCTTCCGCTGGGCGGGACCACCAGGTTGTATGCCCGTGCCAGACGGGTAATGCTGTCTAAGAGGATGATCACATCTCGTCCATGCTCCACCAGGCGCTTTGCGCGCTCCACTACCATCTCGGAAACACGTTTGTGACGGTCAGGAAGTTCATCGAAGGTGGAGTAAATGACTTCTACATTATCCCCAACAACAGACTCCTTGATATCCGTAACCTCCTCAGGACGCTCATCGATCAGCAAAATGATCAGATGCATGTCCGGATGATTGGTGGTGATCGCCTGAGCCACCTGCTTGAGCAGTGTGGTCTTACCTGCTTTTGGCGGGGATACGATCATACCACGCTGGCCCTTGCCGATCGGAGACAGCAGATCCAGCACACGCATGGCCATGGACGTATTGCCCGGAGTCTCCATATGCAGACGCTGATTCGGGAAAATCGGGGTCAGGTCCTCGAAATTCGGACGGCGTTCAATCACGCTGACCGGATACCCGTTGACATTGCGGATGTACAACAGGGCGGCAAACTTCTCTGCAGCCGTCTTGATCCTACGGTTTCCGGAAATGATATCTCCGGTCTTTAAGTTGAAACGGCGGATCTGGGACGGCGCCACGTATACATCGTTCTCACCCGGCAGGAAGTTCTCGCACCGGATAAACCCGAATCCATCCGGCATAACCTCCAGAATACCGTTCGCCTCAATGCCGCTGTCAAGCTCTGCAACCTCCTGTGGGCTTAAGGATTCCGGCTGACGGGGGGCAGGTCTGGCCTGACGGCGGTCGCTGCTTTCTGTCTTCGTCTCAGTTGCGGCTGTACTGGTCTTGGGAGTCGGCGGCGCTACTGCCGTACGCACAATCTCCTCCTGCTCTGCAATCCTGCACAGCTCGTCAATGATCTCTGCTTTGCGCATCGTGGCCGCTCCCTTTACCCCCTGGGCCTTTGCCATCTCTTTTAACTGGGTGAGCGGTAATGTCTGTAATTTCTCTCGCATATAATCTCTCCATTCCATTATTTATTTTATACATAACATTTGATTTCAGTTATATTTTTTCTTTGTCTTTCAATTTCTCTTCCTAATAAGGGGTAATTAAAGATACCAGAAAATCCTGATCACGGATTTTTAGGGAACTGTGCGGCACAGTTCCCATCCCGTATGCTAACATTATAAAACTATTTTCTGGAAAAAGAAAGTACTTTTTATGATTTTACGCATTTTTTGCGGATTTCCGAAGGAATTCCAGGTGTTTTCCGATCTGTTTTTCATAACCGTTCTCCGTCGGACGGTAAAATCGCTGCCCTTCCATGCCGTCCGGAAGATACTGCTGCTGCACATAATGGTTGGGGTAATCATGGGCGTATTTGTAGCCGGCGCCATGCCCCAGCTTTGCCGAGCCTTTGTAATGGGAATCCTGAAGGTGCACCGGCACCGGCATATTCCTCTGGTTCTGCACGGCGTTCATCGCCTCAAATATGGCATTGCACGCCGCATTGCTCTTGGGCGCAGCCGCCACATAAGCCACCGCCTGAGCCAGGATGATCTGTGCCTCCGGCATGCCGATGCGCTCTGCCGCCTGGGCCGCGCTGACCGCCACAGTGAGAGCCTGCGGGTCTGCATTGCCCACATCCTCCGACGCACAGATCATGATCCGGCGCGCAATGAATTTGATATCCTCACCCGCATACAGCATCCTGGCCAGATAATAGACCGCCGCATCAGGGTCAGATCCACGCATACTTTTGATAAATGCAGAGATCGTGTCGTAATGGTTGTCCCCGTCCTTGTCGTAGCGGACCGCACGCTTCTGAATGCACTCCTGGGCCACCTCCATCGTGATATGGACCATACCATCCAATGGGTCCCGGTCTGTGGTCATGATCCCCAGCTCCACCGCGTTTAACGCCGCCCGGGCATCCCCGCCAGCCACATCTGCCAGGAAATCGGCAGCATCCTCATCGATCACCGCATGGTAGCTGCCCATGCCTTTTGTCTCGTCTGTGACCGCGCGGCAGATCAGCTCCTTTACATCCTCTTTTTCCAATGACTTCAGTTCAAAGATGCGGGAGCGGGATAAAAGCGCGCCGTTCACCTCAAAGAACGGGTTCTCCGTGGTCGCACCTATCAGGATCAGGGTGCCGTCCTCCACAAAGGGAAGCAGATAATCCTGCTGGCTTTTGTTGAACCGGTGGATCTCATCCACAAAAAGGATCGTCTTTTTCCCGTACATCCCCAGGGCGTCCTTCGCCTCCTTCACCACTTCCTCCATATCTTTCTTACCCGCTACGGTCGCATTGATCTGGCGGAAGCTGGCGCTGGTGGTATTGGCGATCACTTTGGCCAGGGTGGTCTTGCCTGTTCCCGGCGGGCCGTAAAAGATAATGGACCCCAGCTGGTCCGCCTTGATAGCCCGGTAAAGCAGTTTGTCCTTTCCGATAATGTGTTTCTGCCCCACCACTTCCTCCAGCGTCGTGGGACGCATCCGGGACGCCAGGGGCGACTCTTTTTCCTGGGTAGTGCTTCTCATATAATCAAACAGATCCATGTTTATCGCCTCGTTTCTATGTTCAGTCTATTACCAGCTCATCTACTGTCACGAACCGGTAGCCTTCTGCCTGCAGCCTGTCGATCAGCTGCAGAGACGCCTCCACCGAAGTGGGAAATATGTCATGCATCAGGATAATATCGCCTTCCTTCACCTGCTTTTCCACCCGTTTTACGATCCTGTCCGTGTTTTTTAATTTCCAGTCAAGGGAGTCCACAGTCCAGAATACCGTGGTCAGATTCATCCTGCATTCCAGGTTTTCATTCCAGTCGCCGTAGGGAGGTCGCAGATACTGGGGGCGGTCCCCGGTAATATCTTCAATGATCCCCTCCGTCTGCTCCACCGCCCGGCACACCGCATCCTCGCCCGCTTTTGTTAGCTGGATATGCCGGTAACTGTGATTGCCGATCAGATGCCCTTCCTCCTGCATCCGGCTCACCAGCTCCTCATTGCCGGAAATACTTTCGCCCATGAGAAAGAACGTGGCCTTGACGCCGCGCTCCTTTAACCCGTCCAGAAGCATAGGCGTATAGGTCTTATGCGGGCCGTCATCAAAGGTCAGGGCTACGGCCTTAACTGGTTTCGGC
>ERZ791803.1099-NODE-1099-length-13493-cov-2.289552_pt1 | contig 13493 bp, 10 predicted proteins | sample MGYA00510307_ERZ791803 | MGnify/ENA primary metagenome ERZ791803 (study PRJEB30046, sample SAMN00791963) | human gut metagenome | study: EMG produced TPA metagenomics assembly of the A metagenome-wide association study of gut microbiota in type 2...
GGACCCGGTTCATCTCATCGTAGGTGAAGGTACTGGTATTGCCCTCCGGGTCGGTGTAAGCAGTCACTGCCGCCCCATCATACTCAAACCTGCTGGTCCCGCCATTGGCATCTGTGATAGAGACCAGACGGCTCATCTCATCATACCCGTACCGGGTCGTATTGCCTTCCCCGTCGGTCATGGAGGTCAGATTGCCCTTTTCATCATAGGTGAAACGGGTGGTATTTCCCTCATAATCCGTCGCCGTCAGCGGCAGGTTGGACTCATTGTAGGTATAGGCAGCTTTGCTTCCGTCATCCCGGGTCTCGGTCAGGATATTTCCACTCTCATCATAGGTGTAGCGGGTCACGGCTCCGTTCTCATCCGTGCGGGATGCCAGATGCCCGTCCGCATCGTAGCTGCTCTCAGTCCCGGTCCCGTCCGCATACTCCACGCGGATGCTCCGGCCCAGCTCATCTGTGTATACGACCGTGTCATTTCCACGGTTATCGGTCATGATGCTGTGCCCATCCTCGTAGCGGATAGAGGCCGTGCCGCCGTTCGCATCCGTCTGCTGGATCACCCGGCCATTTTCATCGTAAAGATTCTCTACAACGGTATTGCCGTTCTCATCCTGCCATGCGGTCATATGATGCATGGCATCATACTCGTAGTGGCGGGAATCGCCCTTCTGGTCTGTGAAGGATATAAGATTGCCGTCATCGTCATACTCATAGGTGAGGCTGGTGCCGTCCGGAAGGCCGATCTCCGTGATCCGGTACTCCTCGTCCATGGTGATCTCCAGGATCTTGTCCGTCGGTGAGATCACCTGGAACAGGTTATAGTCCTCGTCGTAAATAAAGGTGGTGCGGTTCCCCTTGCGGTCCTCCCGGTACTGCATAAAGCCCAGGGCATCGAACACGCGCACGCTGCCGTCTAAAGAGGTCAGCTTAAAGCCCGCCACGTTCGGCATGGCAGGTACAGGCTCCTCCTCTCCGTCTTCCCCGCCTTCTTCACCTGGATCTCCGTCAGCATCATCCTCTGCGGCAGGATCCTGCGCAGATCCGGCCGCCGCTGTGCTGTATCCGGCAGAGCTTCTGTACGCTCCGCTCTCCCCTTCTTCGTCTTCCTCTTCGTCCCCGTCGTCCTCCCATGCGTTGGAACGGGTCGCCATATCCACGTCCAGGGAGTCCAGGGTCTCTAAGACCAGGTCCCGTCCATTCTCCCCTTTATAGACGTCCCCGTCCTTCTTCAGGGTGATGAACGCGCCGTCCTCCCGCTTATAGAGGATACGTCCGTCCCCCAGTATGGTCAGGCGCTCGCCAAGGGGCGATGACCAGCCCATGCCGAACTCGGAACGGCGGTCCGGGATCAGGGAGTTGTAGCTTCTGGAAACGCCGAAGTCACCGTTTAACTCCGGGATCTCCGCGTCCGACTGGTTCATGTAAAAGTTACCGGTATTGATGTTCACCGGCTCTAAGTCGATCAGGCACTCCGGGTTCGCTCCTAAAAGCAGGCCGTTTAAGATGTCCTGCTCCAAGGTCGACATGGGCTTTGGCGTATAGGGATCGCTGGTCTGCGGTTCGCGGATAAACAGGATCGTGCCCGCCTCTGTGAGCTGTCCCCGGTACAGTGAGTTGTCCCTGCCGATGACATTGGGATTGACGCCGTAGTGCTGGGCGATCCGCTGTACGATGTCATTTAACTGGACCTCGTAGAACAGGAACGTGTCGGTGTCCTTCGGGCCGAAGGTCTCCGGCTCCTCACCGCCGCCGTCACCGCCCTCTTCCCCTTCTTCCTCCTCAGGCGGGGCTGTGGCTGTGACACTGAAATGGTACTTTGTATCCAACTCCAGGCTATCCGACGGATAACCGGCGCTCTGCCAGTTGGACTGCTTTAAGAATATCTGGTCATGCTCCAGGCCTGCCTCGTCAAAGTCCGGACGATCCAGGGAGCCATGGGCCGTGTCCTTGCCGTTGTCAACCTCATCTTCAGATTCGTCGATCAGTGTATACTCTACCTCTGCATCCGCGGTGGTCTTGCCATGGGCGATCACGCCGGTGGCTGTCCTTCCCTCGATGCCGGTCTTGATGATGGATGGTTTTACCTCCGTCGTGGTGTCTGCCAGCGGGTAAGATGCCATATCCGTCTCGATGGCCTCGCCGGTCCAGTGGACCTCGATCCGCGGCCCCATGGACTCATGGTTCTGGTTATAAAAACGCTCCGCCGGCATGATGTCTTCCGGACGGTGGTCCGGCCCGGCCTCGATCATGGCCTTGACCGCAAATCCCGCCTGGAGCTTCGTCCCCTGGATCCATTCATTTAAACGGTCCGTGATATGAAACTCGATGAACTGGTCCTGCCCCGGAGCGGGCGCGCCCTCGGGCTGTTCATCTAAGGCCGGGGCATGGTTCCAGGTCACGGAATGGGCATTCCATGCGGTGGTCGGATAAGCAAGCTGGAACACCGTCTTTCCCACAGCGTTCCCCGTCTGGGTGGTCATCCGCAGGATGGCTTCCTCCGCCACAGCGCCCGACCCGTCAAAAAATGACAGGATGGACGGGCAGTTGGTCTCATTGAACGCAATGTAAAGGCGGCAGTTGCCCATACCGTCCAAATATCCCACATAAGCGTCCTGGTTCCAGCCCAGGACCTGACCGGGTTTATCTTCTGCCGTCAGGCACAGAAGGAACTCATTGGACGGCACCATGTTCGCCGGGTCGATCCGCACCGGATAGCTGCGGTCCGCCGCGTTCAGCCAGTCCTCATCTGCCTTCAGCCGCACCGTGTAGTTCCCGTCCGTGCCGGTCAGGGCAAGCTTTAGATCCGCGCTGGTCTCCCCCGCGTTATCGATCATCACAGGGGCCTCCAGGGTAAAGAGCGGCTCGGATTTCCTGGACTTGTAGACGATGATGGAACGCCCTTCTTTTGCCGCTTTCAGGCCCGGAGTCTTCAGACGGTAAGTAAAGGTGTTCCTATCGGACGGCTCCAGAAGGATGATATCCTCCTTTAAGGTCTCGCCGAGCACCGTGTACTGGTAGTCGATGTTTTCGTACACATCCGCAAAGCGCACTGCGTTGCCCGCAGCCAGGCTCCTGGTAAAGTCGCCTTCCGGGACCAGCTCGATGCGGATGTCGTTATTCTCCATGGTGATCCCGTCGGAGGACGTGATCTGCGCCGGGATCACGATATCCCAGCGTCCCGCAGTGTTGTAATATTTCATACCGGATGCAGAGCGGGAACGGTTCCCCGCCAGACGCAGGGTATTGTCGGTCTGGCAGACCTCGCCGTTCTCATCCTGGTACATGCCGCTGTAGCCGCCCATCACGGTGATGTATTCGTGCTCAGCGATCTCATAGGTGCGGTAATAGTCGTTGAACTGGATCAGCTCGCCGTCCGGCTCATCGATCAGGCTGTCCAGGTCATAATAGTCCTCCGGCAGACGCCACTCTGCGTCCGTAGCCAGGTCAGAGTCGGATGCATAGGGGAGCATATAGCCATAGCCCAATTCCTCCAGCTCCTCCATCCAGTTGTCCTCATCCAGGATCAGGTCGTTCATATCAATGACGTCATAGCTTCCCTGGGCGTTGGAACCGGTGGCGGAGCGCAGGCCGATATCCCTCAGGGTCAGCGCCTTCTGCCTGGAAAAATCCACCCGCCGGGGCATGTTGTCCAGAGCCGTCGCCGCCTGGGACACGATCGGCGCCATATTGGGCGCGATCATGCTGATGCATAAAAGCCAGCTGACTGCCTGTTTGCAGGCGCGCCGTGTCCATGTATGCTGTTTCTGCTGCTCCTTTTTTGGTTTTGTACTCATACAGAATCCCTCCCGAAATATAATACTTTAACTTTATATTTCGGGAGGGATTTCGACAATATTTATGGAAAAAACTGTATTGTTTTTGGAAAAATTGGTATTCCGGATCAGTGATATTTTTCTGCAAGGCTGCCTGCCAGGCTTCCTGCAAAACGTTTGCGCATATTCCGGGACACCGGCAGCGATTCATCATTGAATAACATGACACGGTCTTTTTGCAGCTCGCGTACCCATCTGCAATTGACAATATAGCTGCTGTGGGCATATTCAAACCCGTAGGACTTCATTGTCTCATACAGTTCATCCAGATGCTTTTTTACTGTAACCTGTTTCCCGGTAAAGTATGGGAGCCTGGGATCCATATGCAACTCACTGCCGTATTTTATCTTGGAAATATACATGATGTCATCGATCCTCACACGGGCCTGGGCATTCTCCACAGTGACAAGCAGAAAATCCCGCGCAAACCTGCGGTCTGCTTCATCAAAAATCTCTTTTAATACCCGCTTCGTCTTTGCATCTGAATCACTCTTTATGAGATATCTGTATGCATCCACTACGAATGCCATAGGCGTAGGCTGCATCACTCCGGAACACAACACCAGCACGGCATTCTTATTCACTTTTCTGACTTTTGCAGCAACCTGGTTTCCATTGGAATCTCCCAGTTGAATATCCAGGATGATAATATCATGCATCTGCGACAGATCCTGTAACAGCTGCTTTCCGGATGTGTATTCTGATATTTCCAGATTCTGTACCCCCATCTGAATGATCAGATTTTTCAGATACAAGATGTAGCTTTGAGAATCATCACATATTGCGACTTTGTACATACCTGTCCCTCCCTTTTGTTAATCATACTAAAGGTTGTTCTCATTATTTTCTACCTGCAAAATTATAAAAAGAATTATATTCTATTTTTTATATAAATTATAATAATAAGCGACTACAATTCGCCTCTTGTTTCATGATTATCTCTTATACTTATACAAGGAGGGCGCATATGGACTATACTTTTATATCAGGAAGAATTCTTACATTATTGGAAAAACACAATGTAACAGAATACGAACTCAGCATGCAGCTCGGACGGTGCCGGAGTTATATCAATAAAATCACGTCCGGCAAGGCGATGCCCTCTATGAAGGGATTTCTTGACATCTGTGATTATTTTCAGATCACGCCGGAGGAATTTTTTAGCAGCCAGAATGTCAATGATATACAGACCATACGGAAAATCACACGGGATCTGAAGGATTTGGATTCCTCCTCCCTGGATCTGATATCGGAGCTTGTGTCAAAATTGAAAAAACATAGGGATACGGAGGAGGATGCTCGTATATGACATGCTTTTTGATGAGTCTGGGATTTTTCATATGTATCTTTGAGGAGCTAATGATCTATTCCGTATGTGATACCTTTTTAGAGAGACGTTTTTGTTTTAAATACCAGGACTTTGTCATAATTGCATTTCTATCCTCCATCCTGTTTCTTGCCAATCAGCTTCATCATCCTCTTTTAAATGTTGCCGTTGCACTTATGACGTCGCTGACGATCGCATTGCTGCTCTTTACCGGTCTCATCCGAGAACAGCTGTACTGCTGCAGCCTTGCCTGTATGGTGATCTTTTCTACCGAACATGTTGGTTTTCGTCTGCTTGGAGGAGAGTTATCCCGCTATGGCTTTCTTTCAACTATCCTTGCAACTATCATGATTAAGCTGACCTCATTTTTTATCCTTCAGGTGATCTGTCATTATGCCAAAAATAAAAAGATCCAATTCACTGGATCCAGAATAACCACTTGGTGTTTTTTTCTTTATCCGCTAACCTGTTTTATTCTGCTTATAGGGCTGCGCTACTCTCATATTAATGTGACACTGCATTCCTTTGGAGAAAAGATCCTGATTGTCGGACTGTTTCTCCTGCTTTTTTCTAATATGCTGCTGTTCTTTTTATACGACTATATTATTTCTATAACGGAACAGGTACGGAAACATGAACTCAGTCAGACTAAGGATTCATTAACCCAGCAGCACTTTGCCATTCTTCAGGAGACCAACACCAAATACGCATCTCTTTTACATGATGTGAATAACTACATCCAAACCATACAGACCCTGCAGCTTCAGAATGATTCTCTAAAAATAAAGAGTATTTCCAATTCCCTGATGAATGAAATATCTGATATCAGCAGTCAAACCTTTTGCAGCTCGCCTGTTATTAATGCAATCCTGCATGAAAAACAACAGTCATCCCTGCAGAAACAGCTTGATTTTCGTGTCTTCGTGGAGCCATGTTTCCCCACCCCTGATATTCCTGACAACGACTTGATCAGTCTGCTCTGCAATCTGCTTGATAATGCTATGGAAGCCGCTATCCAATGTACTGACGGATTTGTTGATGTTAAATTTTTTGTCAATGGGGCGTATCAGATCATAAAAATACAAAATCCCTACAAAGATCATCCCAAGCATGACCAGAATCGTTTTTTCACATCAAAGCCAGACACTCAAAACCATGGTTTTGGTATCCGGCGAGTGGAAGCTATTGCAGAAAAACATCATGGTACACTGAAAATTTCTATGGAAGAGTCTCTGTTTACTGCCGTGGTACTGCTTCCTGTAAAAACAGCTCAGCAATAAAGTCATTACCAATTTTTCTAAAAAACGTACCAATTTTTCTATTTTCAAATCTTGTCTGAGCAAATATGGTAGAATATTATAAAACATAGGATAAGGAGGTTTTTTCATGAAAAACTTAAAAAAGATCTGGAATACTTTAAACAGTCATGGTTTTATGTCCGCACTGAACTGTCTTGCGGTCATAGCAGTCATTAACTCCGTAAGCTCCACCTGCTTCTGGGATTTCTACCAGCCGGAGGTACCGGAATCCGCCCGCAGACTGGCAGAGAAGTAAGATGCTGAACCGACTCATCAGCCGTTTTATCAACCGGCAGATCGAGCAGGGCATCTTAAAACAGGAGGAGCGGGAAGCATACGAATATGGATATTTCCTGATTGCGCTGGAGATACTGAATATCTCCGTCATGGCGTTCATCGGCATCCTTTTCCGATGCTTCCTGCCTCTCCTGTTTTTTACTGTATGCCTGATCCTGCTCCGCAAATATGCGGGAGGAATCCACGCATCCAGCTATGTGCGGTGCGCGGCAGTGTCCGCCGTCCTGGAACTGGCTGTGGTGTCCCTCCTGCGCACAGGTCTCTGGCAGCCATTGTTCCTTCCGGCGGCTCTGGCTGCCATATGCGGGTGCGCGGTCATCTGGAGCTTCAGTCCGATAGCCGCAGCAACCAAACCTCTTACCGGGGACGAAACCCTGTGTTTTCGCCGCACGGCCCGCAGGCGTCTCATTGCAGCCGCTGTGCTGGCAGTCCTCCTTTTCGCACTCCGCCTTTATCTGTGGGCTTTTATTATGATGCTGGACTTTATCGTCATTGGAGGCGCCATGGGTGTTGCTTTGTTCCAGACGCACAGACAGAGACAGGACCAGGGAAGCTGATGTTCCCTGGCCTTTGTCTCTGTCTCTATTCCTGTTTCTATTCTTGTCTCTATCTCTGTTTTTATATGTCTATGCCGTCTGCACCGCCTCCGTCAGCGCTGCCTCCGTGACAGCATCCCCGTTTTTCCTGCTAAGCTCTTTGTTAATCTGTCCGTTCGACATGATGAGAATGCGGTCGCAGAGCCGTTCCAGCTCATCCATCTCGGAGGATACCAAAAGCACGGCATTTCCGGCGTCTGCAATACTGCGGATCAGCCTTGCGATGGATGCCTTCGCCTCCACGTCGATCCCTACCGTAGGATCATCCAGCAGAAGGATCCTTGGCTGTATGAGCAGATTTTTTGCGAAAACAACCTTCTGCTGGTTGCCGCCGGAGAGGTATTCCACCTCCTGTTCAATACTGGTACATTTCAGATCCAGCTTTTCCTTCATCTCCTCAGCCCTGCGCCTGCTCTCCTCCTCACTGATAAATACTCCCTTTTTGAGCCGGTCCCAGATCGGGAGCAGCATATTGTATTTGATGGAATGGATTCCCACAATCCCGCTTTTGCGCCGGTTCTCCGGGACAAAAGCCACGCCCCGCTCAATGGACAGCCAGGGCTTTCCTGCCGGGATCTCCTCCCCGTCCAAAAGGATCCGGCCTTTATCCGGTTTGAGAAGGCCGTAGAGGCATTTCATCAGCTCCGTCCTTCCACTCCCCAAAAGCCCTGCGATCCCCAGGATCTCACCCGGATACAGCTCCAGGCTGACTTTCTTCACCTTGTCTCCCCAGGAAATATCCTCCGCCCGAAGCGCCGGTTTTGTGTAATCAACAGGTTTCTCCGGCGCTAAATACGCCTGATTCAGCTTCTTTCCCACCATCGCTTCCACCATCTCGGTGATCGTAAGGCCATCTGTCTTCCGGTCCATCTCCACCAGGCCGTTGCGCAGTACGATGGCTCTGTCGCATATCTGCATGATCTCCTGCATGTGATGGGAGATAAAAATGACCGCGATCTTCTGCTCTTTCAGCCTTCTCACAAAAGTAAAGAGTAGCTGGATCTCCTTGTGGGTCAGGGATGCCGTAGGCTCATCCAGGATCAGGACCGACGGGTTGTGCAGCAGCGCCTTCACAATCTCCACCAGCTGCTGGTTTCCGATCGACAGATTCTCCACCGTCTCCCGCGGATCGATCTCGATCCCAAATTCCGCAAAGGCTTCCTCCGCCTTTTTTATACAGCTATTGTCATCGATCAGGCCCGTGCGTTTCAGCTCCCGGTTCAAAAACAGGTTTTCTGTCACGGTCATGGTCGGAATCAGGGAAAATTCCTGATAAACCATGGCAATCCCGCATTTTGCCGCTTCCGATGCACCGCGGATCGTAACCTCCCTGCCATCCACCTGGATCTGGCCCTTGTCAAGATGATAGACACCCGTCACAATCTTCATCAGCGTGGATTTTCCGGCTCCGTTGGCCCCTAAAAGCCCCAGCACCTCGCCCTTTTCCAGGCTGAAGGAAATCCCCTTTAAAACTTCGTTCTCAAAGAAGGATTTGTGGATATCTGTCAGCCGGAGCGCATACTCCTTCTCTTCTACCATTCCGGCCACCCCACTTCTCTGCCGTCTGTTGTAAAGATCCCCTCTACCTTCGGCTCATTCTTTGAAATACCGCTCACCGGAGCCACATAAGCCCTGGTCACAAACATCTGGGCGCGGAATCCAAACACCACGGTGTCTCCAACCCTCGTCTGCTGCCCCTTCTCCGGCTGCAGAATGCCATAGTAGTCAATGGCCTTTGGCTCCGGCAGCTCACAGCCGATGCGCTGCCTTAAAGCTTCGTCCGGGTCCGAACCTACACACGCCTTCACCTCATAGGGTTCAAACACCGGATCTACATACATACCGCCCCCGAAGCAATAAGCCTTCCCGCCATAGTAATGCGAAATCTCAGACACATAGATATAGGCGGGACGTTCCGGCATCTCCCTGTACGCATGGATGGGCGTGGTACCCGTAAGCCCATGCCCCGGCTCCACCTGGGTCACGCCATCCTCCGCAAGGCGCCTGAAAATATGGCTGGAAGTGGTGCCGGGCGCATTGACCTCCAGCTTCGGATAGCCGTTATGCCGGAGAAGCTCAGCGGTCTTTAACAGGGTTTCATAGTTATGGGTCGGATTGACGGAGAATATCTCCGGGTCATAGAGCTGCGCCGGAAACGTGGCAATCCCTGAAAAGCTTAAACCCTTCATGGAATCAATCCGGTGGGCAGTCTCCAAAATATCCTCATCCAGATACCCCGCCTCATGCCCATGGTAAAAAGAATCCCCGTTCCCATATATCCGTACCATAATCTTTTGATGCTCAGAGGGCTTTAAAGCTTTTGATATGGCCGCCGCCTTCTCATCATTGTATACCATCCAGTAGGCAGGGTTTAGGTCCACCGCCGCCCTGGTCTCTGCAAAGGGTACCTGGACAAGATGGCCCAGATGCCCGATCTTCATGCCGGCTGCTGCCATGGGCCTGGCGTCATTCATATCCACACAGACCCCGGCCTCGATCCCAGCTCTTATGACCGCCTGGATGGCGACCGGATTCCGCCCGATCTGCTTTGTCATGGCAAATGCTTTTAAGTTCCATTTCCCTGCTTCCTCTGCCATAAGCTTTGCGTTCTGATAGATCATGTCAATATCCAGAACATAGCAGTTTGCCGGGATCAGCCCTTTCTGATGAAGCAGGATACCCGCCTTGATCAGCTCCGGGTTTCTATTGATCAACTGGTTTAAAAACATAGATTTTCCTCCTTCATCATGAATCAGTCATTTTTCGCTTCCCGCAGGCTCAAGGATACAGCCAGGATGATGATCAGGCCCCGCGCCATCATCTGTTCGGAGACAGACAGCCCCATCAGCAGCAGCCCGTTGTTCAGCATACCGATCACGATGGAGCCGATGATCGTTCCGATGATCGTCCCCTTGCCGCCGGAAAAGCTGGTCCCGCCGATCACGACCGCAGCGATCACGGACATGTTGTCATTTTCCCCCAGGGTATATCTGGCCCCATTTAACCGCCCCGCGTACAGGATTCCCGCGAATGCCGCCGTCAGTGCACAGATCGTCATGGCCTGGATCTTCACCCGGTCCACCTTGATACCGGAATATTTGGCCGCAGATTCATTCCCTCCGACTGCCAGCACGGCTCTCCCGAAAGGAGTCTTCCGGTACAGCAGATGGCCTAAGATCATGACCACGATCGTCCAAAGAAACAGTGTGGAGATCGGACCAATATCCCCCGCCCCAAATATAAAGTTGAACTTCCTGTTGGTAATGGGTACCGCCTCCAGGTTGGTCATGGTCCTGGCGATGCCTGCAAATACGCTGCTGGTGCCCAGTGTCACAAGGAACGCCGGGATCCTTACCTTGGCAACGATCAGGCCGTTGAACAGGCCGCTTACCGCGCCCACTGCCATCCCCGCCAGAACTGCCGGGAACCAGCCCGCAACCCGGAGGACCAGAGCTGTCGTGAGCGCAGACATGGCTACCACTGCGCCGGTGGACAGATCGATCAGGCCCGCTGATATGGCAAAGGTCATCCCAACAGCTGCTACGGAGATCATGGTTGTCTGCCTTAAGATATTCATCATATTGGCATAGGACAGAAACCCTTTATCCCGGAGTATGATAGAAAATGCAACCAAAACCGTTATAAAACTAATGTAAACAATATACTTCTTGTACTCGAATTTCCTCGCCACGATTCTGCACCCCTCATTTCCATTCCAGTCTGCTTTCCCAGTCTACTTTCCAAGCACTTCCATCACGCTGGAATCCGGGTCTTTGTTCAGTGACTCATTCCAGGCTTCCACCATATTATCCTTTTTCATAGATACCGTGCCGCTGACCACATAAGAAGGGACTTCCTCTTCCAGAATGCTGAGAGCCGCCATCTTCGCCATGGTCTGACCGATCTGGAACGGCATATCCGCCACCTTGCCGTACACATTGCCGCCCTGGGCCATGTCCAGATCGTTGTTGCCGCCTAAATCCATTGTAACCACTTTACAGTCCTTATAACCGCCTGCCCTCAGCTCCGAGACCACCGGCTCCGCCGCCACGTCCCAGGACACATAGATCCCGTTCAGGTCCGGATTCTGGGTCATCATCGCCGTCGCTACTTCCCCAGTGGCATTTTCAGCGGAAAATCCCGACATGGCCACGATCTCAATATCCGGGTAATCGCTCAGGATCGTCCTGACAAATTCATTGTCCCGGTTGTTGGTCACCAAATAATCCACGTCGTAATAGATCACTCCGATCTTCCCTTTACTGCCAATCGCTTCCGCCATCAGCTTTGCGGCTGCACGGCCCATCCCGTACTGGTCACCGGTCACGATGCCCACATACTCCTGGCCAGCTTTATATTCATCCACACCGTTGTCTGCGAAAATGATCCTGCATCCCGCGTCGACTGCCGGCTTAAATGCCCTTGTCCCAGACACCGGGTCCACCGGAAGCGAGAGAAGGATATCCGGCTTTAACGCCATGGTCGTCTCGATATCCGTCGCCTGCTTTGACGGGTCAAACTGGGCGTCCGATGTTGCCACCACCTCGATCCCCATTTTTTCAAATTCCGCTTTGGCCCCGTCCGTCATGGCATTGTACCACTCGCTGGCTCCCGCCCACAGCATGGCTGCCTTCAGCCCTTTTTCCTGGATCGCTTTGTACTGCTCCTCTGTCAGCTCCACATCCGTTGTGGGAGTCGCTTCCTCTCCGTTGGGGCCTTTGGCGTACTCGCCTTCCTCATTTCCATATCCAGGGATCACAGAAAGCCATTTGCTTTCCTCCGCGCCGCCCTCTTTTGCCGGGGTCTCCGGCGTCTGGGCCTGACTTTCTGTACCTGCTGCATTCCCCCCGGATACAGTGGTCTCAGATGGTCCGTTATCCGGCGCACATCCCCAGATCCCCGCGCTTGCCAGCACTACTGCCAAAAACACACTCATTTTTTTCCTCATAATAACGAAATCCTCCTTCTTTTCTCCTTTATTTTTTTATGTAAAACATATTTCTTGCCAGCTGTATCCCCGCCTGGGCAGGGCTTTTATCAAACACCACATAGTTGATATTTTCGTTATGCACCTGTTCTTTAAACCGTTCCCGGAACGTTTTCAGATAAAGCCATCCGTTGAAAATACTGCCGGACGTGACCATATCGATCTTCTCATCCGGCTCAAGCCCCAGCTTCTGATAGACAGCCGCCGCCATATCCGCCACCTCAAATGCGGCTGCCTTCACCACCCTTTCACAGACAGGATTCCCACGCTCCGCCTCGTCACTGATCATCCGGGCGGAGGAAGTGATCTCCGCGTGGTCAAATGCTGCAATAAAATAAGGAATCTCCGTCTCTCTTTCAAGATGGTAAAATGCTTTAAGCTTCTGAAAAATACTGTCTTTCTGAAGCTGCCCGTCACAATACCGGACCCACTCTTTTAGGACCTGTTCTCCGATCCAGTAGCCGGAGCCCTGATCGCTGAGGGGACTTCCCCAGCCCCCGCAGCGGTGGACCTTTCCCTTTTTGTCAAATCCCACGGCGATGGAGCCTGTGCCGGATATGGCGCATACGCCGGGTTGTTCTGCCACAGAACGGAATACCAGCTCTGAATCGTTGCAGATAAACACCTTGTCCATGTCAACCCGCATATGCCGGGCGATCAGGTCGTAAACCTCGTAATCCTGCTTCGTATCACAGCCGGAAACCCCTATGACGATCCCCAGGATATCCTGCGCCCTGATGTCCTGCTGAAAACAGATCTTGTTAAAAGAATCCTTTAAGTTGGCAGTGGCCGCTTCCAGCCCTACGACTTTATAGTTGGTGCTCCCAAAAGTCTCGCTTGTGATCCGCCCCGACCTCGTGTCACAGATACAGAACTCTGTTTTCGTTCCTCCGCCGTCAATGGAAAATAAATAATTTCCCTCCCGCACTGTTTTCTCCCCCCTTCCTTAGATGCTTCGCTTCCGTACCAGCTCTCTGGAGGTAGACAGGCCCGACAGACAGAAATTGATCAAACCGTTGACGCCGCAGGTCTCATCACTGTTCACAAAGATCTGCGGAAGGCTCTCCTCCGGGATAAAGCGCTTAAGCTCTTCCCTGATCCTGTGTACGGTCTCCTCACAGAACCATTTGCCCTGTAAAACCATAACCTCGGG
>ERZ791803.1105-NODE-1105-length-13439-cov-2.451509_pt1 | contig 13439 bp, 15 predicted proteins | sample MGYA00510307_ERZ791803 | MGnify/ENA primary metagenome ERZ791803 (study PRJEB30046, sample SAMN00791963) | human gut metagenome | study: EMG produced TPA metagenomics assembly of the A metagenome-wide association study of gut microbiota in type 2...
AGAAGACTTAAAGACTATGCCGGCGATTCAGGATTCTTTTGGAAAGGGGCCTTCGGTGGACTGTGTGGAAGGACAGAATCTGCTTTTTTCTGTATGTACGATAGGAAGCTTTCATCTACAGGATCAAATGTCTCTCCCACTTCAACAAAGAATGCTATTATCCCCCACTCATCAGATTTGATTTCTGAATATAATTCCATGTTTTCCAAATAAGTTCTTTCATCAAAAGTAACTGTATCCATTTTTTCCAAAAGCTTCTGTATCAAAAGCGCCCCATTCATTGAGAGGATATCATTTTCGAATGTTGTATTTTGAATCTGGCTCATCTTTTTGAAAAGTTCTAAACTTTCCTTCTGTGATTGGAAAAATTCATTTGGGGAGTGACCCATATTGACTATTGTTTTTTTCGCATATTTATTGAATAATTCCCGTCCCAGTTGATTTAAACACGCATATTCTTTAACAAATTCCCATGCAATCCACGGAATTCTATTATGCACATCAAAATTTTCTAGCAACACAAGTTGCTTCTTCATAGGTAATTCAACAAACTTTTTTGTAATTTCATCAATATAATAATTCCTTTCCATCTCTTCCCGATAAAAACTCATCTCATCACTAGAATTACATTCACATAAAATTTCATTTGCAACTGTTTGACGCCTTTTTTTCTCACAAGTTGAAAGTTTCCCACCTTGTGGTTTTGATATCAACGTATTAAACTCATTTATCAAACCGATATACAGCCTTTTTTCGGCAGTACTTATCTGGGGTGTCAAATTATAATGCTTTAAAAGTATCTCCCGCACCTCTTCTGGGAAAATTCTTTTTCCTGAAAACCACTTTTCTTTTGCCGAATCAGAATAAAAATCACAATGTTCATTCTTTAATAATTCCATTAAATATGATGACGATTCATTATTCATAAGCATTTGAATTTTTAGTCGTTTATGAAATGGGATTTCTAACTCTGAATATGTCATCGTCCTAAATGATACTCTTGCCCTGCCTGTCTGTTTCATATGTATCTCCTCTGCTTAATAGAGTAATCAAAATATTATATCGTGATTTATCCTCTTTGTATACCCCACAAATTCGTTCGTTCTTTTCTAATAATTTCCTTAATACGTGTGTTCTATTGCTCGTATACAATTAATGGTAATATATAGACAGGATAGCTATCCAATAAAAGTAATACAGGAGGAACAAATGCAGTCAAAGAAGGAAATATCTGCTGTGATCGCATTGATAACAGCAATGCCAAAGGGAAAATTTTTTCCTTTCAAAAATGGCACATGGCAAACCTATGATGGTGATACAATCCGGGGTAACCTCTATTTAAATGGGTTCCCTGCATTGAATTACTACATCACTGAACCGGGGAAAATGCATATTTTCTTCGGGACAGATAATCCGCCACGAATTAGTTATGAAGAGTTTGTTTTCAACGGAAGTGATAGCATATGGGAAATTACAAGTGTTGCAAAAACCTACGCTATCGCCCCTCAAATTGCTTCATATCTTGACGGGTTATTACAATACATAGAAGACGGAGGAAAGTTATATGTTGAAACCGAGTGATTTTATCATCACCAACTTTTCAGAGTTAGCCCAGGGACAAACCGGCCTGTGTGTGGGAGTTCGCCCTTATTACAAGGATTACAAAGATGGCATTGCCGGAGAAATTGGCGGCCATAGCTATGACATTGTATTGCCGTTTCGGAAATACGAACATATTTCAATGAAGGTGCCCGGTTCTGCCTTGATTAATCCCGAACTGTTCAGCACCCCCAACGCCGTTGTACCCATTGAGCAGATTCAAGGTTTTTCTGCCCGTTGGTACAAAACCGCCAACATGACAGATTATTCGCTGTCATGTAAGGCTTCTGGTTTCACGATATCGAAGGAGGCAAAAGCATAATTGGACAAGTGGCTTGAAAAATTTGACCGCTTGACCGATGGAGCCGTGGAGGGACTGAAAAAAGTCCCTTCACAGCTCCGTAATAACAAACGGTTGATATCGAAATTAATTTTATTTACTTTGATTCTAGGGTTGGGTCTGATGTCCGTTATCTGGGTTCTGACTGCATTTGTAAAAGCCATAGAATATCTCTATGGAATCTGGGTTGAGAACACGGAGTTGATTATCATACTCTTTGTTAGCCTGTGCATGCTCTTAGGTTCTATCACTTCGCAGATAAGTAAACACCGTGAAGAAAAAGAGCGCAGAAAACGGGAAGAACTGGCACGCCAGCAAAAGAATGCCTCTACACAATATGCCTACCTGCGTCTTTTCCTCTATAAGATTTTAGATGAAAGACTGTGCAGTTTAATAGAGGTGGTGAAACCTGTTGCCCCCAACCTGCTGAATGCTGTCACCCCGATAACCATAGATGACAGGCACGCAATTATTTACTATAATTTTCAGCTTCATAAAACAAAGACCCTGCCGTTTTCACAAGGAACCGACTACGTTAGCAACCTAATTTCCTCTCATGTTATAGCGAAAACGCAAATAGAGGGAATAGAGGGAATCACGGCGCCCGTAGGGGATAGCCTTATTACCCCAGTGCATGTAGATTCCGTAAAAGACCTTGGTTCAACCGCTATTATCGTTTTAGTTTTGGACTGTGAAGCATACAGGGAGTTAAAGGAACAGCAGGGGCATTCCATGCAATCCCGTGAATTAGTTGAGCATATCTAGGAGGTGGCTTATGATACTCGGATATAGCCTTGTAGATTGAGAAGAATACGGAATAAAGACCGCAATTCATACTGATATTTGTAAAAATCCCCATTCCCTGATTACAGGCAAGTCTGGAAGTGGGAAGTCGCAGAGTTTTCTTTGGTATGCCTATCATATTTTACAGGAGCAGGAAAGCATTTTGTATCTGGCAGACTTTAAAGCCGGAAAGGAATATGCCCCTCTGAAAGGCTGTTCCGCTTATTCCTGCGCTGATAGTGCTGTTTCTATGATATACAACTACTATGAGTTATACTCTGAAATTCGACATCACCAAAATCCAGAGATAGGTCACGTGACGCTTGTCATTGAGGAATGGTTCGGCTTATTGAGCTACATAGAGAGCATAGACAAAAAGCAAAAGAATGATTTGATGGCGAAGGTCGGAGAAATCCTAGCATTAGGACGAGGGATTGGAAATGGAATTGGAATCTTTCTTCTTGTCCAAAGGGCAGACAGTTCAAACTTTTCCGCCGGATCACGCGAGCAATTCCAAAACCTTCTCTGCTTCGGAAGGCTTAGCCGTGAACAACGTCTTATGCTGTTCGCCGGCGAAGATTTAAACAATACCCGGAACTATAAAACCGGTCAAGGAATCGCTCTGATTGACGGGCAGGAAGGGGCTACAGAAATTATCGTCCCTTGGATTCCTGAACAAGATATACTGTTAAAACGTATACGCAACTATATGGACAGACAGCCCTCGATTCAGGAATTGCTACACCAGATACAGTCAACCGGCGGCGTTGCGGAGCATAAGCCATAGGTTGACCAGAGCAGGGGGCGAAGCCCCTTGCTCCATACCGAAGTCGCATAGTATTACCACGACTTCGGTGTCAGTGTCAAGAACGCAAAGAATCCTTTAAAATCACTGGTTCCGGCATACCACCCGATTGTGTTGGCTCTGTGTCGGAACATAGAAAGGAAGTACCATGACAACCAAAAAGAAAAACATAAATAATAATCGGCGTAGCCGAAAATATAATTGTGTATTTAATAATACAGATAAGCACAAAAACTGCTCCCATCAGGCCATTAAAGAAAAACTGTCGAACTGGGAGAATATTATCTATTGGTGTATGTGTGATGAAATTGCCAAAACGCCCCATACCCATTTATTTGTACAATTTAAGAATCCTGTCTACTTTTCAAGCATTAAGAAAACCTTTCCATCTGCCCACATAGAGGAAGCGCAAGGAACGGCAGAAGAAAACCGGGCATATATACGCAAAGATGGGAAATGGGAAAATACAGAGAAGGAAAGCACTAATTTAAAGGAAACCTTTGAGGAATGGGGAACCATGCCGCAAACGGGACAGGGACGAAGAAGCGATTTAGCCAACCTATACCAAATGATTAAGGACGGCTATTCCAATGTGGAGATTCTGGAAATCAACCCAGACAACCTCCTGAACCTACAGCACATTGATAAGGCACGTTTAGAGATACTTTCCAGCCGCTACAAGGCAGAACGGCGCATGAATCTATTAGTAACCTATGTCAGTGGTGCAACCGGTTACGGTAAATCAAGATACATTCTTGATAATCACGGTGATTCTAATGTATACCGGGTAACGGACTATAAACACCCATTTGACACATACTCCGGGGAAGATGTAATCGTTTTTGAAGAGTTTAGAAGCGATTTACCAATAGGAAATATGCTGAACTACCTTGACGTCTACCCTCTGCAACTTCCTGCAAGGTACAACAACCGGCAAGCCTGCTACAACTTCGTGTATATCGTTTCCAACTGGAAATTAGACGACCAGTACCATAATATCCGCTTAGAGCAGAAAGAAACATGGAACGCCCTTATACGGCGTATTCATAAGGTGAGGATATACACGGCTCCCGGTGAATGGCAGGAATATGACACTATTGATTATCTGCATGGATTCCAGCCGGTTGACAGGGCAGATACACCATTTAATAATTAAATCTGACAGGCGTTGGGACTTCACAATATACGCTGATAAAATTATTGCAAACAAAAAACATAACGAAAATAATCATACTTACAAATTATAAAATCATAGACCATATCAAATTTCAATCAAACAATCCCCCAAATAAAACTTTGTTCCCTGCGCCTGTTGCAAGGCGGCGTATATGAATGACAATAAAAATACTTCGGAAATCTTCAATCTTTCTTTATTGAAGGAAGCCCTTGAATGCGGTATACTTGATACAGACAGTGTGCTAGATACGCTTATGTCAACAAAGAGAGAACAAGTCCGTAAAATACATAATTACGCCATCACACCGCCAGCAAAAGAGGGCGGACGGTGGCAGACCTGCTATAAGGGGTCAGACGGAAAAAGAAAGAATATCAAGGCACAGACGGAAGATGAATTATTGGATAAGCTGATTCCGATATACTTCCAAAATTCGCACATTGACAAAATGACTTTTTACGAACTGTATGAGGAATGGCTGGAATACAAACAGACCGTAACCAACAGCCCTAATACCATCAAGCGGCATAAACAGCATTACAGCAAATATTTTGAACCATCTGCCCTGCATAACAGGAAAATCAAGAGGATAGATGAATTACTGCTGGAATCAGAATGTAACCGCATTGTAAGGGAGTTTAATCTCCCCCGTAAAGAATGGGGCAACATCAAGACAATCTTAAACGGTATGTTTGAATATGCCATCAGGAAAAAATATCTGACTGAGAATCCCATGGACAAAGTTCAGATTCTTGTCAAGTTTAAGCAGGTAGTCAGAAAAACAGGTAAAACAGAAACTTATAATTCTGATGAACTGAATGACTTAAACCAGTATCTTGACCGCATGTATACAGAAACGCTTGATACCGCATTTCTGGCTGTCAAATTAAATTTTTTGCTTGGCTTGCGTGTTGGGGAACTGGTAGCCCTGAAATGGGACGATTACATCAATATCAACCATCTGCATATTGTCCGTGAAGAAGTCAGAAATCAGGTTACAAACCAATATGAGGTAGTGGAGCATACAAAGACAAACCGTGACCGATTCGTGGTTCTGGTTCCAAAGGCAATCAATATCCTGCAAAAGATAGGGCATACCGGCGATTACATTTTTATGAGGGACGGGGAACGGCTTACATCAAGGCAGATTGCCTATGTACTGGAAAAATATGCAGAACGTCAGGGATTGTCTACAAAGTCCACTCACAAAATGAGAAAGACATTTGCCAGCAACCTAAACGCCAGTGGCGTACCGCTGGACTGTATCCGGGAACTGCTGGGACATAGCAACTTGAATACCACTCTCGGATATATCTACAATCCATTGACGGAAAAAGAAACCTATGACCTCATATCTAAGGCTTTGTAAGCTGTCTACAACTGTCTACAGCCTGAAAGACACACAAATATAGCGGAAGTCCTTATAAATCAAGACTTCCGCTACCAATAAAAAGAGCGCGAGACGGGGATCGAACCATACCGCTTTTTCTCCAACTGGACAGAATGAGAAGTGTCTACAACTGTCTACAACATTTTGGAGAACGCAAAAGGCTGGAACCCCTTGTAAATCAAGGGAATTCCAGCCATTAAAAAAAAGCGCGAGACGGGATTCGAACCCTAAAATCAAGTTAAAATATCAACTACTACAGGAGGTTTGAGGAAGTTTCTTCCGCACTCTACCCGTCACTCTACCCCAAAAATCATACCGAAACCAGCAAAGGCTGTCAAGGGTGCCGCAGGCACAGGGCTTGCCCTTGACAACCTGATCCCGACAATACCTGAAATCCCATCATGGGAATTGCCAGAAAAGATAGTTATCCTTTTCTGGCTTGATTACCATTGATCTCCCCGCATCTCCAGGTTCCCAATAACCTTTGGCGCGGTCAAAGTATCCACACTTGATTTCCGCATATCCCTCAGGTGAGTCCGAAATATACGTGTAAGTTCCCGGAATAGAACGATACTCAACAAACTCCGCCTGATCATTTGATAACTGCGGTGGATTCGACGGATTCTTACAACCAATGTCATAATCAACATAAATTGCATATGTGACTCTGACACCTTCTGGAGTTGTTCCGTTGACTAGTTTACCTGCAACCTGTTCTGTGTACGAAAGACCAGTTGCGGTTTTCATGATTGTCAGGAATTGGTCATCAGTTAAGTTCTGAGACCATTCGTTGACTTTCAATGATGTGAGTCCCGAGTTCGCAGGCCAACCCTTGACATAACCATCACCAACTGTTACCTTGGTGATTGGAGTTGTTACAAGCGCACCACGTTGTTTTACTGCATCACGTGCGTATACCGTTGCAGACTGTTCCTCGGATAAGTTCTCAGAAACATGGTAAATCCTGATTCGGATTTTGTTGCAGTCGATACCATCTCCACGTACTGTAGGTAACCATTGTGATGTGTAATTATTTTTATTGTAACCATCTTGTGATATATTTAAATCATATATCGTGGATGTCTCATTAACCTCAGTATCTGGTGTCTTATCATGCGTACCATTCGGAGTCAACTTCCACGTAAACGTGCCCATTGTTTTATTTTCGGTAGGTGGAGGCGGGCTCCCGCCTTTAGCATATGTCCAGTTAAGGAAATAGCCATACGCCGTCGTGCACCCTTTGTACGAATAGAGCAGTTTACAATACATACGAGGTCCAGCCTTTAAATGTCTCTCTACCCAGCTTCCATTATTAGCATATCCACCAATCGCCTGCATTAAAGCACCCTGACCGATTACAGCCGCTGAGTGATTGTTCGATAAAGCTAATATAGCCTTATTTGTATCGCCCCAAGTATCTTCGGGCCACTCACCATAAAAGGCTTCTACTGTTCCTGTACCTGGATATGCCAACGCCAAAGATGCAGGTAATGTTAAGAAATCCACACCTGTAGATGCTGAGGTATCGCCACGAGCACTATAAGCGTGTGTACATTCCACCATCAGCATTGCCATATTATCTGGATCATAATCGGACGCTACCCAAGCATGGATAGCATTCGTCATTTTATTATAAGTATTATTATCACCTATCTTCTTTGCAGTCAACGCAAATATCACATCCATAGCAACCAAGCCTTGTTGTGACCACAAAACCTTTAATAACGGTGAATCACTTGACGATATATCATCACGAGAAGACCACGAAAAATATGGAAATGCCTCTGCTATGGCCTGACCATTCTTACCATTACCAAATAAGGCGCGTACCAGCGTTTCAGGATCCACTTTATTCGGCTGAGCATTATACATAGCTTCCACCTGCGACATCCATGCTCCAGGATCCATCGTAGATGCTGCTTCTGCTGTAAATAAATTTGCAATATCCTCTTTATATTTATAAGGTGCATTTGGATTATCCGAGTTCCAAATATACCATGCGAGTGGATTGTCTAAACTCGGATCTACAGTCGCAGATGTGCTCATTGTGATGTATCGCCATTCATCTGTTTCCGGCACAACCGCATCTGTTACAAAACGAGCAGTACCCGTACCGGCTGTACCCGTTACTAAGTTCAACCCATATCCACCAGGTTCCCAATACGTTGTCGTAACTAATTGATTCATAGCATCAAAACTAGCATCAAGTTCTTCCATCGTTGGGTCGTCTGATAAACGAACAATCTTATTCGCTACAGCCGCCGATGGTTTGGTTATCGTAACACGATAACCAAGTTCATTATAGGCGGCTATTGTGGCTGTACTTGATCCTCCAGTGCTCGGCCTCCATGTGGTACCTCCCAATGTTCCACCCGCATCCACATCTGCTAACGTGCTAATTGGTGATATTAAACACAACAGCACGGCCAACATATAGGCAACAGCCCGCTTAATACTTCGCGACATATCCTAAACTAGCTGCTTCCTCTGCGGTGATAGGGTAAAGTTGCCCACCTACGCACTTATAAAATATCTGTCCTGCGCTAAAATACTCATAGGGTTTATGAGTTTCCCTTAAATTGTACAAAGTACTGTCCCGGGTACCGTCTACATCGTAAACGTGATGTTCACCGGTAATCGCATCCCAACTATCTGTCCACGTTCTGTCCAAGCCTCCAACAGCAGGTTGCGATTCATCACCTAGGGTGATACCGATAGTGTTTGGTAACGCAAATACATATGCGTCCTCAAATCCATACGCTTTACACTCACCTAAACCTGTAAAATATCTCACATCATCTATAACCACGGATGCCGTTATTCCAGGCGCTCCCATTTTATAAATACCGTACTCCTGCACGTCAAGACCTACTTTTGTGCCTAAATACGTAAAAAGATATACAAGCTCCTCATCCCCAAGTAAACCTTGATTATAGTTCACCACGGCCTCCTGACTGTTATACCGTCCTGGGGCAGGACGTCCATAAGCAGTAAGCACTCTTCTTGCCAACTCTCGATACTGCTCCTTGGCGTCTGGAATTGCATTCAAAGCGTCCACTTGGGCATCCGCCCACTTCTCTAACTCTCCTTTAATCTGAGACTGGTCACTCACCTGAGCAACACCCTCTGGCAACGCCGCATACACCGGCGTAGCCGCACTCGCCGCCAACATCATCGTCAGCGCTGTAATCACTATCTTGTTTCGCATCATAATATTTGTCCTCCTTTAATTTTTATATCGTTCCTACTGCAACAGCTGATTACACTCTTGACAAGATGCTACACACCTCTCGCTTAGTCACTGGAGCAAGAAGAATTTCCCCATTCAGCTACTATTTGCCGTCTCCACTCATTTTCTTGCTCAATTCCAGTTGTTATTCTTCGCCCATTATGTAACAACGATTTTATCATATGATAAATATGTGTTTTATCGCCCACATAACTCTTAGGCTCCAATGCCAAACATAATGCTAATGTGTATCCCATCCGGGTTTCATCTCCACATAATTTAATAAACATTATGAATTGACTCAATAATATTCTTGCAACACCCATATAAATATTCTGTCCATGCCTTATCACAATTTATTCTATGTGGCTTAGTTTCATCAGTATTGCCCTTATCCTGATTGATTTTATGCAGCTTAGACTTATCAGTTTTATCCTTAGACTTATCCGGCGGGTGCGCTATTTCAAATTCATGTTTAAATTCTTCATATGCTTGGCTGTATTGTTCTTCTAATATTTCATTTGTTTCATTCCGAATATCCACCAGCCCCTTTATGTACGGATCATCCCCAAACATAGCAACATCAAGGTTCAGCAGATTGACAAGATAATCAACAGCCCTTTTTAATTCAGCCGGTAATGAATAGTAAAATACAATGCTTTCTATCGGCATTTGCTCATATATCTGCCATTCAGTAGCTAATCTATACTGTGTGATCCTATCTAAAGTTTTAAAGCGCTGGCTGGTGTGAAGATTTTTTGTTCTACTATATAAAAGTTCATTTTCTTGGTATCCCAATAATATCTCTAACCTACGAATTCCATCTTTATCAAAGAAATTATGTGTACTGCCAGGGCTTAATGCTTTTCCCAAAAAGCTTTCACTTACTCCTAAAAGCTTCGCCAAACGACCATTTGCCGAGTCGCCTCCCCCATATCCAGAATCTCCTAAGTTAAACAATCTGATGATTTTCACTCTTTCATCAGGATCACACTTTTCTAATCTGTCATGTAAGACTTCCCACTTAGAACACAGGTCTTTTGGACAGGTACATGTTTTTAAAACTTTTTTCAATTCGGGAATTCTTTTATCATTCAACAACTTTTCTTTAACCGCTGCCACGTCATACTCTAAATCTTCACTCATTTGTAAAGCATATTCCTGTTTTAGTTCATCCAATTTTTGTTTCATCAAATCTCCCCATAACGAATGAAATGAAAGATTTCCTAAAAATGCTATAATCCACATATAAACATTTACAGAACTCACTGTGTTACGTAAATTATACCGTACCAAAAACCAAAAAGCAATACAAGACAAACATGATTACTAAAGTAATCTTTCATCAAATACTCTTGTAAAGAATGAAACGAAAAATTCCCTAAAAATGGTTATAATTCACGTATAAAATTCACCACAGCGCGCGGGTTTTACATAGATTATAGCAAAACAAAAACCAAAAACAATAGGAGGAATTTTTATGAATCAACAGAGCGCGAAAAGCATCAACCTCATGACATTTGTTGACCTCAAATACTGCGAACTTGAAGCGGACGTTGAGCGCCTGAGAAAAGGGCTTGCCCACCTGGAACAGGGAGAACGCCTGACCTCTTGTTACGCTTATGAGATTTTTAATCTGGTATCTACGGATTTGGCCGTTTTGATTGAAGCGTTGGAACTTGCTACGAACGCCGAGCCTGATCTCGATCTTTGTGACAGCCTTCAAGAGCGTTGCGAAGCCTTGCGGATGCTCCTTGCAGAAGTGGATAAGTTGTCCACACAGTACCTGTACTGCCCGATGAAGGATAACATCAAGGCATAGCCTTTCCCCCGGGAGGGCAGGGCGTTCCTCCCTCCCGGCAACATCCCCGGCCTTGTATTGGAATCCTAGGCACCAATGCAAGGCCCGCAGGAGAAATACATTATGAAGTTAATCAAAAATTATGGAGCGATACCAACTTATCGCAGAAAGGACAACGAGGTTTCTATTATGAGAGTAATGAGCATTATGAAAGTGATCAACAAGCGGGCTGTTCCGTATTCTATCAATGGCAAGAGCGGCGAATCATACAAGGCCATGGTAACGCAGAACGACGATTCAGAGATGGGCGAGGAACGCATCTCCGCAGATGTCTACAACCAGCTTGAAAGAAACATGACATACGAATTCCGCGGAGTAAAGAGAACCAGCCGTGACCAGAACGGTGAGCGGGTTAGGATCATATGGGATACGGTAAAGCCTGTCGCAAACAACGAAAAGGCCATCATGGAATAGGAGGGATCAAATGAAGGACAAGATGAAAGAGCAGTTTATAGCGGCCAGAAAGAAAGCATCTGAGTTGTACGCCCAGGCAAACGCCCATAAACTCCCACAGGGCATATTGAAAGCCCTGGTTATTGTCGCGGCATTTATCATCACAGGTTTCCTTGTGGCGAAGCTGCTGGACATGCTCTATACCTCTGTCTGCAATGTTATAGACCGACATCCATTGGGTGTCGGCCTGACCGCAGCCGGAGGCGGATGCTTTTTTCTCAAATACCTCCAGATTAAGGAAGAAAGCAACCGTAGGAAAGCAGAACAGCAGCGGGGATGGGATCAGCAGAAAAAGAGCATGTACCGCGGATGTTATGACACGATTGCAGGCTGGCTCTACTCCCGAGTCTGTTCACAGCCCAATTTTGAGGATATGACCTCCTTGAAGCGGCCTGTGCATCCAAAAGATTTTGGGAACAAAGACCGGGATACCTACCTGTTTGACGGGCTGGCACATTTCCGTTTTTCCATCCCAAAATCATCGCCGGATGCGCTAAATACAAAGCTGCTTGCCTCCGTTTTGCAAGGCCTGATCAAGCAGCAGATCGAAATAGCCGGGTTAGACCCGATCCTCCGAAGAAGCGATCCCGATAAGTTAATCGTAAAAGAAGTGGAGGATATGTATACCTATGTGCAGCTTGTGTTGATTTTAGACTTTGACGATTTGTATTTAAAACAGCATATGTATGAGAATGCACTGGTCGAAATCGCAGAGCGTGACAAGCAGACCGCCGCGCCTGTGGATCGGGATTACCATGCCTAGCCCGTCCGGTATCATAGAGCCGTTCATTGACCGGCGGCTCTATCTCAACTGTGGCCTGACCCAATGGATTCCCCTTGACATGGGGCGGCAGGGAAACCGAATCATCCTGGCTGGCGGCTCCGGCTCCGGGAAAACCACAACAAGCAAGGTGATCCTGGCAAAATGCAGTCGCCACCTCCCCGGATGCCATTTGACGGTGCTCGACTACAAGCATATAGATTTTACGTTCTGTGCCGGTGCAAAGCGGTATTACGCCTTTGAGGACGTGGACACGGGGTTCTGTGCCTTTTATGAGATGTTTGAGCACCGGCTCCGGTCTGGCGTAAAAGACAGCGATCCATGGGAAGTCTGTTACATGGATGAGCACCAAAACTTTTGTTCTGGTCTTCCTTCTACGATAAAAGAGCGGGATGCCAGCGGCCGGATTCTGGATCAGAAAACGTTCCTGTCCATGTTCAGCAGGCTCATGGGACTTTCCAGAGCGTTAAAAATCCATGTGATTCTGTCCGTCCAAAAGCCGATGGCCGATCTTTTTGGCAATCAAAGGGAATCCGCCAATATCAAGATCGGGCTGGGAGCCCTGTCTCCGCAGAGTGTCCAGATTCTTTTTGACGAGTATAAGGACAAGTGTACTCCCCAGCCCTGCGGATGCGGCTATTATGTCAAGGATGATATGGACTTTACCAACATCCTTGTTCCCTATCCCTTCGCATTTGAGAAGCAGATCGAGCAGGATATTTTTGACGCAGTAAACCGGTAACTTTTCAGGGCGGCTGCCATGCGGCAGCGTGGCAGTCGAGCCCTGAAAAGCCGGTCCTAAAGGCTAGTATTAACCTTTAGGACACTTATGTGTCATGTGTTATGGCACTTTAACTCATAAAAGCAAGAAGGTGATTTTATTTCAACCACAAGAACCAGGCGCGTACAAGTAACCTGCAACAACCCAGCCGATAAAGGGCTTGATGCTGCTAAGATTAAAGAGATCATGCGACGCTGGAAAACAGAATATTTCTGTTTCTGTTTTGAAACCGGGGAGCAAGGA
>ERZ791803.1106-NODE-1106-length-13423-cov-2.602783_pt1 | contig 13423 bp, 11 predicted proteins | sample MGYA00510307_ERZ791803 | MGnify/ENA primary metagenome ERZ791803 (study PRJEB30046, sample SAMN00791963) | human gut metagenome | study: EMG produced TPA metagenomics assembly of the A metagenome-wide association study of gut microbiota in type 2...
TCATTATAATAAGTTATTCAGTATAATGTATTGGTTATATACTGAGTTATTCAGTATAATGCGTTGGGCATGTAATGTGTTATTTAATATAATGCATTGGGCATGTAATGAGTTATTCAATATAATGCGTTGGCCTTATAATGAGTTATTCAATATAATGCGTTGGCTATGTAATGAGTTATTCAATATAATGCATTGGGCATGTAATGAGTTGTTCAGTATAATGCGTTGGGCATGTAATGAGCTATTCAATATAATGCATTGGGCATGTAATGAGTTATTTAGTATAATGCGTTGGGCCATAATAGGTTAGATAATGCTATATATTATGCGATAAAATGTATTAGTTAATACAATACATTAGTCAGCATGATACCGTAATTAATATAAATGTGTCATCTCACTTTTAATAGGTAATAAACATCTATTAATATTTAATATACATATAAAACTTTTAAATATAATTGAATATAAAAATAAGAAGGCAAAATACATCGTATGCCTTCTTATTACTTCATTTATATTTGTACATGAAGAAGTCACGCACTCAAAATATCTGATTAACTAGAGTTAATCTGCCGCCTCACGCATCATTTGTATTTCATGTGCATATCCATCCAAATCATTAGGAGTCTCTAAAAAGAATGGAAGATGTCTGACGGAAGTACTGGATCGGCTCGGCATCTGGTACTGCGGAGGGAAAAACGCTCCTTATATTTGGATGAAATGCCCGAATGGAATGGGAAGCTGGGAGTTGTCTGTCTTTATGAGCGCCTATTGGGTTCTGGCTGTCGTTTAAGTGTATGGCCTTTAAACGTTTTAATCCGATTTTATTATCAAACTCTGTCAATATATCGTCTAAGTGATTGACTATATCATATCCCCCGTCCCATATATGACAGGTATCAAGACAAACACCCATATGACTTTCTAATTCAACTAAATCAAGAATCTGCCGCAATTCTTCAAAAGCCCCACCTACTTCACTGCCTTTTCCCGCCATTGTTTCCAGCAAAACAGTAGTGGTCTGTGCCGGAGAAAGAATTTCATTGAGCATTTCTGCAATAAATTGTATGCCAATTTCAGTTCCTTGTTTTACATGGCTTCCCGGATGAAAATTATACATATTTCCAGGTGTATACTCCATCCTAACTAAATCATCCGCCATGGTTCGTTTGGCAAAGTCTCTTAATTTAGGATCAGCCGAGCAGGCGTTTAGTGTGTAAGGTGCATGGGCTAATATTGGAGTAATGTCCAAAGACTGGGCTTCCGTTAAAAAAACTTTTACATCGTTTTCATCTATGGCTTTTGCATTTCCTCCGCGTGGATTACGGGTAAAGAACTGAAATGTATTTGCATTTATCTTTTTTGCATCTTTTGCCATAGCTCGATATCCCTTTGATGAGGATAGATGACAACCAATTCGCAGCATATTGTATTTTCCTTTCTTATATATACAGTTAAATAATTTATTTTATTGTACAGAGGTGGTAGTAAAAACGGTTCGGAGTAGATGTCCGAACCGTATGTTTCACGTGAAACATTTTATATTTTAAGATAAATAGGTTTGAATCATATCAAATACTTCTGCAGGTTTTTCTAAATGAGGAAGTAACTTTGTGTTGGGGACAACAGCATATTCAACAGCAGGGTTGTATTCTTTATATTCTTCCATACATTCGCCTATGTCATCTATGGCACCTCCGCCTAACAGATATATACTGTTATCAATTTTCTTTAAAGCAGCTGCAATATTGCATTTAACATAATTACATTTTAAGCTGGCATAGACGGACTTGGGAGATTCTCCTAAATGGGCTGATTCGTGATATGCATCAATTACCCGGGTCTTTACTGAGTAAGGATTATAATAGTAATTAGTTAAAAATTCCTTTGTTATGAACTGTTTACTGCAGGCTATATTATATATTAAAGTTCCGGCAATCGGTAAATCCAAAATTATTTTATAAAGCTTTGCATTCTTACCGGGCACCTGACTGCAGGAGAGGAGGCTCTCTGGATTTATAAATAACAGCTGATTGAATAATTCAGGACTGTTGCTGCAAGCCATGATACCCAACGCAGCAGAGGAACCACTGGCAATTATATCCGTCCTGTGTCCTATCTCTGATTTTATGAAATCAGAGAGAAGCTGCACATACAGATAATTGGTATAGGTAAGATTGGGTTTTTCTGATCGACCAAAACCAAGCAAGTCAATGGTATAAACAGTATAAGTTTCCGCAAGTTTACCTACCAGATTCTTCCATTCATACCCACTGGAAGCAGGAGCAAGGTCGTGTACCAACAGAATCGGTTTACCTGTTCCGGTCTTAGTATAATGTATATTTCCTAAACGCCACTTATAACACAATGCCTCTGGTTCTTCCAATACATTTCGGGACGTTGCCGAAAGTTTTATCGCTTTGTTAATCAGAGCAGTAGCAGCAGCAGCTCCGGATGACAGTATAAGTAAGGTCAGTAATTTATTCCTGGTTTTCATTCAATAGTCTCCTGAAATTACATATTATATAACCGGTTTTTTGATTCTTCTCCATTATAATACAAGCTGGGGGCTATTACAACGGTTAGAGGATTAAATTATTATTAAGACACTACAGGATTAGGATGCCCAATTTTCTGCCTTAAAAATGTTTCACGTGAAACATTTTTTTGTATAAAACATGAAAATTCTCCTTTTCTCCTAATTTTCCGTAGGAAAAGAATAGGACTTGTGTTATAATCGTAAAAGTAATCGAAGAAAGGTTTGTTTTTTCGAGAAAGGAATTTATACATATGGGACGAATCATAACAATAGCCAACCAGAAGGGCGGGGTAGGTAAGACTACTACGGCCATTAATCTTTCCGCCTGTTTGGCTGAAGCAGGACAACATGTTATGCTGGTGGATTTTGATCCCCAGGGAAATGCCAGCAGCGGTTTGGGGCTGGAACAGGAAGATTTTGATAAAACAGTTTATGATATGATGATTGAAGAGGCATCTGTAAATGAATGTATTATTAAGGAAATACAGCCAAATCTGGATGTGCTTCCATCTGATATGAACCTGGCAGGAGCGGAAATTGAATTTCAGGAAGTCGAGGATAAGGAAAAACTTCTGAGCAGCTGTCTAAATCAAGTTCGTGATACATATGATTTCATCATCATTGATTGTCCCCCATCTCTAAACATATTGACCATTAACGCACTGACGGCAGCAGATACTGTACTGGTTCCTATACAGTGTGAGTACTATGCCTTGGAGGGACTTAATCAGGTATTAAAAACAGTGGACCTGGTTAAAAGAAAGTTGAATCCGGAGTTGGAATTGGAAGGCGTGGTCTTTACCATGTATGATGCAAGGACAAATCTGTCACTGGAAGTAGTGGAAAGTGTTAAGAGCAGTTTAAACAGAACAATTTATAAAACCATTATACCGAGAAATGTACGTCTGGCTGAGGCACCCAGCCACGGTATGTCTATTAATCTTTACGATTCCAGATCAACGGGGGCTGAGAGCTACAGGATGCTTGCGGCAGAAGTAATGAGCAGAGGAGAAGAATTGTAATGGCTAAAAAAGGATTGGGTAAAGGATTGGGAGCCATCTTTGGAGAAGATGTTATAAAGGAAAGTGAAGAGGAGATTGCAAAAGCAAAAGCGGCTGTGACTGATAACGGGGATGGCAAAAGCGGTGAATTGATGGTAAAGATGGCTTTGATTGAACCTAATAGAGAACAGCCCAGAAAAGATTTCAATGAAGAACAGCTGGCTGAGCTGGCTGATTCCATCAAACGATACGGTATTTTGCAGCCCCTTTTAGTTCAGAAAAAGGGGACATTTTATGAGATTATCGCCGGGGAACGCAGGTGGCGTGCTGCCAAAATAGCCGGATTAAAGGAAATACCTGTTGTGTTACGGGAGTACAATAAGCAGGAAAGCATGGAGATAGCACTGATTGAAAATGTGCAGAGATCTGACCTGAATCCCATTGAAGAGGCATTGGCTTATCAGCGTCTGGTAACAGAATTCAAGTTGACTCAGGAGGAAATAGCAGCCAGAGTATCAAAGAACAGGGCTACCATTACCAATTCCATGCGTCTTTTAAAATTGGACGGACAGATACAGGAAATGCTGATTCAGAATCTTATTTCCAGCGGTCATGCAAGAGCTTTATTGTCTTTAGAGGATAAAGGACTTCAGCTGAAGGCAGCAAAGATGATATTGGACGAATCGCTCAGTGTCAGAGAAACAGAGCGCCTTGTAAAGCGCCTTGCAAAAGAAGCGGAGAACGGGGAAGAAAAGAAGGATAAAAATAAGGATGAAGCCCTGGCTTTGATATATCAGAGCTTGGAAGAACGTATGAAAAGCGTCATGGGTACAAAGGTCAGTATCCACAACAAGGATAAAAATAAAGGACGCATTGAAATTGAATATTATTCAGAAGCAGAATTAGAGCGGATTGTAGAAATGATAGAATCAATTCGCTAGGTACAAAGGAGAGATGGATATTATATGGAGAACAGCATCTTAAATCAAATTCCCTTTGATCCTGCATACATAATAGCGGGATTATTGATATTAGTGGTTCTGTTGCTGATATTGACGATTACAACAATGACAAAAGTGAGAAGGCTGGATCGCCAATATGACTATTTTATGAGAGGAAAAGATGCAGAAACTCTGGAAGATGTCATTCTGGACCAGATTGAAGAAATCAGGGATTTAAGGGCCGAAGACAGGTCAAATAAGGATTCCATCCGAACATTGAACCGGAATCAGAGAGCCTCATTCCAAAAATATGGGCTTGTCAAGTATAATGCCTTTAAAGGAATGGGAGGAAACTTAAGTTTTGCCTTTGCCATGTTAGATTATACAAACAGTGGATTCGTATTAAACTGTGTCCACAGCAGAGAAGGTTGTTATCTGTATATTAAGGTGGTGGATATGGGGCAGACTGATATTGTTCTGGGGAATGAGGAACAGGAGGCATTGGAACAGGCTCTTGGTTATATTAAGAAAAATTAAATCAATAACAATTGTAAAAGACTGGAAATTATCTGGTCTTTTATTTATTTTGGGAAAAAGGCGGAAAGTTGGCGCATAATGGATTTGGCCTGCATATGATATTGGTAAGAGAAAATTGGAAAAGGGAGAGTAGATGCAGGACATTGAATACCTGAAAAGCATGTATCCGTCAGGAATAAGAATTCTACAGGGGTATGTGGCAGAAGCTTGCGACAGATTGGATTATAAAAACAGCCCCATGTATGATGAGTATCCTGACCATATAATGATTAACCGGCTTTGTGATACAATTTGCGACACGGTGATTGCATCCGAAGGCGCGGAAAAGGTCAGAGGCATGTGGAACATATCAGAGCATGATAAAGCTGTGATGGAAATGGCAGAACTCAAAAAGGATATGAAACGTCTGGATGTAGATTTCTTTACAGAGGATGATGACCCGGTGATGGAGCAGGAGCAGAACATAGAAAATGTTCCGGCTGAAAACATAGGTAATGCTGAGGTTTTAACCACAGAAGAATCACTGGAGGAACAGTCTGTTTCCAATAGCCAGAATGAGTTCCTGGGTTATAGGGAATCAGTGGTGAACCCGTCCGGAATTATAATGGAGACTCAGGAAATGAGAGGGAGAGAACCTGGATTTTCGGGAAATGGAAGAATGGGTGGACGACCTAATATGGGTCCGGGCCCAGGAAGACCACCCATGGGAAATAATCCAGGCAGGCCGCCTATGGGTCCAGGTCCGGAACGTCCGTCTATGGGGCCAGGCCCGGAACGCCCTCCCATGGGGCCAGGGCCAGTGAGACCGCCGTCAGGACCTAATCAGGACAGACCACCAGTGGGAGGACCCGGACCAGTGAGACCGCCGCAGCCACCGAGGCCAGTCCCACCGCCACCGAGGCCGCCGCAGCCACCGAGACCGGTTCCGCAGCCACCAAGGCCGCCGCAGCCACCGAGACCGGTTCCGCCGCCACCTAGACCGCCCAGACCAGTCCCACCGCCAAAGCCGGTTTACAGGCCGTCATGGCTCAGGGATTTGATAAAGGTCCTGTTATTGAATGAAATGCATAACAGACGGTGCGCCAGAGGGATTTGTTTCATATAGGCAGGGATATACCGTTGTTCCAAGGTTCCGTTTTCAATCCGGCAAAGGGTTCACACAAAATTTCGAAAAGATTAAGTTGTAGTTTTACTGGTTATTATATAAAATAAGAGATAACCAAAATAACCTGTATATGAGGAACAGATACACATATGAAAAGAACATTACAGAAAGCAGGAATTTTATTCCTGATATTTATAGCGGCCCTTGTAATCTATTTTATCAGTGCCCGGAACGCAATGGAAAAGGAAAATACGGTTTACACTTCCATGGAGGAACCTTCCCTTCCTGTTGTGTATACCAAGTTAAATGTAAAAGAAATCAACTGCCTGCACGGTTATATGCAGGACATGGGCAATCAGGCGGCCAGGGACAGTATCTCTGTGCTGCCTGAAAACCGTGAATTGGGGATTAAGATAACGGAATATGGCAATACCATAACAGGAATCAGCTATGAAGTGAGGAACCTGTCGTTGGACAGGCTGATTGAGCGCACGGATGTAACGGAGTGGGACAGTTCTGAAGGGAGTACTACGGCAGTTCTTCCCATTCAAAACCTTTTGATAAGGAATGAGCCGTATTATCTTACGCTGAATGTCAGCACCAGTGAGCGGCAGATCCGCTATTATACCAGGATTGTGTGGCCGGATAACAACTATGCTTACGATATGGTCAGCCTGGCAGAGGAATTTTCCAGAAAGAGCCTGGATTATAATCAGGCAAGGGAGCTGGTTTCTTATCTGGAGACCAATGATACAGAAGACAACAGCAATCTTGGACATGTGACAATCAGGGCCAGCTTCAACCATCTTACCTGGGACGGGCTTCCTGTGGAAATGGTGGGGGAGCCACAGGTGACGCTGCAGGAATTTGACGGCATCATGGGCCAGGTAAAAGTCAGGTATACGGTGGCAATCACTGAAAGTGATAATACCAGGACCCTGGTTGACACGGAAGATAATTTCACCATGAAGTGGAATGAGAAGCGGATTTACATGATGAATTACGAGCGCAATGCCAATGAGATGTTCACTGGGAAAAGGGAAGCATTTTCCGGTAAACGTATTATTCTGGGAATTACCAATGATAATATGGTGAAGACTGTTAAATGCCCCAAGTCCCGCTATCTTGCCTTTAAGACAGGAGGGGACCTGTGGTGTTATGACCAGACTGACAATGAATTGGTGCGCATTTTTACATTTGACAGCAGCAAGGATGATGGAATCAGAAGCAGGTATGACAGGCATGATGTGAAAATACTGTCCGTCCAGGAGGACGGGACCGTGGATTTCCTTGTATATGGTTATATGAACCGGGGGAAATACGAGGGACACATGGGAGTCATATATTATAGCTATGACGCGGAAAAGGATACGGTCAATGAAAAATTCTATCTGGCCGCATCGGAATCTTTTGAGAAAATCAGGGAGGATATCAGCACCCTGTCCTATCTCAGCCAGAACAGCATGATGTACCTGATGCTGGAGGGAAGTGTATATGGCATTGACTTAAAAAGCAATGAATTCCTCGTGGTTGCACAGGGACTTACAAAAGGCAGCTTCGCGGTAAGCGGGGATGGAAGCAGGATTGCATGGCAGGACGGGGCCAGTCTTTATGAGTCGGAGAAGGTCCACGTCATGGATTTCAACACGGCCCAGAAACAGGAGATAACAGGATCTGAGGGAGATTATGTCAGGGTATTGGGATTTGTGGGCAACGACCTGATTTATGGTTTCAGCAATTCCGGAGACAAATGGATTGTAAATGGCCGGATGAAGGGCATGCCCATGTACGCCATGTACATTGTGGACAATGAGATGCAGGTGGAAAGCGAGTACAGGAAGGACGGCATCTATATCTCGGACGTGGTGGCGGAGGATGGGCGTATCCATCTGAAACGCCTGGTGCGGATAAGCGAAAACCAATACATGTATCAGGACCAGGATACCATTGTCTGCAACCAGAAGGTGGATGACGGGGAATTAAAAGGCATTGGCTACTTTGCCTCCCAGGACCGGGGCCGGGTATATTATGTACAGACTGACTCGGATCTGAACGGGGATAAGGTAAATATATCAGCGCCAAGGGCATTTTCCTATGAGTTCGCAAGTACCCTGGATATCAGCTTTGCAGCAACGGCCCAGGCAGATACGGGCATGGTGTTCCATGCTTACGGCGGAGGCCATTATCTGGGGTGCTCCAGAAGCTTTGGCACGGCCGTGAACATGGCTTACGGACAGATGGGATTCGTAACGGACAGCAACCAGCATATTGTATGGGACAGGATTAACCGAGGCCCTATCCGCAATATCAAGTCTCCGGTGGAAGAGGCGAGGAAGATGACCAAGTACCTGGATTCCTTTGACGGAAGCAGGATGTATGAGGAAGGGCTGATCCTCATTGACGCGGGCGGCTGCAGCCTGAGCCAGGTCCTGTATTATATTGATAAGGGGATTCCGGTCATTGCCTATGTGGATGCAGGGCAATATGTGCTGCTGTCCGGTTATGACCAGTATAATGTGACCCTTTATGACCCTCAGACCCAGGAAACCGCCAAGATGGGGCTTAATGACGCCACGGAATATTTTAAAGCGCTTCAGAATGATTTTCTGTGTGCCCTTACTGTAAATTGACCACAAGTCAATTCCTTCCGGATTTCATGAGATGGTCTGGAAGGAGTTGACTTTTTTAATAAATTTTGATATGCTGTCTGCATTGGTTAGAACTACCTAACTTACAGGTGAGGAGAATGGATATTGAGATATATTTGGATAAATCCAGTGACGGAAAGCATGTATGAGGAACCAGTCATGGAGGAGTTTTTAACAAAACATGGGTTCACCCGGGTCAGGTGCATGGTTGACTGGGGACAGGCCGTGAAGGAAAAGTATAGGGAAATGCTGGACGGATGCAGGGACACGGTGGCGGACGCGCGATGCCCCATGGCCTGTGGGTTAGTGGAAGCACTGGCAGTGGACGGTGTAAGGGCTGCCGCGATTGAACCGATTCTGATTCATTGTGCAAGGGAAATCAGCTGCAGGGAAGATTTGGGGAGTGGGGAGAAAATCATCACCACGCCGTGTGCTTCCCTGGCAGATATGGGAAATTCCCTGGGGCTTGCCAACACACGGTTCATTCCATGGAACAGGCTCTTAAAGGAACTGGGGCAGGGGCCTGAGGGAAAGCAGCTCCATGCAAGTCCCATTCCGCCTGGCTTTTTTGCCGGGGTGGAGGAGAAGGTCCAAAGCCTGACCGGGAAAGAGGAGATTGAAGCGTATATGAAAAGCGGCAGATGGAGGGAAGTGCGGCTTGTGGAAATGCTGTACTGCCACAGGGGCTGCCACAATGGGGACGGGGTGATGATGGATGAAACATAGATGGAAGGATGCGGCGGCGCCGGTAATCGGCATGGGCGCTGTCCTTCTTGTGTGGTACCTGGTATGCAGATGGGGGATGGTCAGCGCCTATGTGCTTCCTCCGCCGTATAAAGTGCTGCAGAGCTTTTTTAGGATGCTGGTATCCGGTGAAATCTGGAAGGATATCTATATCAGCTTCATCCGGGTAATGAAAGGATTTTCCATTGCATTTGGGCTGGCGTTCTGCCTGGGGATGCTGAGGGCGCTGCTGCCTGCCTCGGGCAGGTATTATGAGTATGTGGTCCAGTTCTTCCGCAATGTGCCGCCATTGAGCATGATTCCCTTGTTAATCCTGTGGTGCGGGATTGGGGAGATAACCAAAACCGTGATTATTGTGCTGGCGTCCTTTTTCCCGATGTATCTGAATATCGTTAAAGGCTTTACCGGGTGTGACAAAAAGCTTCTGGAGGTAGGGGACATGTTCGGATACTCCAAAGGAAGGAAATTCCTGCGGATCGTGCTGCCGTATGCATCGGCGGACATCCTGGTGGGCATGCGCATTGGCCTGGGATACAGCTGGAGGGCGATTATCGGCGCGGAGATGGTTGCAGCGTCCACGGGACTTGGGCACATGATATTATTTGCCCAGCAGATGTCCAGGACAGACAAGGTCATCGTGGGTATCCTGGTCATCGGGGCAGTGGGATATGCCACGGACCGCATCTTTGGTCTGGCAATCAGCAAATTACTGAAAGGATCCTGTGACAATGGCTGGAATTGAGCTTATTAACGTACACAAACAATATGTGGTGGATGAACGGCCTGTTAAGGTCCTGAATGGAATCAGCCTGAAGATACCGGAGAAACACATTACGGTCATCCTGGGGCGGAGCGGATGCGGCAAGACCACGCTTTTACGCCTTACAGGGGGACTGGAACAGGCGGATGAAGGGGAAATACGGTATGGGTTGTCCCATAAGACCGCATTTGTGTTCCAGGAGCCGCGGCTCATGCCCTGGCTGAATGTTTGGAACAATGTTACCTTTGGCCTGGAAAAAAAGGACCAGGACCAGGGAAAGATTGAGCGTATCATTGCTGCCGTAGGACTTTCCGGTTTCGAGAAAGCTTATCCGTCCCAGCTTTCCGGCGGAATGCAGCAAAGGACGGCCATTGCCAGGGCCCTGGCCTATGAGCCCTCCTTCATCATGATGGACGAGCCCTTTGCGGCCCTGGATTATTTTACAAGGGAACAGATGCAGAAGGAGCTGTTGCGGGTTCAGGGAAAACAGGGCAGCAGTATCCTGTTCGTGACCCACAGCATTGACGAGGCCCTGCTTCTGGGACACCGTATCGTGGTGATTGAGAATGGGCTGGTCAAGGCGCAGTATCAGGTTCCTAAGACAGCAGGGGAACGGAACCTGCTGGATGATTGGTTTATTTCCCTGAAAAGGGATATTATAAATAATTTAAATATAACCGAATGAGGAGGATATGTATCATGAAACGATTAATGGCATTTGGACTGGCACTGTGCATGGGGGTTACGGCCCTCACGGGATGCACGGATGGATCTGCATCAGCAACCACCGCGGCAGCTGAGGCGCAGACAGGGCAGGCAGAGGATAAGGCGCAGGAAGGCGCTGCGGCAGGTACGTCTGAAGCCTCAGGGAAATCCGGGGAAGAAGGGCAGAAGGCTGCAAGCGGCATTGACAAGCTGGTACTGACCTATGTGGTATCGCCGCTGAATGTTCCAAGTATCATTGAGAAGAATCAGGGGATTTTTGCCCAGAGCTTTGAGGATATGGGGATTTCCGTGGAATATGCTGAAATTAATTCAGGCGCGGACCAGACCCAGGCCCTGGCATCCGGCGATGTGCAGATCCTCTATGCGGTTGGGGCGACCTCGGTCATCCTGTCAGCTGCCAATGGGGCAGACATCAAGGTGCTGAACATGTACAGCAGGTCGCCAAAGGCATTCTGCATGTATTCAAAGGATGACAGCCTGACCACGCCTGAGAGCCTTAAGGGCAAGACAATTGCCGGGCCGGCGGGAACCAACCTCCATGAGCTTCTGGCGGCTTACCTGGCTACCGGCGGGCTGACCATTGAGGATGTGGATTATGTGAACATGGGGATTGCTGAAGCAAAGGCGGGTCTGGACGGCGGCAGCGTGGATGTGGCCCTGATAGCAGGCGCAACCGCTTACCAGGCCAAGCAGCAGGGGTACCATATGATTGCTGACGGTGAAGGGCTTATCAAGGCCATCATCGCGGTAGCTGTAAGGGAAGACTTCTATGAGAAGAACCAGGATGTGATAAGTCGGTTCATGGAAGCCCAGGATAAGATTGCTGCGTTCATGAAGGATAATCAGGAGGAAACCCTGAAAATCGTGGCAGGGGAACTGGACCTGGACGAGGAAGCGGTCCAGGAAATGTATGGATATTATGACTTCTCCATGGATATCAGCCAGGAGGATAAGGACGGGTTTCAGAAAACAGCTGATTTCATGCTGGAGTCAGATATGATTGAGTCGCCATTGGACGTAAATATGTTATTTATTCAGTAATATACGGCAAAGAAGCAAGTGCCCGGGATTCCCATCCGAGGAATTTTAAATCGGATGGGAACCCCGGGTTTTCCTTTGCAGGGGCAGATGGGAATAAGGATTGGAAGAACATGGTTTGGGCGCCGGATTTGCGTTCTGCTTTACAAATCTGATTCTTATGGTATAATCTAAGAAAGATGTAAATAAAATATGAACAAATTTTTACGTAATTGTTTAGGAATGTTGTCCTTGGATATGGGATTTGTTTAAATAAATATCAGAGGTGTGGAATGGAACAATATATAATCAAAGGCGGCAACCCGCTGGTGGGCGATGTGACCATAAGCGGTGCCAAGAATGCCGCACTGGGTATTCTGGCCGCTTCCATTATGACAGATGATGACGTTTTGATTGATAATCTGCCGGATGTACGGGATATTAATGTACTGTTAGAGGCCATAGAGGAAATCGGTGCAAGGGTTGAACGCATTGACCGACACACTGTAAAGATTAACGGAAGCAACATAAAGGAAGTATCTGTGGATGATGAATACATCCGCAAGATCCGTGCATCTTATTATTTCATCGGCGCACTGTTAGGTAAGTATAAGAGCGCCCAGGTGCCCCTTCCGGGGGGATGCAATATCGGCAGCAGGCCCATTGACCAGCATATCAAAGGGTTCAGGGCTTTGGGCGCCGAGGTCATCATTGAGAGGGGCGCTGTGATTGCCCATGCCATTGATTTGGTGGCAAGCCACATTTATCTGGATGTGGTTTCTGTTGGTGCAACCATCAATATCATGATGGCGGCAGCCCTTGCAGAGGGGCAGACCATATTGGAGAACGCGGCCAAGGAGCCGCATATTGTTGACGTTGCCAACTTCCTTAACAGTATGGGCGCCAACATAAAGGGGGCCGGAACAGACACCATCCGCATCAGAGGGGTGGACAGGCTCCACGGGACCGAGTATTCCATCATTCCGGATCAGATTGAGGCGGGGACCTTTATGTGTGCGGCCGCTGCAACCAGAGGGGATGTAATGATTAAGAATGTGATACCAAAGCATCTGGAAGCTATTTCCGCAAAGCTTATGGAAATTGGCTGCGAGGTGGCTGAGTTTGACGACGCGGTGCGCGTTGTGGGCAAGCCTTCCCAGAAGCATACGGATATCAAGACGCTGCCGTATCCCGGTTTCCCCACAGACATGCAGCCCCAGATGACAGTCGCCCTTGTGCTGGCCAACGGAACAAGCATGGTAACAGAGAGCATTTTCGAGAACCGCTTTAAGTACGTGGATGAACTGGCCCGTATGGGCAGCAGCATTAAGGTTGAGGGCAATGTGGCTGTTATAGACGGCGTGAAACGTCTGACAGGGGCCCAGGTCAATGCGCCCGA
>ERZ791803.1114-NODE-1114-length-13312-cov-2.533605_pt1 | contig 13312 bp, 8 predicted proteins | sample MGYA00510307_ERZ791803 | MGnify/ENA primary metagenome ERZ791803 (study PRJEB30046, sample SAMN00791963) | human gut metagenome | study: EMG produced TPA metagenomics assembly of the A metagenome-wide association study of gut microbiota in type 2...
ATGACAAGTATTCTGGTGTCGCCGGATTTCTTCCAACATTTGTCGGAACGTTATACGGAGTACTTCGGGAGTGCTTATTTGCGATTCGGCAGGGGGGAGACTTTCTTTATCGCTCCCAAGAATCTCTCGATTCCAATCGCTTTATCTGTGGCGTTGAATGATCTTGAGGTCTCTCAGATGATGGGAAATGCCTCGCCAATGTATCTCGAAGCAAAAGTAACCGAGTGCTTGTCTTTATTTATGCGGGAGACGGAAGGTAAAGAACCGGTTAACGCAAAGATAGTAGGCTTTTCCGATCGGGATAAAATTTATCAGGCCCGGGATATTATATGTTCCGAATATTTGAACCCGCCTTCATTACATGATTTGGCTTTACGTGTCGGAACTAATGAATGTACTTTGAAAGCGTAGTATAGACCATCGACTTTTATTTCCCGAATCGGGAACTATCCACCTCTTTATGCTCTTTTGCTTTAAAATCTCCGAATTTATAGATAAAGAATAAGGAGACTCGTCTGGAATCCGGGATCATACGCATATGTAAGTCTTGTGTTTTGTATTGGAGATTAAGATCTTTTGGGACCCATGAATTAAACATGTCATCTACTTTTAAAGAGATCTCCGCTTTGCCGTTGGGGGAGATCCATTTCAAGCCGGCGTCTACGTTATACATACTGCTGATCGTCATTGGGCCTTGAATGTTGCGGGTAATATAAGAACCGGATACTTCCGCTTTGATAGTAGGCTTCGATGAGATGTTGAACGTATTATTTAATTCGGCATAGAATGCCAGATTATCTTTATTGAAGCTTATATCATGGTAATTATCACATTTCATCTTGTCATAATAACCGTTTAACGTTAATCTGGAATCAAGCACGGAGCCGGCTTTGAATGGTATCATTACATTTAGGCCTAGCTTACTGGAATAGTCGAAATTCAGTGTCTTATAGATAAGAACTAGTCTCTCGGAGGATTGATAGGGGAGCTGGTTGAAATTATTGTCTATATAATTTGCGTATAGCGTGAAAATGTATTTGTTTTTTAGGATGTAGTTCAATTGGGCAGAGTAGAGTCTGGACGGCCTTAAATCCGGGTTACCTTGTATCTCGGTATATCCATTCAGATAAGACACCGTATTCTGCATCTCCCAATAGCTGGGATAGGTCTTGTCTGAAGAAACGGATAATTGCAGGATGTGGCTGGGGGGGGCTCGGTACGTGATTTCCATCATTGGGAATAAGCTCCAATAATCAATCTCCTTATGTTTGTAATACTCTCCGGTCAAAGAGGCGTTTACGGATAGGTTATCAGAGAAGCTTTTGGAAAAGCCGGTATATAAATCATATACATATTCATCCAGTTTACTGTAACTATTAGAGATGGACCAATCGTGTTCGCGCAGTGAATGATATACCTGAGAACTTTTGTCTGAGGCGAAGCTGAATTTTGTCCCATAGTTGAGCATCCAGCCTTTTCCTAATTTATGGTTCTGGTCCGCGTAGACGGAGAGCCTACGGATGTCTTGTTGTGATTTAGCGTTGAAGGCATCTTCTTTCCCGGCTTTCTTCTCTTGGTAATATTGTGTCGTATGATTGATGTAAGCGGTAAAATCAATCCCTACATTAAGGCCGAACCCGGAGGCATAGTCGAGCGCCAGATTATGCATCTGGATCGGTTTGTCGGATTTCTTTCTGTTTTCGGAATCCGAATAGGTTCCTACAGAAGAGGTGAAAGGATGAGTCCATTGCTGGATCTCTGAGGTATAGGCGAAGCTTAGTTTGTTCTTATCGTTCAAGAACCAATCATTGCCTAGGCGTATGGTATGGACTGGGAGCCGGGTATGTCCTCTGTCGAATTGCTCGATCTCGTAGGTCTTACCATCGAATAAATGGTGTGATAAGATATCCTCACCTGTCCGTTCCCTGTGGTAGCCGAAGGAGTACATGAGATCGGTAGAATATTTAGGCGTGTTGTAAACGAGAGTAGCGCCACTTTGGTAATTAGCGTAATGCCCTTGGTTGTATAGAGCATTGACTTGTCCTTGCAGTTTGGGAGTCTCGGAAGTACCGTTATTAAGGACCAGATTAATCACGGCCCCGCGTACATGATATTGGGGTGGAGCACTATACATGATCTCTGCTTCTTGAATACGTTCTTTGGGCATATTCTTAAGCAGATTCTCCAATTGGCTCTCACCCATATTGGTGGTCTTGCCATTGATGATAACCGTGACTTCATTTGTTCCGGCAAGTTGTATTTTCCCGCTTTGTTCCCGCACTCCCGGTAGTTCTAGGATCGCCTCGTAAGCGCTAGCAGCCATCTTGTCTTTTAACAAGTGTGGCATGCTGTAGGTTATTTTCCCATCAACAACCTTGGCTAAAGGACGCTCTCCGGTAACAGATACTTCCGAAAGCGTCTGGCTTTTCTCGTTCAGTTGTATATTGCCTATCGTAAGTGAGTCATAAGTGCTTTGATACGTTTCATACAGCAGATGCTGGACGGTTAAGAGGAAAGGGGATATCTCCGCTTTGACACTAAAAGAGCCCAAAGAGTCCGTATAGGTGGAGTTTACATATACTGAATCGTTCGTTTGTATAATCACGACCGCTAGTTCGATAGGATGGTTATTTAAGTCCGTAACCCTTCCCGTAATAACTTGTGCCTGTGTGAATGTGGTAAATAATAATCCTAAAAAGATAATCCAGCTTCTCATATCATCCTCGATTTAGTCAACATTCCTGTGCATATTTCGCAAATATACTTTTCATTAGGGAATCTACCTAATAAATTCTACTTTTAGGACTTAGGGGATTAGGATATATTTGATAGCTTTGCGGAGGAATGGGGTTCGTGCCTCTTTCTCGAATAGATGATAACAATAAAAGTAAATGATAATGAATGAAAAAATGAATACTCCATTGGGTAGCGCTTTTCCCAAGGAACGGGTTCGTTATGCGATGCTTTCTTTCTTTTTAGCGCAAGGTCTTTGTTTCTCTAGTTGGGCTAGCCGTATTCCGGACGTGAAGGATTTCTTTGAGGTGAATTACGCTTTCTATTGGGGCTTGGTCTTGTTCCTGATCCCGGTAGGTAAGTTTGTGGCGATACCGTTAGCGGGTTATTTGGTGTCGAAGTTGGGAAGCCGTATTATGGCGCAGGCCAGTGTGTTGGGATATGCCTTGGCCTTATTCGCAATCGGTACGGCACATAATATTTATCTGCTGGGTGTCTATTTATTCTGTTTTGGGGTGTTCTGGAATCTTTGCGATATATCCTTGAATACGCAAGGGATTGGTATCGAGCGGCTCTATGGACGTACGATTATGGCCTCATTTCATGGAGGTTGGAGTCTGGCGGCTTGTTTAGGGGCTTTGATCGGGTTTATCATGATCGTATCCGGTGTTACTCCGTTCTGGCATTTTACGTTGATTGCTTTATTGATTGTGATGATCGTTTTGGTAAGCCGGAAGTATTTGCAGGAAGACGTAGCGGTTGAATCACCGGAGGAAGAGAAGGAAGCGGAGAAGAAAGAAGCTCCGGCATTGTTGAGCTTTATCCGTAAGCCGGAAATGCTGTTGATCCAGTTAGGTATCGTTGGACTGTTTGCCTTGGTGGTGGAAAGTGCGATGTTTGATTGGAGTGGACTTTACTTCGAATCGGTACTACAAGTTCCTAAATCCTTGCAGATCGGTTTCTTAGTGTTCATGGTGATGATGACGGTAGGCCGTTTTCTCACGAACTCCGCCTATAGCGTTTTAGGAAAGCAGAAGGTATTGCAATTAGCGGGTTTCTTTATTTTTGCAGGTTTCTTTATCTCAGCCATGTTGGGTGGAATGTTCGAATCGATGACGGTGAAGGTGATCGTGAATTCCTTGGGCTTTATGTTGGTAGGCTTGGGTATCTCGTGTATGGTGCCTACTATTTATAGCTTGGTGGGTGCTAAATCGAAAACTCCGGTGGGAATTGCCTTGACAATCCTTTCTAGCATCAGTTTTATCGGCTCATTGATCGCACCTTTGTTGATCGGAGCGATCTCGCAGGCTTTCAATATGAAATACGCTTATATCGTGGTCGGCTTGTTAGGGCTTTGTATCTTGCTAATGACTACATTCTGCAAAGCATTCAAGAATAATTAAAGATAGAGAATTGAGAATTGAAAATTAGGAGAGAGCGAATAATTTTCAATTCTCAATTTTCAACTACTCAGGCATTCGTTGTTCCGCTGTCTCTAAGCATCGCAACACATCTTCCTTAGTGCCGTTGAATGGGCCTATTCCTTCGATTTTCAATGTTGTCATAGCTGCCGCGAAACGTCCGGCTTCTTCTATGCTTGCGCCTTTGGCACGTTTATAGAGATATCCTGTCATATAAGTATCACCCGCTCCGGTAGCGTTTACTACTTCTTTCGGTATGTAAGCGGGGATTTTATGGAAAGTGGAACCGTCGTAAATGATAGATCCCATGCTTCCGAAAGTCAGCAATACCTCTTTCACGCCCCAATCGTAGATAACTTTTCCTGCGTTCACGGCATCGGTATATCCGGTTAACACCTCCATCTCATGTTCGTTAGCCTTGAGGAAGTGCACGTATTTAAGTACTTCTTTTTTCTCTGGCCAATCCACGGCAAATACATCCTTGTCTCTTACTTCCCGTAGATACCCTTGCGAGTCAATCGATACTAAGCCTTTCCCCGCTAAATACTTTACCACTTCCAAAGAGAAATCATCGGCAAGCAAACTACCAAGGTGGAAGATCTTGGAGTCGATGTTCTCCAGATACTCTACGGTGAAAGGATCTGCTTTCGCCAATACACGTTGCGTACGGTTATCTTGGTTCTCTCCATAAATATTCTCGAAATAAACGGTGTGCTTACTTGGCATCACGGCAACGTCGATACCTTCGGCTCGTAGTTCCTCCACCGTTTTCATCTCAGATTCAGCCAAGGCTGTCACTAGAGTATAGTCAATATCATCGAAATGTTTTATCGCATGCGAGAAATAAAAGGAGGTTCCTCCCGGCATATGGACGGTATTCTTAGGTGTCACTACCTTATCCAAGGTGATGTGTCCTACGCAGCAAAGTTCGTGTGTATTCATTTTTTACTCAGTTTATTATAAAGCGACAAATTTATGAAAAAAGAGTTCAAGTACATAGGATAGTCGTTATTTTGACCAATAAAAGCGTAAACGAGGCGCTTCCATGCAAGAGCGAAAGTATTTACATATAGTAGAAACGAAAGTGTTTACCTCTAGAAGTAAAGTCATTTACATATGGAAGTAAACAGCGTTACATCTAGTTGTAAATGTAATATGCTGATAATCCGTATATAATACTGTTGGCGGATAATGCTCGGTGTATCTGCTGGAAATATTCAAATTCACCTTATCCGATAAGCATGCTTATTTGGATTTAGAAAGAAGAATTGATAATCAGTCAACGACATAGATAATATATAATGTACGCTCGTACATTATAATATATGCAATACGCATAGAGGTTATACTACTATATAGGTGATGTATATTTTATGTGCGATGGAATAGAATGTGAGAAACGACTAGTCTAAACGATCGATTTTTCTAGTCATTTGCAAAGGTACGCGTTTCTTCGACACTTACAACCCTTCCGCATTATTTTTTTATCGCTTATCCTCTTTCTTATCAATAGGATAGGTTATCCTTTACGAAACAACGGATTCTTTCAACAAATCTCCTGTTTTGGCACTAAAAAAACGCAAGATTTAGACGATCGTTTAGACTAGTCGTTTACTAATGACGATTAGCCATCGAGAAGAAGGTAAGTGCTTAATTAACACTATTATTAATATTAAATTTTAAATTATGAACAAGAAGTTTACTATGCTTTTGGCTAGTGCCATGCTTGCGACTGCTTTCTCGGCAGGGGCAGCTGTAGACGCTAAAAAAGGGGATGCGATCTTGTTGAAGTCTGGCACTGATAATTTGTCAGCTTTAACGGGGACTAACTTTGGGAAATTGGGCCTAACCAATACTCCTGTCGATCTTAATGATTGGGAATTAAAGGGCTTAAATGGTGCTACTTGGACTGTTTCTGCAAAGAAGAACACTCTAGGTAGAGATATTTATTCTTTTGAGAATAAAGCTACAGGTTTAACGCTTGCTGTTGATCCTACCATAGCTATTGATGCAGATAAGGCTGGTGTCGGTGCGAAAGCTTTGACTTTGGGCGGTACCGCATCAGAGTGGGTGGCTGAAGGTGATAAGTTGGTTTCTTATTTCACGGGAGACTCTGTTGTTTATATCGCAAAGAACGGAGGTGATCTTTATTTGGAAAAAACAACAAAAGCTAAATTAGGCTCATCTAAAGCTATTGATCTGTCCTCTGCTAAGAATTTTCCTGAATCAATGATTTTGGATGCAGCTGACTTGAACACGTTATTGCAATCAGTTCCTACTGCTACTTTCTTTGGTTTGAATATGAACCCTAGTGTCTCTACTGGCAAAGCAAATCGGTTGACAGACACTCCTCTTAAGGCTACGGACGTAAGTGGTGCTGGTAATTGGGTAACTTTACAAGCCAAAGATAAAAAAGTGAAGGTTGATGGTGAGGATCAAGATGCCTATGTTGTCGTTGATACCGCTTATTATGATGGTACTGAGACTAGTAAGTTCTTGCAACTTAATTACGATGCTTTCAAAGCGGACAATCGTGAAGAAGGTTCTTATTACTTTAAGTTTACTTATAACGCAGCTAAAGATGAATTATATATTCAAGTTCAGAAGGTAGCTTATAAGCTTACGAAAAATGCAGGTGAGACTGATGCGGACTTTGCTAAGTATATCAAAGAGAATAACAACAATTCTTACTGGAGCATTCAAGATGAAGAAAACCCTCGTACGTTAGCGACCAAAACTGATAAGTTTATCTACATGGCTAGATTGGCTGGAACGAATGTCTTGACTATCAATACGGATGAGACAGATCTAACTGGTACTTCTGCACCTGTAGCTATGGCTAATGTTCAGAAAACAGTTGTCAAGCTTGGCACGAACTTCTCCGGATTGACGCTTACTACGATCCCTGATGGCGTATATTTGGTACAGTACAAGGCCTCGGCAGGAAATCCGAAAATCAAACAAAATGGTTTATATGCTTTGGCAAACTTAGCAGGAAACTTGGGTTGGGCTAATTTGGCTCGTAACCAAGAGTTCAAGCATATGCCTGCCGCTCAATGGGTAGTGGATAAGAATGGCACTTCTTCTACTGCTATGGTTACGATTGATAATCGTGAGTTCAGTGATGTTTCTAATACAAGTGTTCTTCCGTCTCAAATGACTCAATTCTATGCGGTGGAAGGTAGTGATGATGTATTCTATTTCAATGGTAGTGTAGCTGATACTTTGAGTTTTATCAAAGTTGATGAGGCATTGGTTAAGGATACAAAATTAGGTTATAAGTATGTAACGGCTGAAGAAGCTTCTGTTCAGACATATTTGTTCAACTATTTGCATGGGCTGGCGTTGAATAAATATCTGTATACTCCGGCAGGAAAAGACTCTATTGTTCGTGTAGACGAGAATGGAGAGAAAGCGAACTTCCGTTTGACTTTGATCGCAAAGGATGACAAATATGGTTATAAGGATGGTTTGGTAAGAAACGCTTACTATGTTTCTGACGGAAAAGGTCGTTATATCTCATTCGACGGTGTAGCGAATAAGTATATGATGAAATCAGTTCCGACTCCTTTCTTCTTGAAAGAGAACAATTGCATTGACGGTACTCATTATTATACTTTGGTAGAAGCTAATTTGCGTTCTGAGGTATTGGTTAAAGAAGGTAACAATGATATCGCATTATCTTGGTACCCTGCTTCGGAAAATGGTAAAAAGGTTGCTGATGCTAAGACTTTTGCTGCACTGAATACAAAGGAGGTAACTCGTAGTTATGAGCAACCGGATGGTTCCACCGTCACAGTAAAATATTACGCCGATGCAAATGGTAATATTGCGAGCGCTCCATATTATGATAAGGATGGTAATCGTTTGATTGTGGATGGTAGTGAAATTGGTGATGTATATGCTTATAAAGCAAAGGATGGCGTTGTATCATTACAAAAAGCATTCAATTCGATTTCTCGTTCAAATTCTTGGGACTATGCATCTGTAAAAGTATCTGTTGACGACAATACTCTTGATTTGACTGAGGGTACTTTAAATGATAAGTTCTATTCAGAGATCCGTACCTCTGCATTCGCCGTATCAAAAGACGACTCTCCATTGTACCGTCGTTTCAACAACGCTGCGTTAGGCGAGAGTGAAACCGCTGATAGCTTGTTCTTCGTAGAGAAGATCCGTAAGGAATACTTGATGGATGAGTGGAACAAGAACTTGACAGACAAGAATGTAGATTACGCTGGTATCTGGAATAAGGAGAAAGCTGACGGTAAATTAGGATTCATCGTTGATACTGCTTGGGTTAACCGTGGTAATGGCGATATCAAGCCGCAATATTTGATCTCTGTCGCTCGCAATGATCAAGCCGGTACTCCGGGTGTTCCTTGTACATATGCTCATAATCATTTCGACAACGCCGGAAATCCTGTAGAGGCAGATAAATGCTCACATGCTACTCCTGCTAGCCAAGGCTTCAACTACGGTAAGTATTTGGTAAGTTTCGGTGACTCTGCCCTTATTAAAGGCAAGGAATACAAGACTCCGTATATGGATATTGACGGTGGTTATACTCGCGTTGGTTTCGTAAAGGCTATCCACGCAGGCGACAGTTTGTTCATCTTGGTGAATGATTTCGCTAACATGAAACCGGAAGAGTTGAATGTTGAGACAATTATCAAAGCTTATGAGAAAGCTAAGATCAACGAGACATATATTGTAAACTTGCGAGGCGACAACCATAAGAACGTAACTTGGTCATTCCGTTACGTAAATCCGGATAAGGCCGCTCAAGCTTACGAGGATGGTAAAGAGGGTGAGAACAATGAGTTCATGTTCGAGTCTAACATTTATTCCGAGACTGCTGACGCTGCTGTTACGGGTAATAAAGGTAAGGCTACTGCAGGTTACAAGGAAGTTAAGGCCGGTTCCATAGCTCCTCAATATGCCGCATGGTTGAAGATGCAGAACGGTTGCTTGGTATTAACTCGTGGTGATTCAGAGTTCAGCGCAGCTAAGACTGGTTCTGACGGTGCCTTGATCTTCAACGCATATCAGAAGACTGATGCTGAGGATATGGTAACATCTATCGAAGGCGCTAACGCTGAAGGCGTATCTATCGTAGCCGGCAACGGTACTGTAACCGTTCAAGGCGCAGCCGGTAAGTCTATCGTTATCACGAATATCTTAGGTAAGGTTGTCGCTGAGACTGTTCTTACCTCCGATAACGCTACAATCGCTGTACCTGCCGGTATCGTAGCCGTAGCTGTTGATGGTGAGGAGGCTGTAAAGGCAATCGTGAAATAAGAAATAAACGAAATAAGATAATCATACGATTCCCGTGCGGGTATCGATCCAAGTAATCCGTGACGGATGAACAGGCGGGAATTGGATTAATATTAATACTAAAGTAATAAATTAAAGTTCATCCGTAAGTACTTCCGTGAGGATGGAAGCGGATAAAAAGACAAGTCCTTGGCAATGTGTTCGCATGCCAAGGACTTCGTGTTTATACTTGCCTTCGTCAGACCTAATGAGTGTATGAATTGTTTAATTCTGCGTAAGCAACTCCGTCAGCCTCTTGACCCCTTCCGAGGCCCCGGCCTGTATATGCTCGATATCGTTGCGATAAGTACGTACATCTTTCGGGTCGATCAAGTAGATCGGTTGGCCCCGGCGCACGTAGTTTAGTAATCCGGCAGCAGGGTAGACGTTTAAGGAGGTACCGATAATCACGAAAATATCACAATCTTCCACCAGCTTGATGGAAGGCTCTATCATGGGTACCGCCTCTCCAAACCATACAACGAAAGGACGTAGCTGATTTCCGTGAGGGTCCTTGTCGCCCAGATGAATATCCGGGTTCTCCGGCGATAGATTGTAGGTCGTGTCCAGATCCCTTACGGAGCATGCCTTCATCAACTCTCCATGCAGATGGATCACGTGGCTGCTACCTGCGCGTTCATGTAAGTTATCGATATTCTGGGTAATGATCCGTACGTCGAAATCTTTCTCCAAGGCGGCAAGGCCGAGGTGACCGGCGTTAGGTTTCGTATTCAATAGCTCTCTTCTGCGCTGGTTGTAGAAGTCGAGAACCAATTTAGGGTTGGCGGCGAAGCCTTCCGGCGTGGCGACATCTTCCACCCGGTATTTCTCCCATAACCCGTCCGAGTCACGGAAAGTGGAGATACCGCTCTCTGCGCTCATTCCCGCTCCGGTAAGTATGACTAACTTTTTCATCTGTTACTTGTTTAATGTATAGATGTATATATTAATAGTTACGAAGTTACGACTTTATTTCGTAAAAAGCTTTGAATGAAATAAAAAGTTCTTACAAAATGCTGTTATACGATTAAAAGCATTACTTTTGTGGCTTATAATTAGTTGAACAAGAAAAAAGAATGGATAAAGTAAGTTATGCGCTTGGCTTAAGTATCGGAAATAATTTCCAGAACTCAGGCATCAAGGATCTTCAAGTGGAAGATTTTGTACAGGGATTGAATGACGTCTTAACAGAGGCAAAACCTGCTCTTAGTTATGATGAGGCAAAACAAGTGATCAATGATTACTTCATGAAGCTTCAACAAGAGAAACTGGAGATCAATAAGAAAGCCGGTGAGGAGTTCCTTTCTATCAATAAGCATAAGGCTGGTGTGGTAGAGTTGCCTAGCGGTTTGCAATACGAGGTGCTGAAGAATGGTACAGGCGCTAAACCTACGGCGAACGATAAGGTAAAATGCCACTATCACGGTACGTTAATCAACGGTCAGGTGTTTGATAGCTCCGTACAGAGAGGCGAGCCCGCCGTATTCGGTGTTTCACAGGTAATCCCGGGATGGGTAGAGGCTTTGCAACTGTCGGTTCTAAATGGAGATTGTTTATCCCGTCTAACCTTGCTTATGGCGAGCGTGGGGCAGGTGAGGCTATCGAGCCGAATAGTACGTTGATCTTCGACGTTGAGTTATTAGATATCGAAAAATAATATATAAGAGTTAAAGAAAAATGAAAAAGTTAAGTGTATTAGTCGCTACAGTGATTGTAGCAATGGGCGCATCTTTCACCTCTTGCGGTGATTCTCACAAAAGCGCGAGCTTGAAGACTTCTATCGATAGCGCAAGCTACGCTATTGGTATCAGCACAGGTGCCGGTTATAAGGAAAACTTAAAGACTTTGCCGGGTGGTGAGGCTAACGTAGATGATTTGATCGCTGGTTTTATCCAAGCTATCAAAGGGGATTCTTCTGCGATGAAGATGAATCCGCAACAGGCTCAACAATATTTGCAGACTTACTTCGTAGAGGCTCAGGCTCGCGAGGCTAAGAAGACAAAAGAAGAGGGCGATAAGTTCTTGGCGGAGAATAAGACAAAAGAAGGCGTTATCACGACTGAGAGCGGCTTGCAATATAAGGTAGAGAAAGAAGGTACAGGCGCGAAGCCGACCGCTACCGATAAGGTAAAAGTTCATTATACCGGAACTCTATTGGACGGTACTAAGTTTGATAGCTCCGTGGATCGTGGCGAGCCGGCTGAGTTCGGTGTTGGCCAAGTAATCAAGGGCTGGACTGAGGGCTTGCAGATCATGCCGGTCGGTTCTAAATATATCTTCTGGATCCCGGCTGAGTTGGCTTATGGCGAACGTGGCGCAGGACAGGATATCAAACCGAACAGTACACTGAAATTCGAAATCGAGCTGCTGGATATCGTAAAAGACAGCACTGCTGACAAAAAATAATAAACTGTCGTTTTATACTGTAATTGGCGGGCGAAATATGTTAAATAGCATTTTTCGCCCGCTTTTATTATTTATTTCATACTTTTTTCTTTCACAATGATATAGTATTGAAATTAATTATATACTTTTGATACATTAAATCTAAAAAAGGAAAGTAAAGTAAGCAAGCAATGGAGAAGATAGACAAACTGGACCGGCAGATATTGAACATTATTTCAAAGAATGCCAGGATTCCTTTTAAGGATGTGGCCGAAGAATGCGGTGTTTCGCGTGCTGCCATTCATCAACGGGTACAACGCATGATTGATATGAATGTGATCGTTGGGTCAGGCTATCATATTAATCCGAAGATTTTGGGTTATAACACATGTACTTATATCGGTGTAAAACTGGAACGAGGTTCGATGTACAAAGACGTGGTTCCCGAATTCGAGAAGATACCGGAAGTGGTTGAATGTCATTTTACGACGGGTCCGTATACGATGCTGATCAAGTTATATGCACGCGACAATGAACATTTGATGGAGTTGCTGAACGCGCAGATACAGGAAATACCAGGTGTGACCGCTACGGAAACGCTTATCTCGTTGCGCCAGAGTGTAAAGCGTGAAATCCCTATTTGTGATATTTCCGAATAAGAGAAGATAGAATATATGAGCCCGGCCTCGAATGAGTTGCCGGGCTTTTTTATATGCCATACAATTTATATTTTTGCAGAAAAAGATAAAGCAACAATGTCAAAATATTTGTCCATACTGTTTCTTTGTTGTCTTCCAACCTGGTTATGGGCGGGGGAGAATTATCGTTTTCGTGTCTATTTGAAAGACAAAGGGGATGACGGCTTCCGGGTGGAGGAGCCCGAAGCCTATCTTTCCAGGCAAGCGATCGAGCGGAGGGCAAAAAATGATATCGCTGTGACGGATGCTGATTTTCCCATATCCCGGTCATATATTGCAATGCTGTCAGAGACAGGTGCGACCCCTGTTGTGCAAAGCAAATGGTTTGCGACTGTCGTGGTGGAAAGTCCCGATAGTACGGTGGCTGAACAGTTGCAACAGCTGGCAATTGTTGATTCCGTCAAGTGGATTTGGAAAGGGAACCTGCGGGTTCCGGCCGAGGAAAAGCGGGAAGATCGTTTTGTGTCGGAGGATGAACCGCTACATAATGAATATGGCTATTCCTATAAACAGATCAAGATGCTGAATGGTACTAAATTGCATGAAGCAGGTTTTCGGGGTGAAGGAATGCGGGTGGCCGTAATCGATGCCGGTTTTATGAATGCGGATCGGGTGTCGGCTTTCGATTCGCTTAGGTTATTAGGAACGCACAATGTCGTATTTCCTGGTAAAAGTGTGTTTGTCGGGGACGATCACGGGACAAAGGTCCTTTCCTGTCTCGCCGCCGATATTCCGGGTGTGATGGTCGGGACTGCC
>ERZ791803.1122-NODE-1122-length-13267-cov-7.775431_pt1 | contig 13267 bp, 12 predicted proteins | sample MGYA00510307_ERZ791803 | MGnify/ENA primary metagenome ERZ791803 (study PRJEB30046, sample SAMN00791963) | human gut metagenome | study: EMG produced TPA metagenomics assembly of the A metagenome-wide association study of gut microbiota in type 2...
GCGGATAAAGTGCGCCGTACAGTCATGGGTGCGCTTCTTGTAGTTGCCGCAGATGTAGCAATCCTGTTTTCGGGTTTTGTTCTCGTATCTCTGCTGATAGAGGACGCTCCCACAATCGGCGCAGAACAGCAAGCCGGAGAACAGACCGACTTCATCATAGCGGTTTGGACGCTTGCGCTGCTTGCGTAATTCCTGCACACGCTCCCATGTGGCAAGGTCAATGATTGGCTCATGGGTATTCTCGAAAATGACCTGTTTTTCTTCGGGATTTTCCACGCTTGATTTGACCTTGTAGGACACTTTCTCGGTCTTGAAGTTTACCGTATGCCCCAGATATTCCTTGCGTTCAAGGATATGGACAATCGTGTTGGTCGCCCACTTGTAGGGATAATCGGGGTAGTAACGGCGTGTGCTGCCTGTCCTGCGGTATTCCAATGTACCCGGTGTTGGGATTTGCTGCTCGGTCAATATACGGGCGATTTTGGTCGGACCGTTCCCGGCAAGGCACAAGCTGTAAATCTGCCGCACAACAGGGGCGGCTTCCCCGTCAATGATAAAATTTTCGTCCTCGTCCATAAAGTAGCCGTATACGGGTTTGCTCGTGACGGGCTTCCCGCTCATACCCTTAGACCGTTTTACTGCTTTGATTTTCTTGCTCGTATCTCTCACCAGCCATTCGTTAAAAATGTTCCGCAGAGGGGCAAAATCATTGTCGCCCTGTGCGCTGTCCACTCCGTCATTGATAGCGATAAAGCGGACGCCTTTCTGTGGGAAAATCATTTCCGTATACATTCCCACTTGCAGATAGTTTCGCCCTAACCGTGACATATCCTTGACGATAACGGTGCCGACTTTTCCGGCTTCAATGTCCGCAAGCATGGCTTGAAAACCGGGTCTTTGGAAGTTCGCCCCAGAATAACCGTCATCTGTGTACCATTGCAGATTGGAAAAGCCGTTCTGCTTCGCATAGGTTTCAAGAATACGCTTCTGGTTTGAAATAGAATTGCTCTCACCTTGCAGCTCGTCCTCGTGGGATAATCTCGGATAAAGGGCGGTAATAAGGTTTCGGGTGGTCTGTCTTAACATAGTGTCCTCCATTTCCGACAGCCAGCCCCACTATTCCGTATGACTATCATACCACACGCCGGGGCTGGCTGTACAGTCCTTTCTGCTTCTTTACGTCCCGTCAAATTGCCGATTTTTGTGTAGCAGCTTCCGCTTCCAGCACTTTCAGCATTTTATCGGCGGCGGTGGCGGTGGTGTCCTGCTTGAAATAGCCGGAAACGACAAGGACAGAATTACCTATGCGGATTTCCGTCACGCAATCCGGGCGGCGGGTGCTGCGGTCATTCTTTGGGGTGTTGGTCATAGGCGGCTCTCCTTTCTGTTCATCAGCTTTTTCAGTTGTCCCATTTTCTCCTGCGCCGTGGCTTTTCGGAAGTTGCTCCCGGTAAAGCGGACAGGAGAACACATTTCAATCAGACGGTCATAAATGCGGGCGTGGGCGGTGTCCTCCGGGTGCTGCAAGTCCTCCAGCGTGAGATTAGTCGTGACGATCAGCGGCCTGCCGCTGCGGTAACGGCTGTCAATCACGTTGTAGACCTGCTCTAAGCCGTATTCCGTTCCCCGTTCCATTCCAAAATCGTCAAGGATAAGCAGCGGGAAGCTGCAAAGTCGGGAGATATATTCATTCCTGCCCTCAAAGCTGGCGGCAAGGTCACCCAATATCAATGCAAAGTTTGTCATGCACACGGGGATTTCACGCTCCATAAGGGCATTTGCGATACAGCCCGCAAAATAGCTCTTGCCTGTGCCAACGCCGCCCCATAGCAGATAGCCAATGTTGCGCTCTTTCATGGTTTCCCAGTTCTCCACATAGAAATGGGCGTGTTCCATTTGCGGGCACTTGCCGTTGTCGTTCTCAAACGTCCAGCCCTGCATAGCCGGGTCTGTAAAGCCCCGCCGCTTCAACCGCTCGACAGTTTCAAGGTGACTGCGCTGTTTCTCTGCGGCTTCCCGTTCCTCACGCTCTGCCCGCTGGCAGTCACATTCTGCCGGGTGGCGGTCACGCCCCAGCCATGCGGCGGTTTCTTTGGGGAAATAGCCCTCTTTGGGCTTGTGGCACTTCCCGCAGTATAAAAGCCCGTCCTCGCCGGTGTAGTCCTCCGGCTCCGGCGTGGTGTCGGTCATATTCAAAATCATTTCATCAAATCCATTCGTCATAAGCTCTCGCCCTCCTTACAGGTATAATCGGGTATGCCCTTTTTCGGGGCTTTCTTGGCTGCGTCCTCCTGCGCCCACTTGAAAATCGTGGCTGCATGGCTCTTGTATTTCCTCCCGCTGGAAGCGATATGGCAGGATAGGCGGTCAATGTAATACTCCCACTTGCCGGGAAGCTCTGTTTTCAGCCCGTCAAGCTCCGTATCGGAAAGAATGACATTGTGGTATCTGCCATAGGCGGCGGGGGCGGGGTGTCCCGTTTCTAACTCTCTCTCTTTTTCTATTTCTATATCTATCTCTTTCTCTATCTCTATCTCTGGTGGACAAATGTCCGCTCGATATGGTGGACATTTGTCCGCCCCTGTCTGCGGCAGGGCTTTTTGTTCCTGCAAAGCCAGCCGCGCCCTGCGCTTGCGCTCCCCCTCGGTAGAGGACTGGCCGATTAAAAGCTCAATGTTGCTCATGTAGAGTGCGCCGCTTGGCAAAGGCTCCACAAGCCCCAGCTTCATAAAGATTTTCAAAGCTCTCTCTACGGTACCTACCTGCTGGCGGGTAATGGTCGCAATCATCTGGGCGGTGTAGGGGATATTCTCGTCAAGCTGCAATTTCCCGCCGTTTTTCAGCGATTTCAAGTACAGCTTCAAGAGAATGTTGGAATAGATAACGCCGTCCTGCATACTTTCCAGCAGAACGATTGCATCATCGTCAAAATAGCTCTCTTTCAGCTTGAGGTAGTAATATTTGCGGTTATCTGCCATAGGCTGCGTCCTCCTTTTTCCAGCGTTTGGAATAATAGCGAGGGCATAGTATGATAACCGCCCGGAAGCTCTGTTTGCAGTCACGGGTGCAGCCCCGGCATAGGTCGTTGTAAGTGATACGGTTGCGGTGGTTGAGGAAGAAAGACCATTCCAGCCGCCGCTTCTTGCTCATTCTCGGCAATGGTAAGCTCCTTTCTGCCGTTCCTATCGGTGTAGCGGGATAGGGGGCATTTTCTGTATGTTCTCGGTATCATTTTCGGGCTTTTTCTGCCCTGTAAGCCCCGTTTGGAAGTCGGGGAGTATTGCGGTAAGGGTTCATATCATACCTGTATTTTTGTAGGGTTTCGGTATCATTTCGGGGCGGTCTTTAACGCTCCTGTTCACGCTTTTTCTGCTGGCTCGGTGCGCCCCTTAAAATCTGGTCGATATTGCGTCTGACTGTCTGAAGCTCCTGCGCCCGCTGGCGTTTCTCCCGGTAGTCGTTATATCCGGCGTTCTTCTGGACGGTAAGCTGCTCAATCTCCCTTTGCAGGGCTTTGCTGGCTGGCAGCTTGGTTATTCCATGCTCCCGGAAATAACGGGCGGCTGTGTCCGCTATGATAAAATCGCTTTCGTGCTGTTCCCGGTAGGCTCTCCGGGCTTTCTCCGATTTCTGCGCTTTCAGACCGTCACGGGCGGGCTTCGTGCCGATATAGCCCAAAAGGTTGCGCTGCAATTCCTTTTTCTCCCGGATAGCGGCTTCCAGCCCTTTCAGTCCGGCAAGGCTCTCCTGCGTGGCGGTGTTGGCTGCGGAAATGGCAGCGTCCAGCTCGTCCGGGGAAGAAAAGCCATACTGCTGGTAGAGCATGAGGGTAGCCGACATCTGTTTGAGGTTGTGCATGGTCGCCCACTTCTCATAGCCCCGTCCTTTCCCCTCGGCTCGCTTGGCGGCTATGTCTACCATGCGCTGTACAGCGTCATTGTTCGGGGCGTTTTTCGCTTCTTTTTTCGTCCGTAAGCGGTCTTTGATACTGCCGGGGTATTCCGCTATGGCTGCGGGTTTTTCGGCGGCTCTGGCGGCGTTCTGCTCCAAAACGGAGAGGACAGCAGCCCGGTCAAAATCGTCCCCCAGCTTCCGGGCGGTAATTGGCTTCGTCCTGTCCGGCGTGAGGTAACTTAGCCGCCCCCGGCTCTCCTTGACGGTCACACCATGCCGGAGAAGCAGGGCGGCAAACTCATCAAAGCCGGAAGCAGCGGCAAGGGCTTCCCGGATAGTCCGGCGCAGCTTCGCCTTATCCGTTTCAAACTTGGTCTGCCGGGGCGCGATACCGTCCGCAGCAATAGGGGCGTTGGCTCTGTCAAGGGCAGCCTGTCCTTTCTTCTGCGCCCAATACTCACGCTCGGTAATGCGTTCTTTGCTGCCGTTCAAAAGGTCTATCTGGTAAAGCCCCTCGCTGTGGCACATCTCCATGACTTCGGCTTTCAGATAGTTCATAGCTGCGTCCGTACAGCGGTGCTTGCAGCCTGCTTTCCTGTCCGCTGGCCTGTCCATGTGGGGCAGCATGGGAACCTCCGCAATCCGCAGACTGTTAATGACGATATGCACATGGATATTTTCGGTGTGGCTGTGTCCGTCCGGGTGGGTGCAGACAAGGGCCTGGTGTCCGGGGAAATGCTCGGCGCAGAACTTCTCGCCCAGCTCCTGCGCCCGATCAACGGTCAAGCCGTTGTCCGGGCCGTCCCGTGGGTCAAAGCTGATGATGTAGTGGTGGCTCTTTACGTCCTCCCGTTTCTGGTTCTTGCCGTAGCGGAGATTGGAGCGCATACAGGCAACGGCAAAATCCTCCCCGCCACAATTCAGAGAGGATATGCGGTAGTCTACCCTCGGTATGAGCCGCCCGTCTGCGTCAAGGGTGGGCTTCATGGTAAACTCGTCATGCTCGAATGTGAGGTATTTTTCAGCGTCCCCGTAGTTGGCATTTTTAGAGCTGATATGTTTGAGTATCGCCAACGGCTTCACCTACTTTCTGCAAGACTTCAAACTTCAAGGCGGCAAGGTCGGCGGCGGCTCCCCGCACTTCCTTTTCCAGCCCCCGGTAGGGGCTTCCGTATTCGTTCAGGCTCCGGGCAATCTGGTTTAAGTTGCCGCCGATTTTCCCGTACTCTGCCGTGAGCTTGGAGAGGGCGGCAAGCAGCCCGTCATTGACCGGGGAAACGGTGACAATGGGGCGTATGGTCGCTTTCCGTATGGCTTGCCGGATAAACTCGGACTGGCTGATTTCATAAGCCGCCAGCCGCCCGGTGAAGTCGGCGTATTCTTCATCGGTCATGCGGGTCTTTACCACATGACGGCGGTGGGGCGTATTGTATTTCTTTCGCATGGTCTGTGACCTCCTTTCTCGCCCGACAGGGCGCATAGCAGGGTTTGGGGAAGGCACTCCCCAACAAGATTCCCGCAGGGGCAAAAATAAGCGGAGAGCGAATTTTGGCACCTCGGTAGAATCTTGCTCTGAAAAACTCCGGCGTTCCCCGGCTCCCGTCCTTTCCGCTAACAAAACGTTTCAAAAGGGCTTTGCTACCCGCTATTCCGGCTTATCTTGAAAATTTTCCTTTCACTACCTACAACACCACGCAAAGCAAAATGGACGGAGATTTTTAGAATTTCCCCTCTATTCCCTACAACACCACGCAAGCCGGAATAGGCGGACAATGGCAGTATTTTTTTCTTTGATACCCTCTACGGATAAGTAAGGGATTTTGCCAACTGCGGCGGCTATTTTCCCTTTTGTTTTTTCATACTGGGGATTTTCAAAAATGCCAAACAGGAACGAAAAAAAGCAGCAAATCTGTTGAATAGATTTACTGCTTTCTGGTTGCCGGCGAAGCGGCGGTTATTCAGTTGTAGGCGGTAGGGCTATCTCCCAAAGCGGAACTTGAAAATAGCTGTGAGAAGCGTCTGGGTGATGTAGTCCTCTGTATCTTGGTCTACCCGTCCATTCACACGGGCGGCACATTGTATGCGGCGGCGGTAATACTGCAATACAGTTCCCACCGCTTCCGGCTCCCCGCTGGCGGCTTGGACGATTGTTTCATAGGGGAGAAGCCTATTATTTCTCATATGCCATTCCCTCCATTTCCGCTTGGAGCTGCCGTAGGGCTTTTCGGATATGGTAGCCCGCTGTGCTGCGGCTGCGCCCGTACTGTCTGCCAATTTCGTGCTGTGGAATACGCTTGAAAAAGGACAGGTAAATCATTTCCCGCTCCCGTTCGTCCAGCCGTGACAGGGCTTCCGCAAGTAAGCCGCTGCTGAAAATGACCGTATCGCCGCAAAGGGTAAGTATGTATTCCTCGTCCGGCTCCGGGGCTTGGAAATATTCATCTGTCGTGCCTAAAGGGTAGTGCTTTTCGTCTGTGAGGTATTCAAGGGATATTTCTCTTTTGTGCTTCCTGCTCCGTGTCCTCGCTGCGTTGATCGTTGCATTTCGGATAACGACTTTGCAAAAGGCATGGAAAGTGTACTCGATATGTTCCCGATATTCTTCTGTACAGGTCATGGAAAATCCCCCTTTCCTCCCAAAAGGGCTGTGGCTGGTTAGTAGTTGCTTTTTATGATAGTAAGGGGCGGCAGCACTTTAGGCTGTCGCTCCTTGACTGCCTAACTGCAAAACCGGGCGGGGCTGTCAACGGCGGGCGAAGCCCGTTCATCTTGACCGTTGACTGGCTCGGCCGGGTTTGCTATTTATCCGGCAAACTTGAATTTATTTTAAGCTATCACGTTTTACCTTTTTAAGCCTTACTATCATTACCATAGGAATTTCTTTGTTGTTTTTGAAACATTCTTCATAAAATCCATCAATGACAAATCCAGCTCTAAAACAAAGGTTAAAAATATCTTGTATGGAACGATGATAATAAATCTGCTCTTTCGGTTGCCCTTCAATCGCTATATCATAGTAACTGTGCGGTGTCATATATTTTTCAGTCAACGTGACAAAACAAGGGTGTTGCGTTGCAAAGACAAAAATTCCGCTTTCCTGCAACAGTTCATAAACAGCCATAAGAAGTGGTTCAATATCCGTAATATCCATAATTGCCATATTAGAAACTGCTTTCGTAAAGGCTCGATTTCTTTTTAATTCTAATATACTTTTTCTATTGGTCGCATCCGCCACACAAAATTCAATTTGTTTTGCATATTGTGATTGCCGTCTTTTAGCCAATTCTATCATTTTTTTGCTGTAATCAAAAGCGACAACCGAAGCGCCTCTTTGTGCAAGATACGAAGAATAATTTCCATTGCCACACGCAATATCCAAAATGTAATCCGCAGGATTAGGAGATAGAAGTTCCGTTACTTTGGGACGCACTACCTCTCTGTGAAATTCATTAGATTCGTCACCCATTGCATTATCCCAAAATTGTGCGTTCTCCTCCCAGATTTTTTTACTTTCCTCTGTTCCCATGTTCTCTCCCACTCCCAAAATTTGCCTTTTTGCTTCCATTAAATCTTCCTTACTATATTCCATTGTTACCCTCCATAACTTCTGATTGTTGCCGTCTTGACGATTATGTATCTTTACATTACCTTCTGAAACATATGGCGCACCTTGTCCAGGCGGCTGTTTGGACGGCGGGGCTGGATGACCGGCTGACCGACAGCGGCCTGATATCCTTTCAGCTCTGTAAGGCATACGCTCCGCCCGTTGGTGTAAAAGGCCAGATCAGTACGGTATGCCTGTATACAGCGGGCGGGAATCTCGCCAGTAAAGACAACTTCATCCTTTTTTACCTGGGCCGTTTCGATGGTGGCACAGTATTTCGGTGCATCATGATAAGCCCTGGAAAGGTATTCCTGGGGCGCATAGAGGATGAAGGAGAGATAAGGTTCCAGCAGCTGCGTCCCCGATTCCTTCAATGCCTGTTCCAATACAATCGGGGCCAATGAGCGGAAGTCCGCCGGCGTGCTGACCGGACTGTAATAAAGCCCGTATTCAAAGCAAATCTTACAGTCCGTTACGTTCCAGCCGAACAAGCCCTGCTCCAGCCCGTAACGGATACCATCCCTGACAGCGTTTTGAAAACTCTGGTTCAAGTATCCCAGCGAAACCCGGCTCTCGTATTGTACACCGGAGCCAAGCGAGAGTGGTGTAACAGACAGTCCTATGGATGCCCAAAACGGGTTGGGCGGCACCTCGATATGGATGGTGTGGCTGGCTGCTTTGAGCGGCCGCTCCATATAAATGACGGAGGGTTCCTTTACCACTGTTTCAAGCTTGTATTTTTCCGACAGCAAAGCGGAAACAACCTCCAACTGCACCCGGCCCAAAAAAGAAAGAATGATCTCATGGGTGATGGAATCCACTTCGCAACGCAAAAGCGGGTCAGTATCCGCAAGTTGCGTAAGAGCGTCCAGCAGCCGTTCTCTTTGCGCTGCCGTTTTCGGCGCAATCGTCGTCCGCAGCATGGGGAGGGGGTCCTCGCGCCACCTTTTACGAGGGAGCCGGGTTTGGTCCCCTAATACATCGTTTAACCTCACGCTGTCGCTGGGAAGGATAACAATTTCACCCTGATAAGCGGTGTCTGTCCGAACAATTTCCCCTTTGGATGGAATACGCATCTCTGTGATTTTCAGCTTTTCTCTCCCGGCCAGGGCCACCGTATCCCGCAGGCGCAGCGTTCCGCTGTATAACCGTAGATAGACACGCCGCTGGCCGCAATCGGTGTACTCAACCTTGAAAACGCTGCCGCATAGGGCGGCGCCCCCCTGTTCCCCAATCGGTTGGAACAGCCCTGTCACCGCATCCATCAACGGTTGAATGCCAAGGCCATTTTTGGCGCTGCCATGATAGACTGGGAACAGGGAGGCGTCTTGAACCCGCTGCTGTTCCTCCCGCGCAAGTTTTTCCCGGCTGATTGGTTCTCCTGCGATATACTTTTCCAATAATTCATCGTTATTTTCGATGACCGCATCCCATGCTTCTATGTCGGTATTTTCCTCCAGGACTATTTCCGGGGACAGCGACACCGTCTGCTTGATGATAATATCGGCGGAGAGCTTATCCCGAACAGACTGAACCACGCTCTGCAAATCAACGCCAGCCTGGTCGATCTTGTTGATAAAGATAACGGTGGGAATGTTCATTTTCCGCAGGGCATGGAACAGAATACGGGTCTGGGCCTGCACGCCATCTTTAGCGGAGATCACCAAGATGGCCCCATCTAAAACAGCCAAAGAGCGGTACACCTCCGCCAAAAAATCCATGTGGCCGGGCGTATCCACAATGTTAACTTTACATCTGTGCCACTGGAAGGAAGTGACTGCCGCTTGAATGGTAATCCCACGCTGCCGCTCCAAAAACATGGTGTCCGTCCTCGTTGTCCCTTTTTCGACGCTCCCCGGTTCTGAAATGGCTCCGCTGGCATATAGCAGGCTCTCCGTCAAGGTTGTCTTTCCAGCGTCTACATGGGCAAGAATCCCGATATTGATAATGTTCATGTCTATCCTCCATACAAGGCCCGAATGGGCGCAAAAATCCCCAGCGGCTAATACTTTTACCGCTGGGGATCATGACTTCGGACACACAGAAACATACACGACTTACATAAGCCGCGGTCCGTCACGATATTTACTAAAAAGGCAAAAGTATTCTTAAAATTGGGTACAAAAACCAAGCCCCTGCAAGGGGCAATCATTTTTGCGCCCATTATCAAATTTTATTTAAGAATACCTTGCCGCATATTTGGTAGACTCCTCAAATCAGGATAATAGCAGTATATCATAGTACGCTCTAAAAAACAAGAAATCATTTTACCGATTCCACAAATAAAATCGGAGGGTATTCACTGGAATACCCTCCGGTTTTGGTGATTATCGTGCGTCTATCCGAATTTTTGACTTTGCGGCCCGTTTCCGTTCCTTTTCGGCCTGTTCCTGCTGGTAAGCGGCCTCTAATATTCTGTCCGCCTGTTCCGGGCCAATGGCCCGCCTGACCCGCTCATAGTCCCTGACCTTTCCCTTTAGGCTGTCTCTCTCGGCGCAGACCTCGTAAATCCTTTCTGACAAGGAACTATTTTTGCTGACCTCCCGGCCATAGTCCGCTTGCAGCCGCTCAAATTTGGATTTGAGGTCGCAGTAGGCCCGGTAGACAGACCGCAGCACCTTGACGATCTTCGCCCATAAGGGCTTGGCTTTTTTCTCCCGGTAGGCCCTGGCTGATTCCAGCGGCCCCGCTTCCGGCAAGACCTGCTCCGGGTCGCTGGAAAATTCCTCCGCCAGCTTCTCCATGCCTTTCAGCATGGGGGCAACATCGTTTAGCTTGGCCTTAGCCTGGGCCGCTTTCTTCTCGGCAACTACCGCCTCCTTGTTCTTTCGGTCAACCTCGGCCTGGACCAGCATAGCCGCCTCTTGAAGCTGTGCCAACCGCTCCTGTTCACACTTCACCTTGAACTGCGTGACCGTCAGATGTTCCTCGGAACTGCCACGCTCTCCACGCTCCAAGTCCGTGTAGCCAGCGGAGCGCATCTGCTGAAAGAAATCATCCTGCAAGACGCTGTACGACTTTCTCAGAACAGGCTTGCCCTTTGCTGTTCGTAATGGCTCCCCGGTGGCCTCGTCTACTGCGGGCTGGGACGCCCACTTTTTGCTCATACTGACCTGCATAACGGTTTCTTTGACCTTGCCCACCAGGGACTTGTCCTTGCATCGCTTTGTCCAGCGTATCTCCTTCTCCACTACCGGAATATAGACCACATGGAGATGGTAGTGGTACACATTCTCCCCCAGCGCCTCGGACATGGCCCGGTTGCGCTCGTCGGCGTGCATGACCGCCGACAAAATATACTGCTCTCCACCTACGATTTTGATTGCGGCTTTGTATGCGTCGGTGTAAAATTGTTTTGCGAAGTCATAGCCGCCGTGATTATGAAAATAGGCGGTGTTTACGTCAAAGACCAGCTCGCCGTAGAGAAAGGCATCCTCTTTCAATCCGCGGGTGGAGATGATCCCGTCCTTTTTCAACTGCTCAAACATCTCCGCATATCCGGCGGTCGGTTTCTTGAAATGGACATTGAGGTGCGTTCTCTCCGGGACAATATCCTGATTGACATAGGATTCTTTTTCCCGTTCGTTGTGCTGCTGCGCGTTGCCGATTTGGGCAGCGGTCAGCCTCATATTTCTTGCGTTGGTACGGTGAATACCGTCGCCTCTTGCCATAGGCAGTTTACCTCCTGAGTTCAGATTGTGCAGGACGGGGTAACTTTCGGAGAAGCACTTCTGCGGAAGTGTAATAACCCACTATGATACTTTCATCCTGCGGCTGCAAAGTATCGTGGGCTCTCCGAGGGGGTATGCGGCTTCTGCGGAAGCCTCTGCCGTGGCTTGCAAGTAGTACCCACTTTGCAAAATCCACGGCGTGACCGCCAGCCTTTCAGCAATCAAATTTGCTTCAACGCTGCCGCCCACAGGCAGAGAGAATTTTGAAAATTCTCTCCGCCATCCATCTCAAAATCTGCGGGTTTTTCGATGGGGACGGGGATGCGAGGGGCTGTGTCAGCCAATGATTTGACTTGTCCTCCAGCAACAGGAGCGTGGCACGCTCCTGTCACAGTTCCCAAGGAGGAGTAGTCCATCGGTAGCTCTGCGGCACTCCACGCCGGTCAAGATACTCCTGCCGCGCCTGCTCCCACTGTTCTTCGGTAGGAGCGGTCTTGTATTGTGAGTAGAGCTGTCGGTTCAGCATGGCGTCGAGCTTCTTCTCCAAGCCCTGCCGGATTTCTTCTTCAAAATCATCCTCGCCCCGCAGATGGTACATGGCGAGGTCGATGAACAGATCATAGGGGATTTGTACGCTTTTCATTTTCCTATCCTTTCCTATCCGCGACGGTCGCAACGATTGCGACGGTTGCTTTGATGGCATCATTTCCACCGTCGCGACCGTCGCAGCCGTCGCGCCGTCCTCAGTCGATTACTTCGTACTCTACATTGTCGATTACCATATAGGTGAGTTTCACCTGCCGCCCGGAGTGTTTGGCCCTGTTCTCATACCTCACATGGTACTCGTCCAGCAGCCTGCCGGATTTAACGTTCAGGTATTTGGTGAGGGCATTTGCCGCCATGCCTGTATTCACCGCTTCCGCAAGCTCGGTCGGGCTGCCTGTCCATTCTCTGCTTTCGGAGGAAACAAGCTGGGAAACCGTATCCAATACCGGGTCGGGCGGCTCCTGATACGGCTCGTTCTCTATCCGTTCAAGTCTCCATATCTGCGTGTCGGCATCTTTTTTCAGATATAGAATCTGATCCTGTTGATCTCGCCCCACTGCATCGACCGTGGCCTCCAATGCTGTCCGTTTCTTCTTCTGCATCAGGAGTGCTCCGTCTGCACAACCGAGAAGTCCTGTTGTGCCGGAGATCGTTTCAAAGCTGTCTCCGGCTGGCTGTTTTCTTGTGTGATGAACGGTAACGATGCAAATGCTGTGTCTGTCCGCAAAACGCTTGAGCTTTCCGATGATCTCATAGTCGCTGGCGTAGCTGTAAGCCTCGCCGCCAGCTTCTCTGATCTTCTGCATGGTGTCAATGATAACCAGCTTCGTGTCGGGGTGTTCCTTTATGAAATTCTCAAGCTGCTCGTCAAGACCGTTTCCGATTTTGTTTGCTGCCGTTGCAAAATGCAGGCTGGCGGTATCCGCCACGCCGTACATCATAAACATCCGGCTCTGGATTCTCTGGAAATCATCCTCCAGCGCAAGGTACAGAACCGTACCCTGGTGGACTTCATAGCCCCACAGCCTTTGCCCTGTGCTGACATGGTAGGCAAGCTGTGCCATCAGAAAACTCTTTCCCAATTTAGGAGAACCTGCAAAAATATAAGTGCCGGGGTAGAGCAGACCGTCAATTAACGGCGGCTTGCTCTGATACTGGGTGTCAAACAGTTCATTCATGGAAACTGCTTTGAGATAAGAGGGGTCTAAACTCAACTGCATTTCTCTTTGCATTTCCTCAAAACTCTTGATATTTTCTTCATACTCGTATATACTATTTTCAGCGATTTTTTGAATCGGCTGCTCCGTATCTGCGCCAACAGATACATTCGGGGCAGTCATTTCTTTTTTATTTTCCATTCTCATCCTCTCCTTTCAGACCGCCAAGAATAATGGAAATCAGTTCAATTACATTCATCAGTTCCTCATCCACGCTGTTTCCCGCTTCAATCCTTTTTAACTCTGTAAGGACAGAATCAAGTTCTAGTTTGAGTGCCTTATACACTCTCGGATTGCCCTGTACCACCACATCCTGATTCAAACAGCGGCGGTAA
>ERZ791803.1125-NODE-1125-length-13237-cov-2.773251_pt1 | contig 13237 bp, 11 predicted proteins | sample MGYA00510307_ERZ791803 | MGnify/ENA primary metagenome ERZ791803 (study PRJEB30046, sample SAMN00791963) | human gut metagenome | study: EMG produced TPA metagenomics assembly of the A metagenome-wide association study of gut microbiota in type 2...
CTTTTCCGTAAACCGCTATTTTTAACATGTTCTATCCTCCCCCTCTTGTCTTTAAAACACAAAAAACCTCTCTCCGAAATTCAGAGAGAGGATATCATCAGCATACCGAGGCTTCACCAACAGGCCATATACGCGGTTCATGCCAACCGTGCCTGCATACGGCACACACTGGCAAACCACGCAAAACAGCTCCTGCACAGCCAGGACAGTTCCGCTCTCTCTTTATCTCAGGGTTGCTTCGCATCAGAGAAAGGTTCTATTTAGTTATTACCATCATATTCCAGGCGGAAGGAAAAAGCAAGGGTTAAAAAATTATCTTGTCCTGCACCTTGTTTGGGCTTTACGAAAGGTCAATACCCGTGATATCATAACCACAGATAACCCCGGCCCGGAAAAAAGCATGAATCCAGCTGCTGTAAAAGCCTGCCGGGTAGAAAACAATAAGGGAGGACATACTTTATGGAAGACCGTCTGGCTGTCATCAGCTGCATCATCAGCAATCCTGATTCCGTGGCAACGGTAAATGAAAAATTCCACCTTCAGTCCGGTCTGATTATCGCCCGCCTGGGTGTTCCCTGCCGGGATTACGGGGTATCCGTCATCAGCGTGGTCCTGCACGGAACCCAGAACCAAATCAGTTCCTTTGCCGGAGACCTGGGAAAGGTGGACGGTGTAAAGGTAAAATCCATTCAGGTGCCGGTGAACAAGTAAAAGAAAGGGAACAAACCATGGAACATTTGGAATGGCTGCTGTCTCTGGTAGCAAACACCGCAATCATTATTTTTGAATTTATCGGCGTGGGTATCATTATATACTCAGGTCTCACAAGCTTCCTTAAATTTCTCCGTCGTTCCCCGGACACCAAGATATATCTGGCAAAGGGCCTGGCCATGGGACTGGAATTTAAGATGGGAAGCGAAATCCTGCGCACGGTGGTGGTCCGTGAGTGGAAGGAAATAGGAATTGTGGCCGGAATCATTGCATTAAGGGCCGCCCTTACCTTCCTGATTCACTGGGAAATCAAGCCTTTTTTCGAATATGGACAGGGACGGGGAATTATTTTCTGTTATTGTAAATATTTTCTTGACAGAGATGAGGGGTGGTATATAAGGATATTTTGATTTCAATCGGTTTAAACAGGTTCGATTAGGTTATATCGGGTTGTATTTGATTATATTTGGTTATATTTGGTTGCATGATGGACTTTCAGCAGCCCTCCCTGCGGTTCCTGTTTTTTATAGCAGTATGATGAAAGCGGTGCTGCTACTCCCTATGTTCCCAGATTTCACGTCCCAGACAGGTCATACGGCTTCCTCCCCTTCCCCTGCTGACCCGCGCCAGGCCATATTCCTTCAGGATACCAAGGATTGTCCTCACGCCAATCTGGGACAGGAAGAATTTCTCCTTCTTTGCACATTCCAGAATCCCCTCCCGCCCAATGGCCTTTCTTTCCTCTGTACATTGGTATAGAACCTTAAGCACAAACCAGTATTCTTCCGGATCAATCCCCTTTTCCTCCATGGCCTGCTGCCACGGTACAGGACTGCCTGGCCGGGGGCTGCCCGGAGCCGTTGTCCCAGATACCTGCTGCCCTTCCTCCATTTCCTTGTTCTCATATACAAAGGTTGGGGGAAGATCTTTAACCGTTATGACCGGGCTGCCTGTAAAGCTGAAGTATTCAGCCAGGTTCCTGAGCTCACGTATATTTCCGGGCCAGCTATAATGAAGGAACAGATCCTTTACTTCATCCGATAACACAAAATCCCCCTTCAGTTCACTGTTAAAACGCTCCATTAAAAGGAATACGTCATCGCCTCTCTGGCGCAGGGGCGGAATCAGGACAGGCAGGGTGTTCAGGCGGTAATACAGATCCCTTCTGAAGCTTCCGTCCCGCACCTTTTCCTCCAGGGATTCATTGGTGGCCGCCACAATCCGTACATCAATACTGATGATCTTGTTGCCTCCCACCCGCATGATCTCATGTTCCTGAAGCACACGCAGAAGCTTTACCTGCAGGGCAGGGCTCATCCCCTCCACCTCGTCCAGGAACAGGGTGCCATGATGGGCAAACTCGAACAATCCGGGCCTTCCGCCCTTTTTTGCCCCTGTAAACGCTCCCTCCTCATATCCGAACAGTTCACTCTCCAGCAGGTTCTCAGGCATGGCGGCGCAGTTAATTGCCACAAAAGGCCCCTTGGACCTCCGGGATGCCTGATGGACCGCATTGGCAAACAGTTCCTTGCCGGTGCCTGTCTCCCCGATAAGGAGAACCGGGGATTTTGTTACCGCCATGCGCCTGAGTATCTGTTTGGTCCTCTCAATGCCTTCGGATACCCCCACCACATCATCAAAACCATACTTGGCCCGGTAGCCCTTGTGCATCAGCTGGTTCCTTAATTCATGCTGGCGGTTCTCAGCATCGTTGAATCTCTGTAGAATGGCAAATGCACCAATGCAGTCATCCTTCCTCAAAACAGGGACCACGGTCACACCCACGTTAACCCCGTTAATCCGGATGACCTTTGGCTCTATTTTCTCCTTTGACTTCAGGCATTGCAGAAGAGGCAGGTAGGCCAGGGATGAGGACGCCTGTTTATGCAGGACCAGGGAACGTTTCAGACCTGTAATCTCCTCCGCCTTTTTATTCATGGCAAATATCTCCGCCCGCTCATTAACCCCGATAATGCCCTCGTCCAATATTTCCATGAGGATGTCAAACTGGCTTTCCAGCCTTCTGGAACGCGCAAACATCATATCAAAATTATAAGTGCTGGTGACAACGCTCCCAAAATATTCCTGGAACCTGGGAGTCTCCAGAAGTTCCTCCAGCCCCAGCTTCAGCGCTGCTTCAATCATGGTTTCCGATGTCAGGCACCGGTGCCCGATGTTCATCACATGTTCCACTCCCTGGGGCACATAACGCTCTTCATCCGGGGTCACTGCCATCGTGACGCCTTCCACCGGCTCAGCACCCGGGTAAAAGGGAATGAAGCTGATATGGTTGACTCCCAGCTGGTTCAAGGTAGCCGTGGCTTCACGGACCATCTTTTCCGTCATGTTGACAAACAGCGCCTTTGTACCGGCCGGAATGGTCCGCAGCCGCCGGATGGTCTCCCACATATAGGTCACGTGTATCTCACTAATCCGGGCATCAATGGGTATGTACTGCGGAACCTCCTCCCTGTTATCAAAGGCATCCGTGGACATCATGTACAGATCAGCCCTCACCATATTGGAAATAGTCCCCTCCATCACGCTGTAGGACCGCACCTTCACATAATCCCCAAATAACTCCTGCACCTGATTTCCATAAAACGCACTGGCCCTTGGGTCCAGGGCTACAATTGCAACCTGTTTTACCATATTCCCCTCCACTTTAACCATTAAAACCATTATATATCCGATACGCCTGGGATTTCAACCATAAATTGCATCATTTCCCCCAAAAAATGCCCCAAAAGCATTCAAATCCATTGCAGATACCCCATATGGAATCCGGCACGTTTCTTGCTTGTAATAATCAGTAACCATATCTGTACCTCAACACAGATATCCGGCACTGCGTCAACCGCGCAGTACGGGCCAAATCACAGATAACAGCAGGAGGAGACTTAGATGAATCGGGAAGAACTGATTACTTTATTAAAACAGGAGGTGGTTCCGGCCCTGGGATGTACGGAACCAGTATGCGTGGCCCTGGCCGCTGCCAGCGCAGCCAAGGCAGTGGGCGGCGGCATCTGTTCCATCCACGTGGAAATGAATCCAGGCATCTACAAAAACGGAATGTCTGTGGGCATCCCGGGATTTGACCGGGTCGGCCTTAAGTATGCGGCTGCCCTGGGCGCTTATCTGTCCAACCCGGAAAAGGGACTGCAGCTGTTAGAAAACCTGACCCCTGACATCAGCAGCCGTTCCATCCGGCTGGTGGAGGACAATCAGGTGGGTATTGAAATAAAAGCCAGCGAAGCACAGCTCTATGCCCATGCCGTGGTTACCACCACCGCAGGACGGGGAACCAGCACCATCCGCAATACCCATTCCAACATTGTATATACTGCACGGGAAATATTTCCGGAAGGCAGGCTTGAAATCCTGGACCAGAAAGAATACTCCCTGTCCGGACAGACACAGCTTCATAAGGAACTGACCCGGATGTCCATATCCGGCATCGTGTCCCTGATAGAAGAATGCAGCCAGGAGGAACTTGCCTTCATGAAGGAAGGCGCGGACATGAACAGCCGGATGGCAGGATATGGACTGGAGCATGAGCCGGGCATCGGCATTGCATCCTGCCTGAAAAAATACAGCGCCACCGGCATCATGGGCAGCAGCCTGATGACCAGGATCATGACCGTCATGGCCAGCAGCGCCGAGGGGAGGATGTGCGGCTGTCCCTATGCGGTCATGAGCAGTGCCGGAAGCGGCAACCACGGACTCACCGCCATCCTTCCCGTACTGGAGACAGCAGACTATCTGGGCGCATCCAGGGAACAGCTGGTCAAGGCCCTGGCCATCTCCCATACCCTTAATGTCTATATCAAGGAATTCACAGGGAAATTATCCGCCACCTGCGGCTGCGGTGTGTCTGCTGCCTCCGCTGCTTCCGCTGCCATGGTATGGCTCATGGGCGGCAGCCACCGGCAGATGGGCAATGCTATCATCAATATGAGCGGCAACCTGACCGGAATGATATGTGACGGAGGAAAAATCGGCTGCGCCCTGAAGCTGGCCACTGCCAGCAGCGCGGCCCTCATGAGCGCCTGTCTTGCCATGGAAGGCACGGTCCTTCAGCCAACGGACGGGATCTGCGCCGGCACGCCGGAAGAAGCTATCCGCAACATGGGCCGCGTCAGCAATCCGGGCATGGCGCAGACAGACCGGACAATACTGGAAATCATGATGGAGAAGGGATGATATAAGAGGCCGGCGGATATCTGCCTAAAAGAACGGGCCCTGGGACTATGCAAGGGCTATGTGCCGGTGTTTGTGTGCCCGGCCGGAATGCAAAAAAACAGAAGGCGGATCTGGAGCGCCCCACGCCCAAATCCGCCTTCTGTTTTTGCATTCCGGATACATCCCCGCCCCATTACACCCCTTAATTTAAATCAAATTTTCCGGATTCAGGCACTTCAGTTCATCCAGCACAAACATCCCGTCCTTGCGGATCAGCACATCGTCAAACCAGATTTCCCCGCCGCCGTATTCCGGTGTCTGGATACAGATTAAATCCCAGTGCACCGCAGAGTGGTTGCCGTTATCCGTGTTGTCATAAGCATTGCCCGGGGTCAGGTGGAAGCTTCCGGCAATCTTCTCATCAAAAAGGATATCCCCGATTGCCCGGTGGATCTGGGGGTTTACGCCAAAGGCAAACTCTCCCACATAGCGGGCTCCCTCATCAATATCAAATATCTTATTCATGCGGTCCGTATTGTTGGAGCTGCATTCCACAATCTTACCGTCCTTAAACACCAGCTTCACATTCTGATACACAAAGCCGTCATACGGCGCCGGGGTATTGTATGTTATCACCCCATTGACAGACTCCCTGACCGGCGCCGTGTAAACCTCGCCGTCTGGTATATTCTTATTGCCGTGCATGCCATAACACGGAATACCCTTGATGGAAAAGGTGATGTCGGTCCCAGGCCCCAGGATATGTACCTTGTCCGTGCGGTCCATCAGCGCTTCCAGCTTCTCCATGGCCTTTCCCATCTTATCATAATCCACCAGGCAGGCTGCAAAATAAAAATCCTCATATTCCTCAGTGCTCATGCCGGCCAGCTGGGCCATGGCATCATTGGGATAGCGCAGCACGGACCACTTGGTGTGGTTGCAGCGTTCCGCCAGATGGATGGGCCCCCAGTAATGCTTGCGGTAGTATCCGTTTTTCTCATCTGAAACACGGTTCCACACACTAATGTTATCCGTGGCCCGTATGTCGATGTAGGCGTCCATGTCCTTCATCCGTTCCAGCTCATAGGATGCGATTTCAGCCATGTGCGCCTCGCTGCTTCCCTCAATCAGGGCGCCTTCCACCTCATAATCAAAGATGTGTACAAAAGGCTTTCCTCCGGCCGCGTAGGCCTCCTCCACCAGCGCCTTTAAAAGGCCTGTCTGCTTTCCGTGCAGCTCCAGAAGGATTTTCTCATCCTTCTGGAGATACACTGCATGGTTAATTAAAAACTTGGCAAATTTACGTATACGTGGGTCTTCCATAATAAACCGATTCCTTTCCTTTCATATCCCAGGGCATTAAGCGCAGCTCCCTGGCACTGAACCTTATTAAGATTTGCTGTCCTTATACAGAAGCTTATAGGTCTCTTCCCCCTTGAATCCGGTCAGAGCGCTGACTAACACAATCACAACCACTGCTGCCGGGACAGCCACAATGGCGCTGGCAATCCCGTAGGGGCTGTTAAGCGCCATGGTCCATACAACCGTCACCACGCCGCCGGTCAGGATTCCCGCAATGCCGCCAGCCTTTGTCACCTTCCTGGAGAACAGGGCAAACAAAAGGGCCGGGGTAATGGCCGCACCATACATGGTATAAGCTGTCATCTGCAGGCTCAGGATGGTTGGGAAGAACAGGGTCAGCACGACCGCCAGGATGGTGAGCACCAGGATGGTGGCGCGCATGAAGCGGATTTTCTGCTTATCATCCGCGTTCTTGTTCAGATATTTGCCCCATACATCATATGTAACATTGGTGGCAGCGCTCAGCAGATAGGAATCAGCCGTTGTAACGATAAATGCCACGCAGGCCACCAGCACCACTGCGCCCAGCACAAATGGCAGGTAATTAACCGCAAGTGAGAAAATAATGTTGGACGGCACGTCCAGGCTTGGGAACAGGGCAATTCCTATGGTACACATAAGGATAATCAGCACACAGACCGTGATTTCTGCTGCAAACAATCCAAGATTGGACTTCTTTGCCTCTTCCGCACTCTTGGCGGACGCAAAACGCTGCATCATGTTCTGGTCGCCTAACAGCAGGGAAATGGTCGGTATCATGTAGCCGAGAATCGCAATCACGCCCAGTCCCCCGGTTCCTGTCAGCCGTTCCGCGGGTATGGCAGCCATGGCCTCAGACCATCCGCCGGCCTTGCCGATCAGCATGGGGATGGCAAGGAGGAAGCCGCCTACCATCAGCAGCGCGCTGACAGCATCCGTATAAGCCACGGAAATCATCCCGCCGGAAACAGTCAGGAGCAGGATGCCGACCGCTGACAGCACGGTTGCCAGGTTTGCATCCATGCCCGTAATCAGGCTGATGATATTGCCGGCCGCCTTAATCTGTGTTGCGCAAAGACCCACATAAGCCAGCATGATGCAGATAACAGCAATGATGCTTGCCCCGTCGCCATAGCGTGCCGCAAATACCTCAGGCACCGTAATCTTCGTGCTGCTGCGCACCTTGCTGGATATAAAGTACAGAAGCAGCATGCCGATGGGCGCTCCTGCAAAGTGCAGGGTTCCCACAACCGGACCATACAGGTACACCACACTGGCGCTTCCGGTAATACCGCCGCCTCCGCACCAGCTTGCAAGCAGGGTCCCTATCAGGATCATAAATGGCAGCTGACGCCCCGCAACCACGAAATCGTCAGATGTCTTAACCTTTTTCTTGCCCATCACAATGCCATAGATGATGATTCCGGCAATGTAGAGCAGGATACAAACCAAATATCCCATATCTAACCTCCAATTTATAAAATTTAAATAAAATCATACCAATTAATTGCAGATTAGTCAAACATGTTTTCCTTTCCCGTACCCCCGGTCCCTTTTCCGTGTTCCAGGTGTATGATCCTGGTGCATCCGGTCAGGGTGGACATCCGATGTGATATGATCAGCAGGGTTTTATGGGAATATTCTTTTTCCAGGGTCTTTAACAGCTCCTTTTCGTGCAGTATATCCAGGCTGCTGGTGGGTTCATCCATCACCACCACGTCAGGATCAGCCAGCATGACCCTGGCAATGCCCACCCGCTGGCGTTCCCCTCCGGACAGGCGGCTGCCCATGGCGCCCATTTCCGTTGCATACCCGTCCGGCAATGTCCGTACAAAATCATGGAGGCCCGCACGTTTTGCCGCTGTCATGATTTCATCCATGGACGCCTCCGGTTTTCCCAGGGCAATATTGTCCGCAATGGTGCCGTTGAATAGAAAGGTATCCTGTTCCAATACCGCTATCCTGCGGTGCAGTTCTTCCAGTGAAATCTGGTCAATGGAAATGCCGTTAATCCGGATGGAACCTTCTGACGGATTCCAGAACCGCAGCAAAAGGCGCAGCACCGTGGATTTGCCGATGCCGCTTTCACCCACGATGCCAACCTTGTCCCCTTCCTCAATCTTAAGGTCAAAGCCGTCCAGGATTTTTCCCCTTTCCTGTGAATAGCCAAAGGAAACATGGTCAAATTCAATGCTTCTTATGGTCCCTGCGGTCTGGGGATGTGCTGTTTCCACAATCTCAGGCCGCGTATCCTCAATGATGAACAGCCGCTCCGCTGCCGCAAAAGCCTCCAGCAGGCTGGATATGACCATGGTCAGCGAAAACGTGGAGGAAAAGGAAGCTACCGCCACAAAGGATATCACGACCGTGCCAATGGGATTGGAGGCGCCGTTGGCAGCAAGGACAGAGGCCGCCAGAAGGATCAGTATCCTGGCCAGGTACACGAAAAAGGTAGGGGCTGAGGACACGGCCTGCTTATGCATGGTCAGCCCGTGGGCTGCCTGGTTTACCTTCCTGTTCTGTTCCAGCACACGCTCCAGCTGCCTGTTCCCAAAGCCAAATATCTGGATATCCTTGATTCCATACACGCTTTCCAGCACAAGGGATTTCATCTCCCCAAGCCTTGTCCTGTAACGCATGCCCACCGGCCTTCCCGCTTTCATGGCAAGCAGGGGCAGCAGGATGCTGATTATCACGTACACGGGCAGCAGCGCTGCCGCAAACAGGGGATTGATATACAGCGCCAGCCCAAGGGTTGTGCACGGAAGGATGATTACCGTAAACATAGGCCCGATGGTGTGTGCAAAAAAATACTCGATTGTCTCAATATCCGACACGGCCACGTTCAGGATATCACCCTTGGTCCTGTCCATCAGGCAGGCGGGCGCCAGTTTTCGTATGGTCTTAAACAAATGGATCCGCATGGATGCCAGGAGCTGATATGCCCCTGCATGGGAGGCCACGCCTTCCAGATAACGGCAGGCCACTATCAGGATGGCACAGGCCGCCATCAGCGTCCCAAACAGCACAGGACTTCCCTCTGGCAGCCAGTCTGCGCAGGCAAGGATCCAAAGGGCGCCAAATCCCATAAGCCCCATATGGGAAAGATTCCCCACAATACTTGCAATGGCTGCCGCTGCCAGAGGCGCTTTGACCGGAGCCGCAATCTTTAACAGACGGATGGTCATCTCACGGATTGAATATTGGAATTTACGCTTCATGATTCCCACCCCCTTTCTGCCAGTGCTTCCGGCTGCGCCTGTCCTTCCAGCTGCGCCTGTTCCGTCACCAGCCTGTGATACAGGCCATGCCGCTGCATCAGCTCCTCATGGCGGCCGCTCTCTGAGATTTCCCCTCCGTCCAGGACATAGATGCAGTCAGCGCTGCGGATGGTGGACAGCCGGTGGGAAATGATAATCAGGGTCCTTGTCAGGGCCAGCCTGTCAATGCAGTTCCATATCTCCTGCTCGCTCTCCACATCCACGCTGGAAGTTGCCTCATCAAAAATAATATATTCAGCCTGGCACAGAAGCGCCCTGGCGATTCCGATTCTCTGGCGCCTGCCGCCGTCCAGCTCATGGGGATATGTGTTTACCAGACGCTTGGCCAGTCCCACCAGGTTCATGATCTTCTCCACCTGCTGTGTGATGGCGGCCTTTTCATTGGGCTTGTAAATACCCTGCACCAGCAGCGGTTCAATGATTGCCTCGCTGACCGTCATCCTGGGATTCAGGGAAGCAAAGGGGTCCTGGAATATAATCTGCATATCCTTCCTCAAATCCTTTAGCTGCTTCTTGTTGTAGCCCAGGATATCCCTGCCCTCAAAATAAACCTTGCCGCTTGTGGGTTCGTGAAGCCTCAGGATAGCCCTTCCCATGGTGGATTTTCCGCATCCGGACTCCCCTACCACTCCCAGTGTCTCCCCGGTACGGATGGAAAAGTTTACATCGTCCACCGCGTGGAGAGTGCCCTTGGGGGTTGTAAAATATTTTTTCAGATGTTCCACACGTAATATCTCTGTTTTCTGTTCCTGCATATGTCAATCTCCTTTTCTTAGCGGTAGCGGATGCAGCGGACCTGGTGGGTTCCGCCTACAGTCACCATCCCGGGATGGGTCTTGGAACATTCAGGAACCGCATACTTGCACCTCTCGCAGAAAACGCAGCCCTCAGGCAGCTTGGTGGAGTCGGGCATCATGCCGTCAATGGCCTGAAGCCGCTTCACATCGCTTGTCAGGCTGGGAATGGAACCAAAGAGTCCCTCCGTGTACGGATGTTTTGTGTCCTTGTATATTTCCCGCAGGGTTCCGTATTCCACCACTTCCCCCGCATAGATGATTGCCACGTAATCACAGTTCTGGGCAACCACCCCCAGGTCGTGGGTAATGAGGATCATGGATGTGTTATTTTCAGATTTAAGCTTGTATATCATCTCCAGCACCTGGGCCTGTATGGTAACGTCCAGAGCCGTGGTGGGCTCATCCGCAATGAGCAGCTTGGGGTTGCAGGCCAGGGCGATTGCAATGACCACCCTTTGCTTCATACCGCCTGAAAACTGGTGGGGATACTCTCCAAAACGCTCTGCCGGGATTCCCACCCTTTCCAGCATGTTTTCAGCCCATTTTCTGGCCTCCTGCCTGGACAGGCTGGTGTTGTGGTTCTCGATTACCTCCATGATCTGCTCGCCTACCGTGAGCACCGGGTTCAGGGAGGTCATAGGATCCTGGAATATCATGGAAATGTCCCTGCCGCGAATGGCCTCCATTCCATTGGTGGAAAGCTTCAACAGGTCCTGTCCCTCAAAAATCACCTCTCCGCCCAGAATCTTGCCCGGAGGATTGGGAATCAGCCTCATAATTCCTTTTGCCAGCGTGGTCTTTCCCGCACCGGTCTCTCCCACCAGTCCAAGGGTCTCTCCCACGCCGATATGTATATTGACGCCGTTTAGCGCCTTTACCACTCCGTCATCCGTTTCATAGTGGATGACCAGATCTTTTACTTCCAATAATGGTTTATCTGCCATGTCATACTCGTCCTTTCTTAGTGTTCATCCGTCAGCTCTTCAAACGCGGGTCAAGGGCATCTCTCAGTCCGTCTCCCACCAGGTTAAGGGCCAGGATGGTGAGCATGATTCCCATGCCCGGGATGATGGTGACATGCCATGCGTCGCGGATATAGCTTCGGGCATTGGACAGCATTGCGCCCCACTCAGGGGTGGGCGGCTGAATGCCGAGTCCCAGGAAGGAAAGTCCTGCGATGGAAAGGATGGCTCCGGCGATTCCCAGGGTCACCTGCACAATAATGGGCGCCATGGAATTGGGAATCACGTACTTGATGATGATGCGCCAGTCGCTGCACCCAATGGAGCGGGCCGCTTCAATAAACTCCTGGTCCTTCACCGTAAGCACCGATGCCCGGACCGTTCTGGCAAAGGTGGGCACATAGGAGATGGCAATGGCAATCAGCACATTGGTGATGCTGGTCCCCAGGGCCGCCACGATGGCGATAGCCAGAAGCATGGACGGGATAGCCAGAAGAATGTCCATAATTCTCATGATGATATTGTCAGCGGTCTTGCCGTAATACCCTGCGAAAGCTCCCAGGAGACCGCCGAAGATACATGAAATGATGATGGCCACGGTTCCCATAAACAGGGAGTACCGGACCGCCCAAAGCATGCGCAGCAGCATGTCCCTGCCGAACTCATCCAGCCCAAAGGGGTGTGCCAGGCTTGGTCCCTGCAGACGTCCCCTCAGATCCTGCTTTACCACGTAATTCAGGTAAATGGATTTGCCGGTAACCGCGTCAATGATGATGGTTGCTATTGCTATGATGACCAGTGCCAGGATAAAATACATGCCAATCATGGCCAGCCGGTTCTTTTTGAATCTGCGCCATGCCTCGCCCCACAGGGAGCGCTGGTCGCCTTCCGCTTCCGCGGCAATCAGATGTTTCTTTCCCATGAACTGCACCTACTTTCTCTTGTATTGTGATTTAATTCTCGGGTCCACAAAGGCGTATATGATGTCTACCGCCAGGTTAACCACGGTAAACATGATTGCCAGAAAGATAACAGACCCCAATACCATGGGAATATCTTTTGACTTGATGGAATCCACCATGAGACGTCCCAGGCCCGGCCAGGAAAATACGGTCTCTGTCAGCATGGCGCCTCCCAAAAGGGTGCCGAACTGCAGGCCCACTGCCGTGATAATCGGAATCATGGCATTCTTAAGCATGTGGCGGGTGGTGATTTTCTTATCGGAAACCCCCTTTGCCCTGGCTGTGTCTATGTAATCCTGACGGATAACCTCCAGCATGGATGAGCGTGTCATACGCGTAATCATGGCAGCAGCCCCTGTGCCCAGCGTCACCGCCGGAAGGACCAGGCTCTTGATGAGAGGTATGAATCCCTCCCCCATTCCCTGTGAAGGCAGCCAGCCCAGGGTCAGCGCAAACAGAATAACCATCAGCAGGCCGAACCAGAAGTTAGGCATGGCCACGCCAATCAGTGAGAGCAGCATGGCTGTATTATCCATCATGGAATACTGTTTCTTGGCGGAAATAATTCCCGTGGGAATTCCTATCAGAATGGCTACCAGGATACCTGCCACTGCCAGCACCGCTGTGTTAGGAAACCGCTCCATAACCTGCGACCATACGCTCAGGTTATTTTTATAGGATGTGCCCAGGTCGCCGTGAAGCATATTAATCATATAATGTCCGTAACGGACCAGCAGAGGGTCGTTGAGTCCCAGCTCCTCCCTCTTCATGGCCAGCGCCTCGGCTGATGCCTGGTCACCCAGGATGATTGCCGCCGGGTCGCCCGGTGACAGGTTCAGAATGAAAAACACAATGAACGTCACGCCGATAATGACCGGAATCAGCATAAGCAGTCTTTTTAACACATACTTGTACATTTTTCTCTCTCCAATCCTCGTATATTTGCTGCATTAACGCAGCGAAGCAAAATACATATTTCACAACCCCGCACAGGGGTTTGA
>ERZ791803.1129-NODE-1129-length-13218-cov-3.317633_pt1 | contig 13218 bp, 10 predicted proteins | sample MGYA00510307_ERZ791803 | MGnify/ENA primary metagenome ERZ791803 (study PRJEB30046, sample SAMN00791963) | human gut metagenome | study: EMG produced TPA metagenomics assembly of the A metagenome-wide association study of gut microbiota in type 2...
ATAATCCAAATCGATCTCTGCCGTAATAAAGCAGGGTTTATCAGAGGCACAGGCAATCACATTGCCCCAGGGGTCAATGACCATGGAATGGCCATAGGCCTGGAAACGGGGCTTTTTGCCGATCTGGCCCGGTGCGATCACATAGCAGCCATTTTCAATGGCACGGGCCTTGAGCAGAGGCAGCCAGTGATCTTTACCGGTGTTCAGGGTAAAGTTGGCCGGGCACAGGAGAATATTGGCTCCCTCCAGAGCCATGATGCGAAACAGTTCACCAAAGCGCATGTCATAGCAGATGGACAGACCCAGATGACCAACTTCTTTGGTGTCCACTGTAACGATATTCTGGCCGGGGCAGATCCGGTCGGATTCCCGGACTGTGGGACCGCCGTTGCCGATGGACACGTCAAAGGGATGGAGCTTTTCGTAGTGGGCAGCCAGCTCTCCCTGAGAATTGATGACCATGGTGCAGTTGTAGGGGCGTTCCTCACCGCTCTGGGCGTAGATACTGCCGCAGTGCAGCCACACATTCAGTTCTTTTGCCAACGCGGAGAAGCGCTGGAAGGTAGGTCCACCGGGGACCGCTTCTGCAATGTCCCGGATTCCGGGTCCCACATAATTGACGCTCTCAGGCATACAGATGAGCTTAGCGCCTTGGGCGGCAGCCCCGCGGATCAGTTCTTCCGCAGCGGCCAGATTGGCCTGCACATCGTCCTGGGAATCCAGCTGGATCACACCGGTAAGAAATTTGTTCATAAGCGCTCGTCCTTTCTCTGAAATACAAAGTCCTGGGGCGCGGCCCCGTTTTCCTTATTGTAGCATATCCTCAGCCGAATGGAAGAAAAAAGTTTTCAAAAAAAGAGAAAATAACAAAGATTACCACAGGAAATATATATTTTTTAAGAGAAAAGCAGGATAAATTTATGGAAAAACCGGAAGAAAGCGATTATAATATGTTCCATTGGAGAAGCTGCTCGGGAAACTGCCTGATATGATGCTTGCTCCACCGCTCCAGAGGCATTATAATAGGAGTGTTAAGCTAAAATACCCGCCGAGCCAAGTGCGCGGGATCTTACATAGAGGAGTACAAACACATGGAAGAAAAGCTTCAGCAGGTTTGTCAGGCCTTTTGTATTGAGGGGGCCTTTCAGTCCTACGAGGAGATCAAGGTGGGGAATGTAAACCGCACCTATAAGGTCAATTATCTGCGGCCGGATGGACGGCCCAAGTCCTATATCATCCAGGCGGTGAATACCTTTGTATTCAAAAAGCCGGTGGAGGTTATGGAGAACATCGATAAGGTGACCGAGTACATCCACGCCAAGCAGCCCCAGCGTACCGTTCTGCACTTTCACCATACGCCGGACCGGAAGATCTATCTCTTTGATGACAACGGGTTCTGGCGCCTGTTCAACTACATTCCTTCCAGCACTTATAATACCTGCTCCGACCTGGAGGTAGTGCGCAGTGCCGGCGAGGCCTTTGGCGAGTTCCAAATGCTGCTGGCCGACTTTGATGCCCAGCAGCTCTACGTGACCATTCCCGATTTCCACGACACCCGCAAGCGCTATCAGAAGCTGCTTGCCGATGTGGCGGAGGATCCTATGGGCATGGCTGCCCAGGTGGCCGAGGAGGTGGAGTGGCTCAAGTCTGTGCAGGAGCAGGCCTGTCGTCTTACCGACCTCTATAAGGCGGGACAGCTGCCTCTGCGGGTGACCCATAACGACACCAAGATCAACAATGTCCTCTTTCAGCCCAACGGAAACCAGGCCATCGTAGTCATTGATCTGGATACCGTAATGCCTGGCCTGGTGGGCCACGACTTTGGCGATGCCATCCGCTTTGCGGCCAACTACGTGGAGGAGGATTCCCCCGAGGCGGAGAAGGCTGGGGTGGATATGGAAGTGTTCCGGGCCTTCACCCAGGGCTTCCTGAAGCACACTGCTGCCACCCTCACCCAGCAAGAGGTAGATACCCTGGCCCTGAGCTGTTTTGCTCTGACCTGTGAGTTGGCTACCCGCTTCCTGGATGATTATATTCTGGGCAGCCCCTACTTTAAGATCCAGTATCCGGAGCACAATCTGGTGCGTGCGCGCTGTCAGATTGCTCTGGCGAAGGATATGCTCCAAAAATTGGACGAGATGGACGCAGTGGTACACCAGTGCATGGAGCAGTACCGCTGACGCCTCAAGCTGCATTTGACAAGGAGGCAATGAACCATGAATTTGGAAATCAGTAATCTTCTGGACCTCTCCCATACGTTGGCGGGGGACTATCTCAAGCAGTTCCAGTACCCCTGGCAGGCTTTGGACGGCATCAAGGAGCTGATCCTTACCCTGGGAGCGGGACTGTCCCCCGAGGAGTATGACCAGCCCCAGCCCAACGTCTGGGTCCATAAGACGGCTACCGTGGCTCCCACGGCCTATCTGGGTGCGCCCTGCATCATCGGTCCTGAGACTGAAGTGCGCCACTGTGCCTTTATCCGCGGCTCCGCGCTGGTTGGCGAGCACTGTGTGGTGGGCAACTCCGTGGAGCTGAAAAACGTCATCCTCTTTGACAATGTCCAGACTCCTCACTATAACTATGTGGGCGACTCCATCCTGGGCTATAAGAGCCACATGGGAGCCGGTTCCATTACCTCCAATGTAAAGTCGGATAAGACCCTGGTGGTGGTCAAGAACGGCGAGGAGAAGATTGAGACCGGCCGCAAGAAGATGGGCGCCATCCTGGGCGACTTTGTGGAAGTGGGCTGCAACTCGGTGCTCAACCCCGGTACCATCCTGGGCCGCCGCAGCAGCGTCTATCCCACCTCCTGTGTGCGAGGCACGGTGGAGGCAGACCACATCTATAAGGATAAGGACCATATCATCCCCCGCACCTGAACTGAATCCTCCCATCCGGTCTTTTGACTGGTGTAATTAGCTACATTTAGTATAGAAAGCGAGCGTGAATACATATGGGAAAGTATTTTGGCACGGACGGGTTCCGTGGTAAGGCCGGCGAGGGCCTGACTGCCGACCACGCCTATCAGATCGGCCGCTTCCTGGGCTGGTACTTCGGCCGCACCCACCGGGCTCAGATCGTGGTGGGCAAGGATACCCGCCGCTCCAGCTATATGCTGGAGTACGCCATCAGCGCGGGTATGGCCGCCTCCGGCGCCGACGTCCACCTGCTCCATGTCACCACCACTCCCTCTGTCTCCTACGTGGCCCGTACCGACGGCTTTGACTGCGGCGTGATGATCAGCGCCTCCCACAACCCCTTCTATGATAACGGCATCAAGCTCATCAACGGCGAAGGCGAGAAGATGGAGGAGAGCGTCATTTCCCTGGTAGAGGACTATCTGGACGGCAAGCTGGAGCTGGACGGACAGCCCTGGAAGGAGCTGCCCATGGCCACCGAGGCCCAGGTGGGCAGCATCGTGGACGACACTGCCGGCCGTAACCGCTACATGGGTTACCTCATCTCCCTGGCCGTGTATTCCTTCAAGGGCAAGCGCGTGGCTCTGGACTGTGCCAACGGCAGCGCCTGGCACATTGCCCCCCGGATCTTTGAGGCCCTGGGTGCCCAGGTATTCACCATCAACACCAACCCCGACGGCACCAACATCAACCTCAACGCCGGTTCCACCCACATCGAGGGCCTTCAGCGCTACGTAGTGGAGAACAAGATGGACGTGGGCTTTGCCTATGACGGCGATGCTGACCGCTGCCTGGCCGTGGACGAGAACGGCAAGCTGGTGGACGGCGATCAGATCATGTACCTGTATGCCTGCTACATGAAGGAGCGGGGCAAGCTGGTCACCAACAAGGTGGTTACCACCGTCATGTCCAACTTCGGCCTGTACAAGGCTCTGGAGAAGGCGGGGATCGGTTATGAGAAGACCGCCGTGGGCGACAAGTATGTCTATGAGAACATGGTGCAGAACGGCCACCGCATCGGCGGCGAGCAGTCCGGCCACATCATCTTCACCAAGTACGCCCGTACCGGCGACGGTATCCTCACCTCCCTGAAGATCATGGAGGCCATGCTGGCCAAGAAGCTGCCTCTGAGCAAGCTGGCTGAGCCGGTGACCATCTATCCTCAGGTGCTCATCAACGTGCGGGTAAAGGATAAGAAGGCTGCCCAGGCTGACGCCGATGTTCAAGCCGCTGTGGACGCAGTGGCTGCCGAGCTGGGCAACACCGGCCGCATCCTGGTCCGCGAGTCCGGCACTGAGCCCCTCGTCCGCGTGATGGTGGAGGCTCCCGATCAGGAGCTGTGCCAGGCTCTGGCCCAGCGCGTGGTGGATATGATCAAGCAGAAGGGTCACGCGATCTAATCAGAATACAAAAATTCCCCGGCCTGGGCCGGGGAATTTTTTTTGCCTAAACCACCCGCAGCAGAGGCTGCAGCTGGCGACCCTCCAGGGCTGCCTGAGCCGCGTCGGCCACCAGAGAAAAGTCGGCCACCAGGGAGGTGGGCTTTTTCACCGGGTCGTCCTGTCCGAAGGGGACGAAATAGATGTATTTACGGCTGAGCAGAGCGCCCAGATTGGGAGCGGAGGCAGTCAGACCGTCGTTGGTAGAGGGGGCAATGAGAAGGGGGCGCTGGTTGCGCAGATGGGCTTTGGCGGCCATGGTGACCGCCGTGTCCGTAATGCCGCAGGCCAGTTTGCCCAGCGTGTTTCCGGTACAGGGAGCAATGATGAGCAGATCCAGCAGCTTCTTGGGGCCGATGGGTTCTGCCTCCCGGATGGAGGAGATGACCCGCCGGTCGCAGATCCGCTCCATTTCCCGCATCAGCTCATGGGCAGGGCCAAAGCGGGTGTCGGTGGCGGCGGTACATTCCGAGACAATGGGAATTACCGTGGAGAAGCGGGCTTTTACCTGCTCCAGGGCCTCCATGGCCTTGGCGTGGGTGCAGAAGGAGCCGCACACGGCAAAGCCGACCGTTTGGTCGATCATGTAGCATCTTCCTTTCCTGGCTGCTCCAGTTCCTGGAGCATATGATATATGGTGGTTTGAAGGATGGCTGCTGCAGTTACAGGGGCCACCTTGCCCGGCAGGGAGAGGGCATGGATGACGGGCAGACCCAGTTCTTGGGCGGCGGTGCGGTCCACGCCGCCTGGTTTGCTGGCCAGATCCAGAATAAGGCAGCCGGCAGGCAGAGCTTTCAGGACCTCCCGTCCCAGGACCAGGGCGGGGACGGTGTTGACCACTAGCTGGAAGGGGCAGGGGCTTTCCGTAAGCTGGGACAGAAGGACGCCCTTACAGCCTACGGCTTTCGCCCAGGCAAGGGCTTCCCAGCGACGGGCGGCTACCGTCACTTCAGCGCCTAGAGCGGCCAGACGCAGAGCGGTAGCCTGCCCGATCCGCCCAAAGCCCAACACCAGCACCTGGGCGCCGTGGAGGGTGATGGGCAGCTGCTCCATGGCGATCTGGATCGCTCCCTCGGCTGTGGGTACTGCGTTGGCCACTGCCAGTTCCTCCCGGGCAAAGTAGTCCAGCAGGCATACCCCGTGTTCCTGGGCCAGTGCTTTCAAGCCTGGATCTGCCATCCCCGCCAGCACCAGCTGGCCGGGCGCCAGGGCGTCAAAGACCTGCCGCAGACTGGGGTGGAACTGGGACAGGGGACTATGTAGCGCCGTCCCATCTGCTGCTGGCAGCGGCAGGATCACACAGTCTGCCTGAGAAAGGCCGTCGGGAGGCTGGCGGGCGCAGCCTGGTTCCTCGGCGGGTAATCCCTCCTCCAAAGCCCAGGTGTGGACTGTATGCCCGTCCATAGCCAGCAGTCGGGCCAGCTCTGCCTGCCGCCGGTCTCCTCCCAACAGCCAAATTGTTTTTGCACATGCCATAGTTGATCTCCTCCCTCTCCGTGCTGTTCCAGCCTATGCGCGGCAGAGAAGGGCGGTCACAGAAGAAAAAGGGAAAGAATGTGTTGTATTTATTGACAAAAACAACGCACTATATTATATTCTTCTTGGAAGTAATGCTTAAAATAGTCTGAAAAGGCATTGCGAATGGATGGGCTCTCTGCCGTTCCGTTACTTTGAGGGGAGTATGGGAAAGGCAGCATCCCATAGCGGCAAAAAGAAAGGAGTTCAAGAAATGAAGAAGGGGATCTTTCGTAAATTCTTGTCCTTGTGTACGGCTGGTGCCCTGACTGCGGGACTGGTAGTAACAGCCTCCGCAGCACCAGACACCATGACCAGAGGAGAAATGGCGGCACTGCTGGTAGAAAGTGCCGGCCTGTCCGGTCAGTTGGCAGAGTACCAGGCGAAACCCAGCGCATTTTCTGATGTGGCTGAGAACAGCACCTATGAGGGGGCCATCAACCTGGTTTATGCAAAGGGCCTGATGAGTGGTACGAGTGGTGATACCTTCTCTCCCAATGCGGCAGCGACCCAGGTAGAGGCGGCGGCGATCCTGCTGCGGTATGCGGATGTACCCAATGGCGTCTTGACTGCCTGGCCTGCCAGCTATAACACTGCAGCATCCAGCACTGGCTTAACTCAGGGAGTGGAGTACAGCCCGAACAGCGCAGTAAACAAGACTGTGTTCGTTCAGATGATGTCCAATGCTAAGGCCATGGAAGGCAAGCCGTTTATCGGTATCAGCTGGAAGAGCAATACGCAGGATTATGCTGCATTTGCCACCGTGATCCGTGCAGCAGGCGGTGTGGCGGTGGAGCTGCCCCAGATCACTTCCTCTGCTGTGGAGTATGACAGCAGCAACAAGGTGACCAGCGCCTATCTGGAGGAGAGTGGGATGCTTAAGCAGGCCTACGCAGACCAGATCAAGGCAAAGAACTTTGCCAATACCAATGTGGCTCAGGTCATGGCTGAGGTGGATGGCGTGTTCTTTACCGGCGGCGAGGATATCAGCCCTTCTCTCTTTGCTGAGCCTCAGAAGGAAGCCAATCACGGGGAAGAGATCAACGCGACCCGGGATATTTCCGACTATACGCTGATGGCTTACTGCATCCAGCAGGACATCCCCTCCTTTGCAGCCTGCCGTGGTATGCAGATGATGAGTATCGTCTCCGGCGCTGACTTTATCCAGGACATTCCCGACTACTTCGCCGACCAGGGCGCGGAGTACAATGACCTGCACCGGATGCCCGCCGATGCTCCCAATCGGGACTATGCCCGCCACGACGTGGATATTATCGATAAGGACTCCCTGCTGTACGACGTGGTAAACGCCGATGTGCTGAAGAACGTCTCCTCCTGGCACCACCAGGCGGTAAAAAGCGTGGAGGGTACTGGCCTGACCGTCACCGCCAAGACCACGCTGAATGGTGTTGATATCATTGAAGCTGTGGAAAATAAGGATAAGACCTTCTGTGTAGGCGTGCAGTTCCATCCGGAGAATGACTGCAGCTTGGTGCTCTATCAGGGCAAGGAAGCTCCCTGTGACTTTGATACCTGCCTGACCTTCTTTGAGAATCTGGTGGCCTATGCCTCTGAGAAGCCGGTCATCGGCATCTCCTGGGGCGGTGATCCGGTGGACTATACCGACATTCAGGATATTATCCGTGAGGCGGGCGGCGTAGTGACCCATCTGCCTCAGATCACCCGTTATGAGCAGGCAGTCTCCGCGCTGAAGAGCGTGGACGGCATCGTAGTTACCGGCGGCGAGGACATCAACCCCGACCTGTACGGCGATGAGCACAGCCCCCTGCTGGAGGACAACACCGAGTACCGGGACATCCGGGATACCTCTGACTACAATCTGATCCAGGCAGCGGTCCAGACCGACGAACCTATGCTGGCAATTTGCCGCGGAATGCAGATGCTGAATGTGGTGTGCGGCGGCGGTCTGATCCAGGATCTGCCCACCTATCTGGGCAAGGACGACAGCTATCGCGTCCACCGCAATAAGCCCGATTGGGCCCGTCACGACATTACCGTTACCGATACCGACTCCCTGCTGTACTCCATCGTAGGCGGCACGAGCTTGGCTGACGTAGCATCCTGGCACCACCAGGTGGCCAATCCCCAGCGTGTGGGGCAGGGCCTGACCGTGGTAGCCTACGGACCGGACGAGGTGATTGAGGCTCTGGAGTACCAGGCTAACGACTTCACCTTGGGCGTGCAGTTCCATCCTGAGGCCGACGCCCTGGACCATGATGCATACATGGACTTCTTTGAGGCGCTCCTGGCCCATGCGGCATAACTTCTATCCATAGGAAAAGGGAGGTCCCGAGTATTCGGGACCTCCCTTTTTGCCAATAAAAACGCCCCGCTTCTCCAAGAAGCGGGGCGTAGAACGTTTACTCTTACTGAGCAGCCTTAGCAGCCTTGATAGCCTCGATCAGCATGGGGGTGACCTTGAACAGGTCGCCGCAGATGCCGTAGTCAGCGATCTCAAAGATGGGGGCGTTCTCGTTCTTGTTCACAGCGATGATGCACTCGGAATCCTGCATGCCAGCCTTGTGCTGGATGGCGCCGGAGATGCCCAGAGCAACATAGATCTTGGGGTGAACGGTCTTGCCGGTCTGACCAACCTGGTGGTCAGCGGACAGCCAGCCGGAGTCGATGGTGGCACGGGAGCCGCCCACGACGCCGCCGAGAACCTCAGCCAGCTCCTCAGCCAGCTTGATGCCGCCCTCGACGTCCTTGGAGATACCACGGCCCACGGAGACGACCACGTCAGCGCCGATCAGGTCGACCAGCTTCTTAGCGGCCTTGACAACCTCGATGACCTGGGTCTGCATGTCAGCCTCGGTCAGGGAGAAGTTGGGCTTAATCAGCTCGCAGGCGTCAGCCTTGGCCTGATCGAAGGGAGCCTTCTTCATAACGCCGGGACGCACGGTAGCCATAGCGGGACGGAAACGGGGGCAGATGATGGAAGCCATCAGGTGGCCGCCGAAAGCAGGACGGGTCATCTTCAGGTCGCGGGACACGTCGTGCTTCTCACCCAGCACCATAGCGGTGTTCAGGCCGTCGATCTTCTCGGCGGGCAGAGTGGAGGCCTCACGCAGGAAGTCCTTGTAGATGCCCATATCCACGTCCAGGTGAGTACAGTCGGCGCACAGACCGGTGTGCAGACGAGCGGCGCAACGGGGGCCCAGATCGCGGCCGATGTTGGTGGCGCCGATCAGCATCATCTCAGGCTTGTACTCCTCGATCACGTCGCAGATGACCTTGGTGTAGCCGTCGGTGGTGTAGTTCTCCAGCAGGGGGTGGTCGCAGACGTACACGCCGTCAGCACCGTAGCCGCCCAGCTCCTTGGCAATACCCTCGATGTTGTGGCCCAGCAGAATGCCGTACAGCTTGGTGCCCAGCTCGTCAGCCAGCTTGCGGCCCTCGGAAATCAGCTCAAAGGAGGTAGGCATCATGGTGCCCTGACGCTGCTCGCAGAATACCCACACGCCGCCGTTGAAGGCAGCGATATCAGCACTGTTGAAAGTAGACATATTCTTCAATTCTCCCTTCTATCAGATCAAATGCTTGCCAGCCAGGATGCCGGCCAGCTTCTCACAGGTCGCCTTGTCGGCGCCCTCCAGCATCATACCGGCGCCCTTCTGAGGAGGAGTGAAGGAGGTCAGGATGTTGGTGGGAGAACCCTTCAGGCCGATGGTAGCGGGATCGATCAGGGGATCGTCCTTCAGAGCGTTGTAGTCCAGGACCTCGTAGGGCTTCTCATAGCACTCGAAGATGCCGCCCACGCTCATGTAACGGGGCTCGTTGAGCTCCTTGATGCAGGTGATCAGGCAGGGGGTGTTGACCTTGATGGTCATGTAGCCGTCTTCCAGCATACGCTTGATAGTGAGGGTCTTGCCCTCCTTGGTGATCTCAGCAGCGTAGGAAACCTGGGGGATGCCCAGCTTCTCAGCGATCTGGGGACCAACCTGAGCGGTGTCGCCGTCGATAGCCTGACGGCCGCAGAACACCACGTCGTCCTCGTCCAGGCCGATCTTGTTGATAGCAGCGGCCAGGATCTGAGAGGTAGCATAAGTATCGGAACCGCCGAACTCACGGCCGGAAACCAGAACAGCACGGTCCACGCCGCGAGCCATAACCTCACGCAGCATGCCCTCGGCAGGAGGAGGACCCATGGAGACGACAACGACCTCGGCGCCGGTCTGCTCCTTCAGGACCAGAGCGGCCTCGACGGCGTTCAGGTCGTCGGGGTTGGTGATGGTCGCCATGGAGGCGCGGTTCAGAGTACCATCGGGATTCACGGCCACCTTACCGGAGGTATCGGGGACCTGCTTAACACAAACAATGATTTTCATTTCCATCTGCCTCCTATCTTATTTCACACCCATCGCACGGGAAATGACCATGCGCTGGACCTCGGAAGTACCCTCATAGATCTCGGTGATCTTGGCGTCACGCATCATGCGCTCCACGGGATACTCACGGGTGTAGCCGTAACCACCGAACAGCTGAACAGCGCGGCGGGTCACATCGGAAGCGGCCTCGGCGGCAAACAGCTTAGCCATGGCGGCGTCCACGGAGTAAGGCTCGTGGTTCTCCTTCTTGCAGGCAGCGGCGTACACCAGGTACTGAGCAGCCTTCATGCGGGTGTGCATGTCAGCCAGCTGGAACTGGGTGTTCTGGAACTGAGACAGACGCTTCTTAAACTGGATACGCTCCTGGGTGTACTTGACGGCCTCGTCAATGGCACCCTCGCCCAGACCCAGAGCCTGAGCAGCGATGCCGATACGGCCGCCGTCCAGAGTCTGCATGGCGATCTTGAAGCCCTGGCCTTCCTTGCCCAGCAGGTTCTCCTTGGGAACGATGCAGTCCTCAAAGATCAGGTCGCAGGTGGAAGAACCGCGGATACCCATCTTCTTCTCCTTCTTACCAACGGAGAAGCCGGGGAAGGAGCTCTCCACGATGAAAGCGGAGATGCCGTGGTTGCCGGCCTTGGGGTCGGTCATAGCGAAGACGACCATGGTGCTGGCCACAGTGCCGTTGGTGATGAAGCACTTGGAGCCGTTGAGCACATAGTGGTCACCCTCCAGAACAGCGGTGGTCTGCTGGCCGGAGGCGTCGGTGCCGGCGTTGGGCTCGGTCAGGCCGAAGGCACCGATCTTCTTGCCGGAGAGCAGGTCGGGCAGATACTTCCGCTTCTGCTCCTCGGTGCCGTGCTCAAAGATGGGGGCGCAGCACAGGGAAGTGTGGGCAGAAACGATAACAGCAGTGGTGCCGCAGACCTTGGCCAGTTCCTCCACGCACATGGCGTAGGACAGAACGTCGCCGCCGGCGCCGCCGTACTCCTTGGGGAAGTAAATACCCATCATCCCCAGCTTGGCCATCTTTTCGACGGTCTCCATGGGGAACCGCTCCTCTTCGTCGATCTCCTCAGCCAGAGGCTTCACTTCGTTCTCGGCGAATTCACGGTACATCTTCCGGAGCATCTGCTGCTCGTTTGTCAGATGAAAATCCATATACCATTAACTCCTTTTCTTGTTGGTGCTGACTTCAATTACTTGGAATAATCATAGAAGCCCTTGCCGGTCTTCTTGCCCAGCAGGCCGCCGCGGACCATCTTCTTCAGCAGCAGAGCGGGACGATACTTGGGATCGCCCGTCTCGTTGTACAGGGTCTCCATGATGGCAAGGCACACGTCCAGGCCGATGAAGTCGCCCAGAGCCAGGGGGCCCATGGGATGGTTGGCGCCCAGCTGCATGGCCTTGTCGATGTCGGCCACGGAGGCGACGCCGGTCTCTACCAGGCCGATGGCCTCATTTATCATGGGGATCAGGATCTTGTTGACCACGAAACCGGGGGCCTCAGCCACTTCGACGGGCTCCTTGCCGATCTCCTGGGACAGCTTATAGACGAAATCGAAGGTCTCCTGGGTGGTGTTGGCGCCGCGGATGATCTCCACCAGCTTCATGCTGGGCACGGGGTTAAAGAAGTGCATACCGATGACGGGGTGCTTCAGACCGTTGCCCATCTCGGTGATAGACAGAGAAGAGGTGTTGGAGGCGAAGATGGCCTCGGGCTTGCACAGGCCGTCCAGCTCATTCAGCAGCTCCTTCTTGGTAGCCATGTCTTCCTTGACGCACTCGATGATGAGATCCGCGTCGGCGCAGGCGGACTTCTCCTCCACCAGCACGTTGGCCAGCAGGGCGTCCACAGCCTCCTGGGTCATCTTGCCCTTCTCCACCCGCTTCTGCAGGGAAGCAGCCAGCTTATCCTTGTGCTTCTGTGCGGAAGCAACAGAGCTGGCATACATCAAAGCCGTATGGCCCTTGGCTGCAAAAACTTGGGCAATACCGCTGCCCATGGTGCCGGCGCCGAAGATCGCTACCTTCATACGTATTTCCTCCTGATATACATTTTGTAGATATGAACCAAATGTTTTCTTCGCTTGTGCTCTTTATTATAGGCTCATTCCACACATTTAGCAAGTCAAAAATGCACCGCAATTCCCTGTTATCATGCTTTTTTACACTTCACACAAAATCCTCGTTAAACTTTATACAATTTTGTGAATCATTTAACATGACGCTTGTTCAGTACCGCTTTTTCCACCCTCCATCCCGCCAAAAATCATTTACATGACGCAGTTTCTGTGGTAGAATGAACCGGCTGTTATTATCACAGAGATAGGTTTTACAGATTGAGAGGAGCACCATCTTATGCGGATGCGGAAAAAGAAAAATTTGGCCCCCAGAATGGAACGTTGCGCCCGCCTCCTGATTCAAGACCCTCAAAAGCTCCTTGGCCATTGGCGGGACTTGATGCCAGATGCCCGAGAATTACGACTGGAGCTTGGCTGTGGAAAGGGACGCTTTACAGCAGGTACCGCAGCTGGGGAACCAGATGTTCTGCTCATCGCTGTGGAAGTCGTTCCGGACGCCATGGTGGTGGCCATGGAGCGGTGCATGGCCGCAGGCCTAACCAATACGTTCTTTATTGATGCAAACGCCGACCGGCTCCCCTCCTTTTTCGCTCCTGGCGAGGTGGATCGGATTTATCTGAATTTTTCTGACCCATGGCCCGGAAACCGCCATGCTAAAAGGCGCCTGACCCACGGCAATTTCCTGCGGCTATATCGGCAGGTCTTGAAGATGGGCGGACAGATTCACTTTAAAACTGATAACCAGCCACTCTTTGAATTCTCAGTTGAGGAAATCCCCCAGTTCGGCTTCCAACTCTCCCAGGTTACACGGAACCTCCATGAGCACGGCCCGGTGGGGATAATGACGGATTATGAGGCCAAATTCTACGAACAGGGACTGCCGATTAACCGTCTGGTGGCCACCATGGTCCCC
>ERZ791803.1143-NODE-1143-length-13094-cov-3.763709_pt1 | contig 13094 bp, 3 predicted proteins | sample MGYA00510307_ERZ791803 | MGnify/ENA primary metagenome ERZ791803 (study PRJEB30046, sample SAMN00791963) | human gut metagenome | study: EMG produced TPA metagenomics assembly of the A metagenome-wide association study of gut microbiota in type 2...
GATTTTGCAGCGGGTCTTTCATTCGGGAAATCGGAATCTCTTCTGACGCCGACCTCCCCGGCAAAGGTATGTTACTGCTTGGCTACATTTTCGCAGTAGCGGGTCAGGATGACCGCCACCTGAGCACGGGACGCGTTGCCGCGGGGACCCAGCGTACTCTCACTGGTACCGCTGATGATGCCTGCGCCCACAGCCCACTGCATGGCGGGAATGGCATACTCGCTCAGGTCCTCGAAGTCGGTATAGGAGAGGATGTTGGTGTCCTCGCCCACGCTGACGTCGTAGCCCTTATACTGCGCATAGCGGTAGAGCATCGCTGCCATCTGTTCCCGGGTAATAATGTCGTCGGGACCAAATTTTCCGTCGCCGTAGCCGGACACGATGCCTTCGCTGGCGGCCCAGCGGATGGCTTCCGCATACCAGGAATTGGCGGCCACGTCGTCAAAGGCCATGGCATAGTTCACCTGGGGGCTGCCCTCCAGCCGCCACAGAATGGTGGCGATCATACCGCGGGTGGTGGTCACATCCGGGCCGAAGGTGGTGGCGCTGGTACCGGCCATCAGACCGTTCTGATACACATAGCGCACACCGTCCTCATACCAGGCTCCCGCGGGAACGTCGATAAAGGGCAGGTCTCCCGCTGTGATGGGGGCAAAGGACGCCTTCACCGTGACGGCTCTGGACGGCATGACAAAGGTATACTTGCCGTCTCCCTTGTCGCTGAGGGTCACGCTGTTTCCAGCTCCATCGGTCACGGTAAGTCCGGTGAGCCGATAGCCGTCCTGAGGTGTGGCAGTCAGGGTCACGGTCGTGCCTGCGCTGGCGGTGTTGTGGCTGGATTTGACCGTACCGTTTTCACTGGGTTCCACGGTGACGCGGTAGCTGGCGCTTGTTCCGCCGCCTCCGCCGCCGCTGGTATGGGTGCTGGTGATATGCAGGGTATAGGTGGTGCTGCCGATGCTCACGGTAATGACCGTCTCGCCCACGCCGATGGGAACGGAGAGGCTGCCGCTGCCGGAGGTAAACTCCTGGCCGTTGATGGCGACTTTCTCTCCGCTGCCGGAAATGGCAGTGACCAGGGTGTTGTCGGCGGAGACGCCGGAGATGGAGTAGGTGAGTGCGCCGCTTGCGTCCGCGGTGAAATCATCCATGGAGACAGGCAGTCCGTCAAAGAACAATTTGTTCTCTCCGGCTGCGGCGGCGTGTACCACCACCCGGCTGCCCAGCTGGCTGAACTGGATGGTGCTGGTCTGGGCGTTTTCGCCATACAGCGTTCCCGTGATGCCGGTGGTCTGAGTCTCCAGCACCTGGCCGTTTTCATCCAGCAGGGAGGCCACCAGGGTAGCGGTGGTCTGATCCTGGAGGGAGTTGTTGTTCAGTTCCACCACGGCGGTGGTGGTACCGTTGCTGTTGGTCTGGGTCACGTCCAGGGTGGTCTTTTCGCCGGTACGGGCGTATGCACCGGTGAGCAGGACGGCGGAGGAGTTGTTGCCGGTGGCGTATTCCGCCATGGTCTGGCCGTTTTCCTTCACATCGGCCTTGGCGTAGAGATACACGCCGCTGGCGGGGACCTCGCTCTGGCCCAAGGTGCCGGTCACGTAGCTCTTCAGATCATAGGTGACCTGGAAGGTCATGCTACCCTGATCCATGCGCCGCAGAGCGTCGCCGCTGAGGGTGACGGTGCTGCCGGATGCGGACACGCCGCTCTGGCTGCCCACCAGGGTCACACTGGCGGGCTGGGTGTTCTCGGAGTCGGTGTAGAAGTTCAGCGCCACGGTGCGGCCCGAGCCTTCCAGCTTGGCAGCTGCATCGTTATAAAGGGTGATCTGGACGGTGCGCTTACCCGCGTTCTCGCTGACTACCTTCATGGAGGAAATACCCACGTCGTTGTAGTTGAGATGCAGGGTGCCGTCGGCAAGCTGACTGGTACCGTCGGCGCTGACGGTATAGGTGGGATTGGTGATGGTACTGCCCGTCTTGTACATGACCGTTACGTCGGCGCTCTCGCCGGGATTCAGGGTCACGGGTTTGGAGGCATAAGCACCCACGTCCACCTTCAGGTCGGTAAGCGCAGTGGTGCCGGTATTGCGGAGGGTAAAGCCAACGGTGGTGAAGGAGTTGACCTGCAGGTCGGCGTAGTCCACCGAGATGGCGTCCACCGAGACGGCTTGGGCAGTCAGGCTGCCGCCGCCGGTGAGCAGCTGGTCGGTGTCGGCGGGTACAGTAACTCCAGCCACGGTTTCGGTGGCAGTCTCGCTGTACTGGGTGCCGAAGATGTAGGCGTTGATTTTCCCGCTGCTGTCCTTCCAGGCGCTGAAGGAGTTGGACAGGGTGCGGCTGGGCAGGGTAACCAGTGCCTGGGGACTGGAGAGATACACGCTGCCGTCGATCTTGCAAAGCTGAGTGCCGTAGAGGACGCTGTGGTCGGCTTCGCCGTCGGCATTGGTCGCCGTCTCGGCCCACACCAGAGTCAGTCCGTCCACGCTCTGGCCGCTCTGCTTGGCAAACTGGAAGTTGGAGTTGATATTCAGCTCATCATCCTGAGAGATAGCCTTGACACTGGAAGGAATGGCGTGTTCGCTGCTGCCGTTGTAGAGCTGACCGTCGGCGCCCACGGCCTGCAGGCGGATATCGCCGCCGTCCTGGGTGCTGTACCAGCCCAGGATAAAGGACTCTGTGCCGTTATCATTGACCGCCGTAACCTGAGGATTGGAGTCGGTCTCCTTGTCGTTGGTGAGCACCACCAGGTCGCCCAGGGTACCGTTGGAGGAGACGGTGCGGTAGGCCAGTTCATAGCCTTCCATGGGGTTCTCCGGGTCGCTGGACCCCCGGTCCAGGGTAAAGACCAGGATGGAGGTGCCGTCGCTGAGCATGGCGGTTTTCAGGCCGACCACGCCGCCCAGGGAGCCGTTGTAGGCCATCTGGGCATCGCTCCAGTCCTTTCCGTCATAGAGGCTGAAATAGATGGTGTCCTTGGTGTCGAAGGCAAACTGCTCCTGGGAATCCGTGGAGTAGATTGCATCGGTGGAGGTGTAGACATTCCGCCAGAACACCACGGCATTGTTGCCGCCCACCGCCGTCACCGGCGCCAGATCAGGAGAGGCGTTGTCGGTGAGCTTCTCGGTGGTCCATCCGTCTTTATAAACGGACACCATGATCTCGGTGCTGTTGAGCAGCTGCTTCTGCTCGTCCGGCGTAATGGGGTCATCCGCATTTTTCTCCAGGTTGGTGTTCAGCCGGGACCAGGCGGCCACGGTGAAGCTGCTTGTGCCGGAGAGGGAGGGCGACAGATCGCCAAAGCCGTTGGCATCCAGGACTGCGCCTTCCTTACCTACATCGCCGACCATGACCCGGCTGTCATAGAAGTCCTGACTGTTGCTGTCGCTGATGTAGGCGGAGATGCTGCCGTCATCGTTGACCACAGGCTCGGAGCCGGGGTTGGCATCGTTCTGCACCACCGCGGCAATACTGCCAAAGCTGGGATCATTCCATGTGCGCTCCCCGTTGGCGTAGGCCTCCAGGTAGGCGCGGCTCAGGAGGGTGGGAGTACCTTCCAGGGAGGTGGTGCTGGTGCCGTTGCCGGTCCAGTAGTCGTTGATGTACCTATAATCTCCAAATTGCTCACTATAGTGAACCTTTCCGGAGACCAGCGCTCCGTCATAGGAGATGAACAGCAGCTTGACCACGACCTTGATACCTACCTCGCCTTCCACGCCCAAGGCCTGGGAGTTGTATTGCTGCTTGCCGCTGAGGTAGGGCTGGGAGAGGAATTTGTTGGTGGAGTCGCCGGTGAGCTTGCCGAACAGGCCGATCTTCAATGCCACGATGCTGTAATCAAAGCCCACGCCGCCGAAGGCGCTGATGTAGCCGTTGATGCGCAGGGTGGTGAGGAAGTCGTTGACCGAGTCGGAGGCCTTGGCCTCGTCGCTCCAGCCGGCCAGGGTGGCGTCGCTCTGCTGGTCGGTGTAGACGGTGGCGGCCTTAAAGTCCAGCTGGAGAGCCAGGCCTGCGCCGAAGGAGGCGGTGATGGGAACAGGGCCAGCCCAGAAGTTCACGTTGGCCTCAAAGCTCACACCCGCACCGGCGGTAAAGCCGCCGCTTACCACCCGGAAGGCCCACTCGTGCTGGTCGACATCGTAGTAGAACTGACCCTCATAGCAGCCGGTCAGCTGGGCACCGAAGTCCAGGCCGGAGTTGGCGGTTTTCAGGAAGTTCTGCTTCAGATCCTGTCCGGGGTGGTAGTTGCCCTGGGCCATGTCGCTCAGGTCGCCCACGCTGGGCACGCCCACCTGCCGCTCGGTATCCAGCAGCTCGTAGTTCATGGACAGGCCATTCTGGTCGTAGTCAAAGTCCTCCAGCTCCAGGCTGTCATAGCCGCCCCAGATCAGCACATTAAAGACGGTGCTGTCCTCGGTGGGGGTGATAAGGACCTTGAACAGGGGATTGCTGGTATTGGCCGCCGAGAGCAGCATGTCTTGGATGTCGCTGTTAAAGGCGCTGCTGATAGAGCTGCTACCGAAGGTAAACTGGCTTGTTTTGCTGCCCAGGCCGTTTGTAAAGCTGCCCTGCATGTCCAGCACCACAGCCTTGGCGTCCTCATTGACCAGCTTCACATCGGTCAGGTCGATGACCTGGAAGGGCATGGACACATCCTTAAGCAGCTGGTCATTCTGGTACACACAGGCCCGGAGCTTGGCGGCCGTTTCAGGCTTGAGCCAGCCGGAATCGGTCATGGTCTCCTTGGTCAGGACCGTGGTGTTGGTGACGATGGGGATGGAGGAGAAGGGGAAGGTGCTGTCCTCCACGGTCTGGCCCTTGGGGGCAAAGCCGTTCTCTCCGGTCATGGAAACGGTGGCCTTGCCGTTTGCCGCATCCACACCCCAGAGCATAAAGTGGCTGGTCAGCTCAGCATACTTGTAGGTGCTGTTGGGACCCACTCTGCCGGTGGAGCCCATCAGATCACGGACCTGCAGGTCATCCCCGCTCTCCTTGCCGTAGGACATGGTCTGGGCGGTGAGGAAGGGCTGATTTTCCTGGCCCTGGGGCACCGTCTCCAGATTGACCACAGAGCTGCCGGTGCGCAGGATGCGGTCGGCGGACATGCTGCCCTGGACATGCACCAGGGTGGGGAAGTAGGTTTCACTGCCGCTGTTCAGATCACGCAGCTCGAACCAGTAGTCCAGCGCCGCGTTGGTCAGCTGTCCGGTGTACCCCTCCGCCTCGAACTGGGTGGCGTCCATGTAGACGGTCAGCTTGCCGTCCTGATCGGTGGTGTACGTGCCATCGGTGGCTCCGGAGATCAGGCCGCCGGAGGTGGGACCCATCTGGGCGCCCTCACAGTAGTAGCCGCCCAGATACACGCCGCCCCGGAGGGTAACGGTCTCATTGGCAAAGGGCGTGCCGTCCGGCTTCACCAGATACAGCTCCGTCTTGGCAGCGGGCACCAGGGTGATGGTGTTCAGGGGATAGAGCTGCAGCTTGGCGGCATCCCGCTCCCCGCTGGACAGGGCGCTGTTCAAAATGGTGCCCAGGTTGGGCTCCTTGTCGCTGCCGGAGCGGAAATATACATCGCTCTTGATACCGCTCTCCTCGTAGACGGCCAGAAGTCCGTCCTCGTTGGTTTTGACCGTCTTGGTCTCGCCCGCGCCGTTGGTGTAGGTGACCTGGGTGGTTTCCGCGGGCGTAGCCTGGAAGAGATAGAACTTATCCCGCAGCGTTTCCACATTCACAGTCACGCTGTCGCTCATGTTGGTGGCGGCGTGGGTCGCGGTGATGGTGGCGGTACCATCGGTGGTAGAGGAGACCGCCATCTGGGTCTGGGGCAGATAGGTCTCGTAGCCCAGATCCTCAATGTTGTCCCACAGGCCGCCCTGGCGGTAGTAGACGCCCACGACCTCGGGATGATCAGACACCCACTTGATGCCGTCTCGGAAGCTGCTCCAGTTGTAGGCATCGGCGTTGATGCTTACGTACTCGATGAGGCCCAGCTCCTGGCGCAGCTCCAGAATCTCTTCGCTGTCGGTGGGGAGCTTGCCGTTCACCTTGGAGGTGTTGTCCAGTTCGATGGGGTCATCCCCCACGATCTCCAGCGCGCCGCTGCGGTAGACCCGCAGGACGATGGAGTCGGAGCTGGGGGCAAAGTTGGCGCTGCCAGTCTCATTTTCCGTAAAGGTAATGGTATAGGTGTCGTAGAGACCGGTTCCCCCCATTTTTTCCGGAGTAAAGGTGACCGTGCTGCTGCCGCCATTTACCGATTTAGTCGACAGACAGCTATCAGCCGGCACCGCGCTCTCCGCGCCGTCCGCCATACGGGTGGCGGACAGAGTACCGGAGGCATCCGGATTGTTGCTGATGGTACAGGTCAGGGAGGCGCTCTCCGTGTCGGTGAGGTCGGTCTTGTCCGAGGTGATGCGCATCTCGGTGGGAGGCGAAAGCACCGTAATGGAGGCATCCGCCGATTTGGCCTCAGGGCTGGCCATACTGACCTGCACGGTATACTGACTCTGTGGATAAGTCACTGGCAGCTCTGCCGCCGGGATGGTGCAGGAGGTGATTCGCTCGCCGCCTGCTGTATTGCTCACCTCGTAGGTCTCGCTGGGCTCACCGGTGGCCTGCGTGCCCGCAAAGAGTTTGACGGTGAAGGTGATGTCCTTATCGGGATAGAGATCAAAAACGTTGGTGTTCCACTTCACGGTGGCATCGCTGCCGCTCTGGAGCAGGGTCTCCTGGGCATACTGGGGGATAAGCAGGGTCAGCTTATCTCCGGCAGTGATGGTAAACTGGAGTTCGTTGGACTTTTCATCATCCTCTTTATTGTCCGGCGTACCGTTGTCCGCCACATAGTAGAAGCCGACGGTGCCGGTTTTGGACTGCAGCTCGATTTGACCCTCCTGGGTAATCGTAGCGACGGTCTCGTTTGTGCTGTACCACGTGCCGCTGGTGGCTGCACCGGTGGGGGCAACCTGGGCCTGGAGCTTGGGGATGTTTTCATCACTGAGGGCAATGGTGTAGTTGTAGCCTTCCCCGGCACCGACCACACTGATGGTCACCCCGGTCACATCCACGCGCTTTGCGATGATGACCGTTTGGGTTGCCCAGCTCACGGTTTCCCAGTCCTCGCCGTCCTTTACCTGGAGCTGGACGGTGACGGTTTGGTCCTCCGTCGTGGGGGCGATGGAGTAAGGCTCGGCGGTGAAAGCAAGATTTTTCGGGTTGCGGGGGTCTTCCCCCATGGTGACGGCGTGAGTCACAGTCTCTTCGCCGTTTACACTGATGAGCAGCTGGAACGGCGTCTTGGAATTGGTATAAAGTGTTTTATATTCGTTGTCCTGCTTGGTGGAGATGGCAAAGTTGATTGCCTCCGCCTCTTTGTTATAGCTGGCGGTCAGGTCAAGGACGGCATTTTTCAGGATGGGGGTATCCAGGGTCACGTTAGAAACGGTGGAATTCACCTGGGCGCTGTTGCCCCAATAATCGGTAATGCCGGAGTTGACTGCCACGGTGAGAGTACGGCTGTCAATCTCCTTGACCTCATAGAAGAAGGTAATGTACTTGCCGCTGGTGGAACCGTGGAGTTCTTCCAGCGAATAATCCTCACCGTTGATGGTGATCTGGGTTTCGTCCGTGGCCTTGATAAACTCGTTGCCGGTGATGGTGATGGGAATCACATCGCCGCTCTGGTAGGTACCCTCCGGGGCGGAGACGGTGAGGGTAGGGGCCTTGCCGTCACTCACCAGTTCAAAACTGGACTTGGTGGTAGTGGCGGTATAGCCATTTACATAGTAAACGTAGGTTTCGTCAAAGTCGCCGTCGCTGATCTGATCCCATTGTACCGTGTCATTCTTGCAGATCATCAATGTCAGAAGAAAATTCAGGGGATAGACCGCGGGGTAAGAGGACATCGTTGTGGAAATCATGTCATAGGAGATGTCCGCCGTCCCCCCGCCGGAGGGGAGGTTGAGCGGAAAACCGGTGACACTGTTTGCGTCGATGTAGGTGTTAGCGCCGAGAAGGACGTTCAGCGGCACGATCAACGTGCGGTGCTGTTCCCCGGTGATGTTTTGGTAATCATCGGTGTTCTCCTGCTTGATGGTAGCGGTGACGTGGGTGCGTATCGCGCTGTCGGAGTCGAGAACGTCGAGGCACTGCTGGAGATAAGTCAGCGTCTGCTCCAGTGCCTCGAGATCGGCGTCCAATGCCAGCGAAAACTGTATATGGCCAACAGACATGTAATCGACCTCGTCAGAGAAGGTCCTCTCTTGGGAGGCGCTTGCAGAGTCTGTCATGGCCGGCAACGGATTTGAGATGGAAAAGTAGCCGTTCCAGCAGTCGCTCAGGCCGTTCCCGTCCTGGAAGAAGAAGCCCTGGGCGTCATAGAAGGACACGTTCTGCCAGATATTTCCGAAGGAAAGCTCACCAAATGAAAGATAATTTTTCCAGGTTGTTTCATAATCCGAAATTCCAGGCGCACTAATGCAGAGATACAGCGGCCCGGTGTAGTCATTCTTGAACGCATCGGTCGTCAGTGTGTACTCTGTTCCGTCCACCTGTAACATTTCCTCTGGGGTAAAAAAGTAAATGATTTCGCCGCTGTTGTTTCCCAAAGAATAAAGGTCGCTGGTCTTATCGGACAGGTAGACGGAAAGCCCCCTGATAAACATATTGCCCACAGACTCTTCGCCCCATAATCCCATGGCCTTGAGCGCCTCGGAAAAATTTATTTTGAAGTTGACCGAAAGTGTGGTTCCCCTAGGAATGGTCACATCCTGTGTGCTGATGTAATAGGTATTGCCGATTTGCTGTATGTTGCTGGTGTCAAAGACGATCTGATCGCCGCTGGCCGCCAGCGTCATGCCCTCGCCCTGGAGCTGCTCCAGCAGGCTGTTGAGATTCTCCAGGGACTCGCCCTCGAAGGTGGCCCCGGTAAAATACTTTTCCTGCAGATACTGCAGCTGCCGCTCGATGGCGATGATGGTAGCAAGGTCCTTCAGGGCGATGGGCACCCCGTCCACCTCCGCCACCTGGGTGAGGTCCGTATCCGGGTCATTGAGAAGATCCTCGATCTCCTCCAGGGTATAGGTCTTTCCGTCCAGGTCGATGGTCTGGTCGGTGACCAGATTGCCGTCCTCGTCCAGAAGGCCAAGGGTGTCCAGCAGGTCATAGACTTCCTCATAGCTCTCGCCGGTGAAGTCCTGCAGCTGCTGGAGCAGACTTTCGTTTTTCGCTGTCTGGTTATTCAGCAGGTCGCCCACGGCGGCAAAGGCTGTGCCCGGCAGCAGGGACAACGCCATGCAGAATACCAACAGCAGACTGAGTAATCGTTTTCTCATAAGTCCTCCTCTTTCTTATCCGTCCATCTGCATTGAGTCCAGCAGTTCATTGATAGAGGCGCGGATACACACAGTTCCGTCATCCCACACCACCTCGCTGTCCTCGATCCTCGCTGTGGAGAAGAGCCCCGGCTCCGCCAACCGCCCAAAGCGGATGGCGTTTACCCTGTGCTTCAGATCTACCACTGCCTCACTGCCGTTGGGAAACATCAGCTTCAGCTGATATGCCGGGAGCACCTGTAGGGTCACGCGGGTTTCCTCCATACCATACCCTCCTTTTTCCATAAAAATAACAGCATGGAATCTCTGTTTTTATCATACAGAAATTCCATGCTGTCCACATCCCCCGAAAGGGGGATTTGGGGGGAGTTACTTCAATAGGTCCACCAGCTTGCTCCGGCGGTCGATATTGGTCTTGTTGAAAATACTGCGGATATGGCTCTTTACCGTCTCCTCCGAGATGTACAGCCGCTGGGCGATCTCCTTGTTGCGCAGACCCTCCGCCGCCAGCTGAGCCACCTCCCGCTCCCGGTCGCTGAGCTCCGTCATCTGGTCCGGATACTTCTCCAGCATGGCGAAGATCCGGCTCTCCTCCGCCCGGGTGTAGTGGATGTCCAGGGCCTTGATCTCCGCAATGGCGGTCTCATGCTTCTTTTTAATGGACGGAAGCAGAAACAGCACAGAGAGATATTTGCGGAAACAGGCCAGGAAGGTATAGTTTTTGTCCTGCTCCGCCAGGGTGAGGGACTGCTCCAGCCACTCCGCCGCTTTTGGAACGGCCGCCATGGACAGGTAGCACAGGGCAAGGCCCACACACATGAAGTTGCGGGTGGACAGGGAGATGAGGCGGGGATCCAGCTGGAGGGAGGCCTCCACACTGGCGATGGCCCGCTTGTAGTTCTTTTTCAAAATGAGGTCGGTGATGCGGTTGGTCTTTGCCATGAAGTTGGTAAAGGTGAGGTCCCCCAGCATATCCGCCGAGCCTCTGGCCCAGGCCACGGAGCGGTCGGGCTCCATCATCAGGCCCAGCAGATAGGTACGCACGGTCTCGGCCATCTGAGTGTTGATGGCGGTGTGCTGCAGGAAGGGGTAGGCCAGGGCCTTGGTCTCCAGGTATTCAATGGCCTTCTGCAGGGAGATCATGTCCGACTGGTAGATGGCGTTGATGCCCAGCAGCAGGGCCGCGCCGTAGGTCACGGTGGCGTTCTGCCACTGCTCGGACAGCATGGCCGCCCGGTGGGCGTAGATATCCGACTCGTCAAAGCGACCCTGGACGCTGAGAGCCTCGCCCAGATAGAGTTCGTAGGCCCCCGCGCCGTGATTGCCGGTGAGGGGATTGTAGACCTCCAGCATATCCCGCAGCTCATCGGCCGTCTCCATCATCTTGCCCGGCGTGCGGTAGAAGAGATACCACATGGAAGTGGTGCCGAACATGTAGGGCTCCCGCCGGTTGAACAGCTGGGAGGGGGCGCTCATCCGCTGGGCGGCCTGCTGATACTGGGCCTTCATGCGGGGAATGTCGGGAAATTCCCGGAAGGCAGAGAGGAGATACCACTCGCCCATGAGCTGCTGGCTGCCCAGCTTCTCCACAATCTCCCGGCTCTGCTCCAGCGCGGCTTCAAAGCCCGGAAAGTCTGTGCCGCCAAACAGCGCCAGGCACAAACGCAGCATGGAGAGGGGATAGCGGCCCAGCGTCTCCGGGGGACAGCGCTGCAGCACCCGGCGGGCCAGGGAGGTGTAGCTCACCGAGCCGAAGGTCTCTCCCATCAGGCCGGTCAATTCGCAGGAGAGCAGCCGCTCGTCGTTGCCCGCCTGGAAAAAGCACTCCACCGCCTTTTTGTTGTTCCCCGTCCGGCGGTAGATCTCTCCGGCCCCCTCATACACCTGGCAGCGGAAGTCCGGCGGCATGGTATCCAGCATCTCCATCAGAAAATGCCGCAGCAGCTCGTGGGGATAGCTGGCTCTCGCCCGCAGGTCGTGGTGCATGAGGGGCGTGCGCACCAGGAGATTTTTCAGGGCCGTCTCCTGGCCGGGGGCAATGTCCGGCAGCTGGTCCTCCTGGATGCAGTCGTACACCGCCACCCGCAGCAGCATCTCCTGCTCCTTGCAGGAAACCTTTCTCCAGAAGAATTCATGGAGCAGCCCGTCCATATCGCGAAATTCCGGCAGCTTGTCGGGATTGTCCTGCAAGCTCTTCAAATACAGCGCCACCGCGGCCGCCCAGCCCTCGGTGTTGCGATAGACGGTATCCGCCTGCTGTTTGGACAAGGTCAGCCCCAACTGCTGGGCGTATTGCAGAATGTCCTTCTTGCCCAGCAGGAAATCCCGGGAGTTTAACCGGGAGACGCCGGAGGAGCTTTCAAATACCGCCCGCAGCTTTTTAAAGTTCTGGGAGATCAGCACCACATGCAGCCCGTCCCGGGGGCGGTCCGCCATGGCCTGCAGAAGGGGCAGGGGCCAGTTGTCGCCGATGAGCTGGAAATTGTCCAGAATCAGATAGCAGGGGGTGGAAATGGAAAGCCGGGATAAAATATCCGCCGCATCGCTCACATTGCTGCGGTTCAAAAAGCCCAGCTTCCGCAAGGCCGCGCCCGCGTCGCTGTCCAGGGTGCCGATCTGCCGGATAAACCAGTCCAGGCTGGTGTCCTGCAGAAAGCTCACCGCAGTAAACCAGCGGACCTGCTCCGGCGGAATATCCCGCATCACCCAGCGAACGGCCGTGCTTTTTCCATAGCCTGCAGGCGCCTCGATCATGGTCAGGCTGCTTTGGTATATGGAAAAAAGCTTCTGTTGAATTTCCTGAGAAAAATAGAATTGCTCCATTTGCTCACCCCAATTTCACATAGTTTTATTTTACCATAATCAAAGGCGGCAAACCATTACCCATTTCACCCCCAAAAATGGGTCATGCCTCCGGGGAGTCCCGGAGGCATGCGATCAGAGGAGCATATGCTGCTTCAGGTCCTGACGGCGGGTGATGCCCAGCTGCTTCATGGCGCTGGACAGGTGCCGTTTGACCGTATTTACCGAAATATTCATGTGTTTTCCGATCTCTTCGTTGGTCCATCCCCGGGCCGCCAGCATACATATCGCAAACTCCGTGGTGGTCAGGTCATCGGCCACATCGTGGCCGGTCACCGGGTTGTGTACTTTGCGCCATCCCGCAGAGAAGTGGTAGGTAATGTCGATGATTCGCTTAAAGTCCTCGGGCCAGCCGGGCTTGATGACCGACTCCAGCATGCCGCCCAGCAGACCGTGGTGCTCTCCAAAGCCCTCGATGAGCCCATCGGGCCGGGCCAGGTCCCAGGCTGCCAGGAGATGTGCCTTGGCCCGCTCCGTCTGGCGCAGGCTCATGCAGTTCATCACCGCCACCAGGTGCAGGTAGATGGCCGGGATAGGGTATTGATCTGCCCCCATGGACAAGGTGGCCTCCACAATGCCGATGCTCTGGCCGTATTGCTGCTGCAAATAGAGGTAGTGGGCGTAGACATACAGGGCAAAGGCCCGCGGTCCGGGCGTGAGGAGAGGCAGAAAGCTCTGCATATCCGGCAGCCCCTGGGGCAGAGGCAGGTGGAGAAGCACCGCTCCCGCCGCGGCCACAAATCCCGCTGCCGCCTGGAGCTGGGGCGACTGTTCTCCCGCCTCGTTCAGGGCCTTGTCCAGTGACCGGAGAGCAAACCCGGCCCGCTGGATACGTCCCAGGGACAGGTTAGCGTAGGCATAGATGAGGCATGCGGAGAGCTGGGACCTCATGTGAGTACTGTT
>ERZ791803.1153-NODE-1153-length-12975-cov-2.296594_pt1 | contig 12975 bp, 13 predicted proteins | sample MGYA00510307_ERZ791803 | MGnify/ENA primary metagenome ERZ791803 (study PRJEB30046, sample SAMN00791963) | human gut metagenome | study: EMG produced TPA metagenomics assembly of the A metagenome-wide association study of gut microbiota in type 2...
TTCTTGAGGCTTGTCGCCATCATCCGGTGGATCATCTTGTGTATGCATCTAGCTCCTCCGTATATGGGTCCAATAAGAAGGTTCCATATTCCACGGATGACAAGGTAGATAATCCAGTGAGCCTATACGCTGCTACGAAAAAGTCTGATGAGCTGTTGGCACATGCCTACTCAAAGCTGTATGACATTCCTTCTACGGGCCTGCGTTTCTTTACCGTGTATGGACCTGCCGGACGCCCTGATATGGCGTATTTCGGTTTCACCAATAAGCTTCGCGCAGGAGAAACAATCAAGATTTTCAACTATGGCAATTGCCGACGTGACTTTACCTATGTTGATGACATTGTTGAGGGCATTCTGCGCGTGATGCAAGGTGCGCCTTCGAAGCAGACAGGAGAAGATGGTCTGCCGGTTCCGCCTTATGCGGTGTACAACATTGGTAACGGGCATCCGGAAAACCTGCTCGAATTCGTCACTATTCTGCAGGAGGAGCTTCTACGAGCCAAAGTGCTTCCTGCAGATTACGACTTCGAATCTCATAAAGAGCTGGTCCCCATGCAACCAGGCGATGTGCCGGTCACGTATGCGGATACTGCGGCCTTAGAACGCGATTTTGGCTATAAACCTTCAACTCCGCTGCGTGAAGGCTTGCGTCGATTTGCCGAGTGGGACAAGACCTTCTACCTCGATGACTCTGATAAATAGGGCATTCGATTCGCTATTCCAGTCATTCACGTAGTTCATAACATATTTTACAAGAAGGGATGAAAAAAGAGATGAAGGATTTTGATTCATTGAAGATTGCCGTTGCTGGTACCGGTTACGTTGGCTTGAGCTTGGCTACGCTTTTGGCGCAGCATCATCAGGTTACCGCGGTGGATATTGTTCCTGCGAAGGTCGACATGATCAACGCCCGTAAGTCCCCGATCCAGGACGATTACATCGAGAAGTACTTTGCGGAGAAGGAGTTGGACCTCACTGCCACGCTGGATGGTGAAAGCGCATACCGCGACGCCGATTTCGTGATCATCGCGACTCCCACCAACTACGACAGCACGAAGAACTTTTTCGACACCTCTGCGGTGGAGGCCGTCATCAACCTGGTGATGAAGGTGAATCCGGGCGCGATCATGGTTATCAAGTCCACCATCCCGGTCGGTTACACCAAGTCGATTCGTGAGAAGACCGGTTCCAGGAACATCATCTTCAGCCCGGAGTTCCTGCGCGAATCCAAGGCACTGTACGACAACCTGTACCCGAGCCGCATCGTGGTCGGCACCGACCCGGAGGACCGGCATCTCGTCGAGGCGGCCGAGACGTTCGCCAAGCTGCTGCAGCAGGGGGCCATCGAGGAGAACATCCACACGCTGCTCATGGGCTTCACCGAGGCCGAGGCCGTGAAGCTGTTCGCCAACACGTATCTGGCACTGCGCGTCTCCTACTTCAACGAGCTCGACACCTACGCCGAGTCGAAGGGCCTGAACACGCGCGAGATCATCGACGGCGTGTGCCTCGACCCGCGCATCGGCACGCATTACAACAACCCGAGCTTCGGTTACGGCGGCTACTGCCTGCCGAAAGACACCAAGCAGCTTCTTGCCAATTATGAGGATGTACCGGAAAACCTCATTGAAGCCATTGTGGAAAGTAACCGAACAAGGAAAGACTTCATTGCAGACCGTGTGCTGAAAATGGCTGGATACTATGGCTACGAGGAAGATAACCAGTACAGCAAGAGCAAAGAGAAGCCTGTAACGATTGGTGTATATAGACTCACGATGAAGAGTAATAGCGATAACTTCCGTCAGAGTAGCATCCAGGGGGTCATGAAGCGTATCAAAGCAAAGGGCGCAACGGTGGTTATTTACGAGCCGACATTGAAAGGCGGCGAGACCTTCTTCGGAAGCGTTGTTGTAAACGATTTGGAGAAGTTCAAGAGCATGAGCAACGCGATTATTGCTAACAGATACGACGTAAGTTTGGATGATGTGAAAGAGAAAGTGTATACGAGAGATCTGTTCGGCAGGGATTGAGGAAAAACGAAGCGGAGGATGAAAAGTATGAAGGCAGTTATTCTTGCCGGTGGTTTTGGAACACGTATTTCTGAGGAATCGGAGTATAAACCGAAGCCCATGATTGAAATTGGTGGTATGCCAATCCTGTGGCATATCATGAAAACTTATGCTCATCACGGGATTAATGAGTTTATTATCTGTGCTGGCTATAAGCAGCATGTGATTAAGGAGTGGTTTGCAGATTATTTCCTACATACCTCGGATATAACATTTGATTTTACACAGGGGAACAAAATGATCGTTCATGAGCAGCATGCGGAATCCTGGAAAGTGACAGTGGTTGATACTGGCTTGAATACGATGACGGGTGGTCGTGTAAAACGAATTAAGAAATTTGTTGGCGATGAACCTTTCTGCCTGACCTATGGTGATGCAGTATCGGATGTAAATATCACGAAGTTGATTGAATTCCATAAAGCTCACGGGAAATGCGTAACTTTAACAGCTGTCAGCCTTGCCCAGCAAAAGGGCGTTTTGAATATCGACTCCGATAATACTATTACAGCATTTCGAGAAAAGGATGACGAAGACGGTTCCCTTATTAACGGTGGATTTATGGTGTGCAATCCGGAGATTTTTAGTTATCTGGAGGATGATCGGACCGTATTTGAGCAGGGGCCGATGAAGGAATTGGCAAGAGAGGGCGAGCTTAAGAGTTATTACCACGACGGCTTCTGGCAGTGCATGGATACAAAGAGAGAAAAGGATAAACTCGAAGCATTGTGGGCATCTGGCAAGGCACCCTGGAAGGTGTGGGAGGACTAATGGACAAGTTTGATTTGAGTTTTTATAAAGATAAAAAAGTATTCGTAACCGGTCACACTGGTTTTAAGGGCTCTTGGCTGTGCAAAATGCTGGCCAATGCAGGAGCCATTGTAACTGGATATTCTCTGAATCCTCCGACGAATCCTTCGCTGTTTAAGATCGCCGGCATTGAACAGGATGTACATTCCGTCATTGGTGATATCCGAGACTATAAGGCATTGAAAGCGGCTTTTGATGAAGCGCAACCTGAGATCGTCCTGCATCTGGCGGCACAGCCCATTGTCCGTGACAGCTACAAAGATCCTGCTTACACATATGAGACCAACGTCATGGGTACGGTGAACATTCTCGAGTGTGTGCGCAACAGCGGTTGTGTCAAGTCTTTCCTGAATGTGACCACCGATAAGGTCTATCTGAATAAGGAATGGGCATGGGGCTACCGGGAAAATGAGGAACTGGACGGTTATGATCCATACTCCAATTCCAAGTCCTGCTCAGAGCTTGTGACACATTCCTATAAGAACAGCTTCTTTGCAGACGGTCATGTAGCTATTTCCACTGCGCGGGCGGGTAATGTGATCGGTGGCGGTGATTTTGCCAATGACCGTATCATCCCCGATTGCATCCGGGCTGCTATGAAGCATGAGGATATTGTGGTACGCAATCCCTTCTCCACTCGGCCTTACCAGCATGTACTGGAGCCTTTGTATGCGTATCTGATGATTGCAGCTATGCAGTATGAGGATGGTAAATACGCTGGTTACTATAATGTAGGCCCCGACGATGTGGACTGCTTCCAGACCAGCGCTCTGGTGGATCTGTTCGTCAGCAAGTGGGGCGATGGCATGAAGTGGGTTGACCGCTATGACGGCGGCCCTCATGAGGCAAACTTCCTGAAGCTGGACTGCTCCAAATTGAAAGCTACCTTCGGCTGGAAGCCTCACTGGAATCTGGATACCGCTATTGAGATGGTGGTGGAGTGGAGCAAGTGCTGGGCTGAAGGCGGGGACGTGAGAGCCTGCATGGATAGAGAAATCGCTGCGTTTCTGCAGTCGGAAAATGTATGAAGTTAGAGCAGGCAATTCATTGCTTTAAAGAAGCAATGATACAAGAAAACGTAAGCCCGGAAAAAGGGCTTGGTACTGAAGGGTTTCGTTTTGCGTCAACTTTGATTCCAGTTGTGAATGTAGATTTGCTTGTGGTGAACGAAAAGAAGGAAATTCTTCTTTCGTGGAGAGATGATCCATATTGCGGAACTGGTTGGCATATTCCCGGTGGATGTATTCGTCTCATGGAAACAATGCAAGATCGCATACAAAAGACTGCTTTATCTGAGCTGGGAACAAATGTGAGTTGCTCACCGGAGCCAGTAAAGGTATTTGAAATTTTCTCGAGAGAGTATCGTGAGGGGATAGAGGACCAAAGAGAACGCGCGCATTTCATCACGCTGGCGTATCTATGCAAACCACCGAAAGAATACAGCATCCCAGCAGAAAAAACAATATCAGGAAAAGTTGGAACGCTAAAGTGGTTTTCTGCTTTGCCTGAAAATCTACTGCAAGTGCAGGAGTGCTACCGTAAGAGCTGGGATGAAATACAATCAAGAATGATGGAGGATTAAAGATGTCTACTTGGAAGAATGAAGCAGAGGCTCGAGATCAGATTAAGGCGATGGTGGCTGAGTACTACCACGATTTTAAGGAGAAAAAGGAGCCGTATAAAGAGGGAGACCGCATTACCTATGCCGCACGTGTGTTTGATGAAAAGGAAATGTGTGCACTGACGGATGCTACTCTGGATTTCTGGCTGACAACTGGCCGTTTTGCAGACCAGTTCGAGAAGGAGTTTGCCGAGTGGATCGGCGTCAAGTTTGCTCATCTGGTCAACAGTGGGTCTTCTGCAAACCTGATTGCCTTCATGGCACTGACTGCACCGGAACTGGGTGATCGTCAGATCAAGAAGGGGGACGAGATCATCACCGTTGCCTGTGGCTTCCCCACTACTGTGACTCCTTCCATTCAGTATGGCGCGGTGCCTGTTTTTGTGGATGTGACGGTTCCCCAGTACAATATTGATGTTACGAAACTGGAAGCTGCGCTCTCTCCCAAAACCAAGGCGGTGATGATCGCACATACTCTGGGAAATCCCTTTGATTTGTCTGCTGTGAAGGCATTCTGCGATAAGCACAACCTGTGGCTGGTAGAGGACAACTGCGATGCTCTGGGCACCCAGTATACCATTAATGGTGAAACCCGCTTTACCGGAACGTGGGGAGATATCGGTACGTCCAGTTTCTATCCGCCGCATCATATGACGATGGGCGAAGGCGGCTGCGTTTACACCAATAACCCCAAGCTGAACCGTCTGATTCTGTCCTTCCGTGACTGGGGACGTGACTGTATCTGTCCGTCTGGTCGCGATAACTTCTGTGGTCATCGTTTTGACGGTCAGTACGGTGAACTGCCAGCTGGTTATGACCACAAATATGTTTACAGTCACTTTGGCTATAACCTGAAGGTGACCGATATGCAGGCAGCTATTGGCTGTGAGCAGTTGAAGAAGTTCCCTGGTTTCATTGAACGCCGTCGTCACAATTGGGAGCGTCTGCGTGCTGCGCTGGAGCCGGTTGCCGATAAGCTGATTTTGCCGGAACCTGCTGAGAACAGTCGTCCCTCCTGGTTCGGTTTCCTGATTTCCGTGAAGCCAGAAAGCGGCCTGAACCGCAACAATGTGACTCGTTATATCGAAGATCACAATGTTCAGACGCGTCTGCTGTTCTCAGGCAATCTGATTAAGCATCCCTGCTTTGACCAGATGCGCGGTACGGATGCTTACCGTGTTGTGGGTGAGCTGACGAACACAGACTTCATTATGAATAATACCTTCTGGGTTGGTGTTTATCCGGGTATGACAGATGAAATGATTGATTACATGGCAAAGACCATTATTGAAGCGGTAAATCAGTAAACATAAAGGATGAACAAGTTGTGGAAAAAGTTAAGCCTACAATAATCGGGGGGCAACACTCTGATAGATACTATCCAGAAGTAAACATTGTTAGAGGAATTGCGCTTATTTTAGTAATTCTAGGGCATTCATTTCCTGATGGTGATTTGGGTCCCACCCTTTTCACGGCAAAATGGATTCGTGGCTTTCTATATTTATTTCATATGGGAGTCTTTTTCGTTTTGTCTGGATTTGTTATGAGCGCTCGCTTGTACCGTGGAACATATACTCTTAAAAATGAGATATGGAAAAAAGTATCTAGATTATTATTTCCCTACTTTTCTATTCGTGTTTGACGCTGTTACCTAAACTAATACTGACAAAGTATGTGAATAATCCAGTAGACATCAATTCACTGTGGATGGTTCTGTTGGGCAGAAGTCCAAACGGTGGTATGTGGTTTTTGTGGCACTTGTTTCTTATATCGGTTGTGTTCCTGTGCGTAATGAAATTTTTGAATAAAACGAGTGACGGAGCCAAAACAGCAGTGGTGATGACCATTGGGGTTATAGGATACTGCTTTTATGAATTCAACAAAACGGGGATATTAGGTTACACCAATAAATTTGCTATATTCTTTTCAATTGGAATCGTATTGGGCAGATACTATCCTTTTGCAAAGAGGTATTTTAACCTTCTTCCGGCTATGATCCTATTAGCTGCTGATTTAATTATTGCATGTCCTAAATATAATATTTCTGTTGCATATGTAGTGACTGGAGTCCTTGGATTCTATGGTCTGTATACAATAGGAATTCATTTGCATCTAAGCAATACGACAATTAGGCGGGTAATGGATTATTTAGGAACAAACGCATATGGTATTTATCTATTATCCTATTTCGGACAGATTCCACTGCGGATAATACTATACAGTAAAATGCAATTACCGTACTGGATATGTGTCTGTGCAATGTTTATTGGTGGAATGATTATTCCCGTAATTGGAATGCAAATTATTAGGAAGAATAAACTTCTTCGGGTTCTTGCTTTGGGAGAGAGCGGGAAATAGAGAAGTGCAAAAAATGACTAACGTGGGGATTATGTAAATGAAGCAGAGATTAGCTGATTATGTTGCGGATTTCCTTGTTGCGCATGGCGTAACAGATGTGTTCAGCGTTGTAGGCGGAGGCGCTATGCACCTGAATGATGCCTTGGGACACAATGCTGGTCTGAAGGTTACTTACAATCACCATGAGCAGGCCTGCGCGATTGCGGCAGAGGCGTATGCTCGACTGGACAACAAGATCGCGGCCGTGTGTGTTACCACCGGCCCGGGCGGTACCAATGCCTTGACTGGTGTGGTTGGCGGCTGGTTGGATTCTATTCCCATGTTTATTATTTCCGGTCAGGTTCGCTATGACACCACTGCCCGTTACGCACTGCAATTCACCGATACGTCCCTTCGGGCAATGGGCGACCAGGAATATGATATTGTCAAGTCCGTGGCCCCCATGACCAAATATGCTGTTATGATCGAAGATCCCACTACCATCCGGTATCATTTAGAAAAGGCGTGGCATCTGGCAACCATCGGGCGCCCCGGTCCTGTGTGGATCGACATCCCGGTGAACTACCAGGGTGGTTATATTGAAACCGACGATTTGAAGGGCTATGACCCAGCAGAGGACGACGCGATGCTGCCTCCTGCCGTGGATGAAGCGACCATCCAGACTGTATTGGAGAAAATCAAGAATGCAAAGCGTCCTGTGTTCCACGCAGGATACGGTATCCGTCTTTCCGGGGGCTATGAGGCATTCCGTTCCGTGGCAGAGAAACTGAACATCCCTATTGTTACTTACTGGAACGCAGTGGATTTGATTGAGGATGAGAATCCCTTGTATTGTGGGCGTGCCGGTAACATGGGTGATCGTCCCGGCAACTGGGCAATTCAGAATGCGGACTTAATCCTGGCAGTGGGAACCCGAATTTCCATCCGTCAGGTTGGCTACAATTGGAAGACCTGGGCCCGTGCAGCGGAAATCATCATGGTAGACATCGACTCCGCAGAGTTGAAGAAGCCCACGCTGCATGTGGAAATGCCTATTTGGGCGGATGCAAAAGACTTCCTGACTAAACTGGACCACGCAGCCGTTGCTCCTGTTAATGCAGGCGGGGAATGGCTGACAACCTGCCAGGGATGGAAGAAGGAGTATCCGGCTGTTCTGCCCCGTCAGTGGGAGGAAAACGGAGAAACTGCGAATGTGTACGCATTCATCCATTACTTGAGCAGCCAGTTGCCGGAAAACAGCCTGACTGCCGTTTCCAACGGCGCCTGCTGCGTGGTCGGCAACCAAGCTTATGTGATCCAGAAGGGGAGCCGTATGGCAAATAACAGTGCCATTGCGAGCATGGGCTACGGCCTGCCTGCAGCTATTGGCACCTGTATTGGCGGTGGCCGCCGTACCACCATTTGTTTGGAGGGCGACGGTTCCATTATGATGAACCTGCAGGAACTGCAGACCATCCTCACCAACAAACTGCCCATCAAGATTTTCTTGATCAACAACAATGGCTATCATTCCATCCGTATCACCCAGACGAATCTGTTCAATAAGAACTTCGTTGGTATCGGTGAAGAATCCGGTGATCTGTCCTTCCCGGAATTCCGGAAGATCGCCGAGGCATTTGGTTATCGTTATTTCTGCGCCCACAGCAATGCTGAAATGAAGCGCGTTGTGGATGAAGTGCTGGCACTGGATGGTCCGGTGTTCTGTGAGATCTTTACGGATACCGTTCAGGTATGGGAACCCAAGAGTAGCACGAAGCGCTTGGCAGATGGCACGCTGGTTAGCCCTCCCCTGGAGGATCTGGCTCCCTTCCTACCGCGCGAGGAATTGGAAAAGCAGATGTTCATTCCGATGGTAGAGGAATAAAAGAAGAACACACAATGCGATAATAGAAAGTTAATGTTTATCCCAGAACGGTTACATCAATAGTTGATAATAATCGTTCTGGGAAAACATAAATTGATGGTAACAAAATGAATATAAGCAGCAAAAAAGACCTCGAAAATATAATTCAATACGAGAGAAAAATGTGGATAGCAAGAATGTATCCCCAGGGAGCCCCATCAAAGGTAAGGAGCATTACATTGCTGTATATGAAGGCTCTTAGAAAAGTAGAATATTATGGGAAACTGCCGAAAACGGCAAAAATATGTGCGGGGGGGGTACATTTTTTGGAAAAGTATGTACAGGATAATTGGCCTAATAACGAATGTATCGATTCCCCCGTATGTATTTGGTAAGGGACTTTTAATTATGCACCTTCAAAATATTGTTGTTTCGGCGAAGGTACGGGTTGGGGAGAATACATGCCTATTCCATAATACTACACTTGGAATAAAATTAGGGCATAATACAGATGGAAAGTGCCCAGTGATTGGAAATGGTGTGACGATATGTGCCGGGGCATGCGTTTTGGGGGATGTTCATATTGAAGATGGAATTACGGTTGCAGCAAATGCAGTTGTAACAAAATCTTATACTGAGAAAGATGTTATTTTAGGTGGTGTCCCTGCAAAAGTTATTGGAAAGAACCCGGATTGGTCTATGCAGGAGTTTGCAGACAAAATCATATACTTAGGAAGAGAGGATTCAGAATGAAGAGAGCAATTCTTACAGGGGCAACTGGTGCGGTTGGATCAGCGCTCATCAAGGAACTAATAAAAAACAATATCGAGGTGCTGGTTCTTTGCCGAGAGAACTCTGTAAGGAATTGTAATATTCCGATTCATCCACTGGTGACAAAGGAATATTGCGACTTATCTGAATTGAATGTTGTTACAAATAAAACAGGAAAAGATTGGGATGTGTTTTTTCATTTTGCATGGCTCGGCACAACTGGCGCTGCCCGCAATGATATGTACTTGCAAAACCAGAATGTGCGTTACGCATTAGATGCGGTGGCTGCGGCAAAGCGTTTTGGCTGTCACGCTTTCATCGGTGCTGGTAGTCAAGCGGAGTATGGTCAGGTAGAAGGTCTATTGACACCAGAAACACCGGCATTTCCCGAAATGGGATATGGTATTGGAAAACTTTGCGCAGGTCAAATGACGAGAGAGTACGCGCATCAACTGGGTATGAAGCATGTCTGGGTCAGGATTCTGAGCATTTACGGTCCAAATGACGGTATTCAAAGTATGGTGATGTCCACCATTGCAAGACTGAAAAATGGGGACGTGCCACAGTTCACCAAAGGTGAGCAGATGTGGGATTACCTGTACAGTGGGGACGCGGCAGAAGCATTCTGGCTCTTGGGCGAAAAAGGGCATGACGGAAAAGTCTATGTCCTTGGAAGTGGAAAAGCCCGTCCGCTGGCTGAATACATAAAAGAGATCAGGGATACTGTGAATCCTAATGCCGAAATAGCATTGGGAGCGATTCCGTATGGAGAAAAGCAGGTAATGCATCTGCAAGCAGATATAAGTGAACTAGAGAAAGATACAGAATGGAATCCCAAGACATCATTTAAAAGTGGGATTAAGACAATAGTAGAGGAAGAATGAAATGAATGTAGTTTATTATAGCAGTGATTTCTTCTCAGAGATGTGCGGAGTTGCAATTGAATCATTATGTGAGAGTAATACTGATGCGGATGAGATTACTGTTTATGTCGTAGAAGACCACATAACTGGTAAAAATAAAGCTAGGCTTACTGAGATTATAAATAGGTTCAATCGCCGGTTGGAGTTTATTCGGATGCCAAAACAGGAAGAAGTATACCCTGGGGTAAAAGCTAACTTGGGCAGAACCTATGCGAGAATGGCACTGGGAGAAATCCTCCCGGAGAATGTTGACAGGGTACTCAGTCTCGACAGTGATACTCTCGTGGTAGATTCAATTCGGGAAATGTATAACACTGAGTTCTCTGAAAACGAATTTGTGGCTGGCGTGTATGACTGTGTTGGGCGAGCAATCCAGGACAAGGTGTTACACGGGCCTAAGGATTTAAAGTACTGTAATGCCGGGATGTATCTTATTGACCTGAAAAAATGGAGACAGCAAAATGTCGGTCAGCAATTGTTGGATTTGGTGCTGAAAAATGCTGATGGAAAGAGCATAATGTATTTTTTGGAGCAAGATCTAATGAATATGGCTTTTTATGGTCACTTGAAACTGCTTCATCCCAGATACAATATGTTGACATCGATTTATCTGTTTGACTACCACGATGTTCTGAAAATGAAAAAACCGGTATGCTACTATACTGAAGAACAGGTAGCTGAAGCGAAAAGCAAACCGGCAATTTTTCATGCTACTACCTGTTTCTATGTGAAAAAGCGAATGTGGGCGGAGGACAGCGATCATCCATATGCGAAGTTTTATAACGACTACCGATCCAGAACATTGTGGAAGAATGATCCACAGGTGAAGGATTCAAGGACCAGGTCAAAAAAGGTTTATGCTCAGTTCTGGCATTGCATGCCAAAGGCGTGCGCTATAACACTGGCATCTTGGGTTATTAACTATTTCAGACCATTTTACGCCTGGGTAACAACGAAAGCATCTGTAACGACGATTGCCGAGCAGTCGGCAACTTAATTGGAGGAAGATTGAGTGCCATTGGAACCATTATTAACGATTGCTATACCAACATATAACGGTTCGAGAACAATTCGAAATATGTTAGATTTACTGCTGCCTCAGTGTAATGCCCAAGTGGAACTTTTAATATCAGATAATTGTTCTACAGATAACACGGAACAAATAATAAATGAATACAAATCGAAATGGACATACATTGAATATCATCGAAATGAAACCAACATTGGGCCCGATGCAAATTTTCTTCAGTGTATGCAAATGGCAAGGGGATGTTTTACGTGGCTTGTTTCGGATGACGATATTGTGATGGAAGGCGCAGTAGAAAAAGTTCTAGAGTATTTGTCTAAGCATAAAGATGTTGGGCTTGTGTATGTGACAACAAGGGATTTCAGGGGTTCTTACACTGGCATCTCAAATTGTACAATACACAAGCCGGAGGTAGAGGAGGATTTATACATTAATGATAAAGTCAAGTTCATGACATATGCAGGCGCCTATTGGGGCTTTATGTCATCCTATATATGCAATACAGCTCGCTTCAACGGAATAGAAAATCCTGAACGTTATTATAGTACATATTGGCTTCAAAGTTACATCCACGCTTTATGTGCTGCAGGTGATAAAACTAGTCTTGGCATTGTAAAAGGTCCTTGCATTGGCGCGGGTATATATGTGAACACTACAAACTTTGATTCAGCACTTGTGAATGGAATATATTATAAAAAATTAATAGACTTCATGATTAATAAGGCTGGATTTGACGGAAAACAGTTGGAGACATTATATGCAAAACGCTTGTGTCATTTAAGTCGACACGATATTCTAAAAGAAAAGTCGGCCGGAATCCATAAGCTAGATAAGGAAAAATTGTTTATTTGTACAAAAAAATATCCAGAAGCATGGTTGACAGTGTACCCACTGTTTTTTATTCCTGATTGTTTTTGTAAAGCTGCCATGAAATTATATCGTAAACTACTCAAGATAAACGGAGAGATAAGAGTGAATAGGCCAGAATAAAAATCATGATAGTACCTATTGACGAAAAAATCCGGCTTGGGAATCGAAGAGTAACGGATTGATATGGGAGAAATGTATGAAGGTTTTATTTATTACAGATCCATCTACTGTAGGTGGTGCCACAAGATCTCTTGTAGATGTAACATCGAAATTGAAAGAAAAGAACATTGATTGTGTTGTATGTACAGGGGTATCAAATGAGCTTAATGAGGAACTATCATCATTAGGTATTGAAAATTATGTGCTTGGACATAAAGCAGCTATGGTCGTCCTACCAAAAGCACAGTGGAAGAAACCAATTAAATATATTTTGGATTTGATTGAATATCATATTTCAACATATATCGCCATAAATAAGATAGGAAAACTTATCGATTTGGGTTCGGTAGATATAATACATACTAATTCTGCAAGAAATGATATAGGATGCTATATTTCCAAAAAGTATAATATCCCCCATATGATTCATCTTCGGGAATTTGGCCAAGAAGATTTTGGCTGTGTCCTCTTAAAGCGCAACTATTATGAATTTTTAAATAAATTTTCAAAGCAGTTTATCGCTAT
>ERZ791803.1157-NODE-1157-length-12949-cov-3.760819_pt1 | contig 12949 bp, 12 predicted proteins | sample MGYA00510307_ERZ791803 | MGnify/ENA primary metagenome ERZ791803 (study PRJEB30046, sample SAMN00791963) | human gut metagenome | study: EMG produced TPA metagenomics assembly of the A metagenome-wide association study of gut microbiota in type 2...
TGTCCACATATTCGCCGATGCTCTTATGGACAGCCGTATCCTCATAAACCAGATAGTAGTAATCCTTGTAGTTGGGATAAAAATGTTTGAGGGTGCCGTCGAATAAGTCGATGGTGAACTCCATCCGGCGGCCCTCCACAGAGCAGTTCACCGGTGTATTAGAGCTGTCAAATGGTACGGGTACTTCATAGTCGCTCTCGCAGGTCAGTTTCAGCAGATGGTGGATATCGCCGAAAAGGTCGGTCTCCTCCAGTACCTGATGTCCTGAGAATCGCAGGGGATGCTCCAGCAAATCCGGATAGTTCAGGATCGGAAGGATGACCGGCATTCCCTTTAGATCGTCCTCGTTATGTAAGATGAGAAGGTCATAAAGGAACTTCTCGCGGGTCACCAGATAATCCTGATAGACTTCGATCAGCTGCCCGCCGGAATATTTGTCCGAGCGGGATATGCCCAAAAACTGCTCTATGGATTTTTGCTTCATGCTCTCCAGCCCCAGCAGCTTTTTGTAGGGCTTGATCTTTTTGTAAATATCCACGCTCTCCACGGATGAAAAGTCATAGGGCAGTCCGAAGTGGCGGCAGCGCTTCAAGAGATAAGGGATGTCAAACCCGTCTCCGTTGAAATGCACCAGGATGCGGTAAGCCTTGAGAAAATCGAAAAAGCTGTCCAGAAGCTGCACTTCCGAGGCAGCATTGTCTGCAAACCACTGGATCAGATTCCATCCGCCATCCTTATAATAGGTACAGCCGATCAGATACAGATTGGAATAATCACCGGAAAAACCGGTGGTCTCAATGTCAAAAAAGAGCAGTTCTTCCAGCGGTCCGATCCGCTCTAACGGGTAGGTGTTGGGAAGGTCTAAGCGTTTTTCTATCGTTATCATGGGGTACTCCTGTGTCATCGCTGTATTGGTTTTCTATCATGAATTATAGCGGCTGGCGTCTGGAAAGTCAACGCTGCAAACAGAATATTTGTTCGATTCATCTTGCAATGGGACATGGATTATGGTATGATGACGGCAGACAAATCTGCCGGATGAGAAAATTTTTCACGGCAGGACTGTGGGAGGATGAACAGCTTGTTTTCATATATAAAAGGTACGCTGGAAGAGATTTTAGAGGACAGGATCGTGGTGGAGACCGGGGGCATCGGATGGAATATCCATGTGCCTCTGTCAGTGCTTGACCGGATTCCCAGGACCGGCGGGGAGGTGCGGATCGTCACCGAACACGACGCCTTTGCCCAGCGACTGCCCCTGCTGTTCAAAAAGGCCTTTAAAATCACCTTTGACCGCCTTCCCCAGGGGGAGGGAAAGCATATTTTCTCTATTCAGGACCCGAAGAAGCTGCAGACCATCCGCCAGACCTACGGTGCGGAGGGAGAAGCTGTGGCCCTGCACATCAACTTCGCTGTCCTGGAGGAGCCCTGCTGCCGCATGTCCTTCTTCCGCGGGGCCTTCCTGGCGGGGGGGTCGGTGACTGACCCGAAAAAGGGGTATCACCTGGAGCTGACCACCTCCCATCAGAATGTGAGCCGGGAGATGCTGGCCCTGATGCGGGAGTGTGACTTCACCCCCAAGGCCGCCGCGCGGAAGGGAAACAGCGTCATCTACTTTAAACAGAGCGAGTACATTGAGGATTTTCTTACCGCCGTGGGCGCGCCGGTGGCCGCCATGGAGATCATGAACACCAAGCTGGAGAAGAACCTGCGGGGGAGCGTCAACCGCCGGGTCAACTGCGACGCGGCCAACCTGGATAAGGCGGTGGAGGCCGCTCAGAGCCAGCTGGAGGCCATCCGAAACCTGGAGCGCCAGGGACTGCTGGATAAGCTGCCCGACAAGCTCCAGGAGACCGCCCGCCTGCGCATGGCCAACCCGGAGGACACCCTGTCCCAGCTGGCCCAGCTGTGTGATCCGCCCATCACCAAGTCCGCCCTGAACCACCGTCTGCGCAAGCTGGTGGAGCTGGGCGGAAAAGAGAAGGCCGAGCCATGATCCATTTGATCTGCTACGGTGCTGCCGTAGTCCTGAACCTGGTCTGGCTGCTGCTGGGCGACCACCTGACGTTATGGACCCAGGTGTCGGTGCCGGTGGTCACCGTGCTGGTGGCGGGAATCGGGGTAGCCCTGCGCCTGTGGGAGCTGCCCCGGGGCGAGGCCCGGCGGCGCTATCTGCGGGGGGCGCTGTGGGTATTTTTGGTTTACTACCTGTCCATTTTGTCGGTGCTGCTGTTTTTCGGCGGCCTGTTCCATATGGACCGTGGCTGGGGGGGCAACATCAACCTGGAGCCCTTCCACACCATCCGCAACTATATCCGCTATTACCGTAACACCGGCAGCCATGTGAGCATCTTCAATCTTCTGGGCAACGTGGTCATTATGGCGCCTATGGGGGTGCTGCTGCCCGCCCTGTTCCGGCCTCTGCGCCGGTTCTGGCTGACCATTCCGCTGCTGGCGGTTATCCCTGTGGCGGTGGAGTATCTCCAGTGGCGCACGGCCACCGGGGCTGCCGACGTGGACGACGCCATTTTGAACTTTATTGGCGGCGTGCTGGGCTATATCTTTGTCCGCACCTGCCAGATGATCCATGCCCATTGGGAGAAAAAGCGAGCGCAATAGAGAAAGAGAGGATCCTATGTCCTTTGTCCACCTGCATCTTCATACGGAATTTTCCCTGCTGGACGGGGCCTGCCGCATCCAAAAGCTGGTGCAGCGGGTAAAAGACCTGGGCCAGGAGGCGGTAGCCATCACCGACCACGGCGTCATGTACGGTGTCATCGACTTCTACCGGGCCTGCAAGGGAGCTGGTATCAAGCCCATCATCGGCTGTGAAGTCTATGTAGCGCCCCGTGGCCGTACCCGCTTTCAGAAGGTCCACGAGTACGACGCCGCCTTCTCCCACCTGGTGCTGCTGTGCCGCAACGAGGAGGGCTACCGCAACCTGTCCTACATGGTTTCCCAGGGATTTCTGGAGGGCTTTTACATCAAGCCCCGCATCGACCTGGACCTGCTGCGGGAGCACTGTGGGGGACTCATTGCCCTGTCTGCCTGTCTGGGCGGCGAGATTCCCAAGCTGCTGATGGCTGGGGACTATGAGAAAGCCAAAGAAGTTGCTTTGGAAATGCGGGAGCTCTTTGGGGAGGACGGCTACTACCTGGAACTCCAGGACCACAACATCCCCGCCCAGAAGAAGGTAAATGAGGGCATCCTGCGCCTGCATGAGGAGACCGGCATCCCGTTGGTGTGCACCAACGACGCCCACTACCTGCGCCGGGAGGACGCAGAGATGCAGGATATCCTCATGTGCATCCAGATGGGCAAGACGGTGGACGACCCGGGACGCATGAAGTTTGAGACCCAGGAGTTCTACGTCAAGAGCGAAGAGGAGATGGCCGCCCTCTTCCCCCGGGAGGCCCTGGACAACACGGCGAAGATCGCCCAGCTGTGCAACGTGGACTTCACCTTCGGCAAGTACCACCTGCCTCACTTCCAGCTGCCCGAGGGGTGGAGCGATGGATACGCCTACTTTGAAAAGCTGTGTCTGGACGGGTTCCGCTGGCGCTATCCCGATGAGCCGGCAGAGTACCGCAAGCAGCTGGACTATGAGATGGCAATGATCCAAAAGATGGGCTTTGTGGATTACTTCCTCATCGTCTCCGACTTTATCGCCTACGCCAAAGGCCACGGCATCCCGGTGGGACCGGGGCGCGGCTCGGCGGCGGGCTCTATGGTGTCCTACTGCCTGAACATCACCGACCTGGACCCCATGAAATATAACCTGTACTTCGAGCGCTTCCTCAACCCCGAGCGTGTCACCATGCCCGATATCGACATCGACTTCTGCATCCGCCGCCGCCAGGAGGTCATTGACTACGTGGCCCGGAAGTACGGTGCGGACCACGTGGCGCAGATCGTCACCTTCGGTACCATGGCCGCCCGGGCAGCGGTGCGGGACGTAGGCCGGGTGCTGAACATGCCCTACGCCGATGTGGACGTCATCGCCAAGCAGATCCCCAGCGGACCGGGAGCGCTGCACATCACCCTGGAGGAGGCGCTGAAGCTCTCCAAACCGCTGAAGGAGTCCTACGACAGCGACTACAAGGTGAAAAAGCTTATCGATACCGCCATGGCTATCGAGGGTATGCCCCGGAACACCTCTACCCACGCCGCCGGCGTGGTCATCACCAGCCGCCCGGTGAGCGACTATGTGCCCCTGGCCAAAAACGACGACCTGGTGGTCACCCAGTACATTATGACCACCCTGGAGGAGCTGGGCCTCTTAAAAATGGACTTCCTGGGTCTGCGCAACCTCACCGTGCTGGATGATGCGGTGAAGCTGGTGCGGCGTAAGGAGCCGGACTTTGACATCCACAACATCCCCGAGGACGATGAAGCTACCTTCCGGATGATCTCGGAGGGGCGCACCTCTGGCGTGTTCCAGATGGAATCCTCCGGCATGACCGGGGTGTGCGTGGGCCTCAAGCCCCACAGTATTGAGGACCTTACCGCCATCGTGGCCCTCTACCGCCCCGGCCCCATGGAATCCATTCCCCGGTTCATCTCCTGCAAGAACAACCCGGAGAAGGTGACCTACAAGCACCCCTCTCTGGTGCCTATCCTGTCCAATACCTACGGCTGCATCGTCTACCAGGAGCAGGTCATCCAGATCTTCCAGCAGCTGGGCGGCTACTCCCTGGGTCAGGCCGACATGGTGCGCCGGGCCATGTCCAAAAAGAAGGTCAAGGACATTGAAAAGGAGCGGGAGACCTTCCTCCACGGCGACCCGGAGCGAAATATCGCCGGCTGTGCCGCCAATGGGATTCCTGAACATGTAGCCCAGAGCATCTACGACGAAATCTACGACTTCGCTAACTACGCCTTCAACAAGGCCCACGCGGTGTGCTACGCCCTGGTGGCCTACCAGACGGCGTGGTTCAAATGCCACCATCCCAAGGAATATATGGCCGCTCTGCTCACCTCGGTGCTGGACTCCAGCGAGAAGGTGGCCGAGTACATTGCCGAGTGCAAGGAATGGGATATTCAGCTGCTGCCCCCCGATGTAAACGAGTCGGAGACCAACTTTACGGTTTCACCCCAGGGTATCCGCTTTGGCTTGGCCGCCCTGAAGGGAGTGGGCCGCAGCGTGATGAATGCCATGCTGGAAGAACGTGTCAAGCACGGTCCCTTTACAGACTTTATGGACTTCTGCGACCGCATGTTTGACCACGATTTGAACCGGCGGGTACTGGAGAGTCTCATTAAGGCGGGTGCCTTTGACCGCATGGGTTGCCGCCGCTCCCAGCTGATGCAGGTGTTCGGCCAGGTGCTGGACGGCATTGCTGCCAGCCGCAAGCGGAACGTGGAGGGCCAGATGGATCTGTTCGGCTTCGGCGGGGGAGAGGGGGAGAGTACACCTCTGCCCACCCTCCATCTGCCTGACATTCCGGAGTACACCCCCCAGGAGCTGATGACCATGGAGAAGGAGGTCACCGGCCTGTATCTCACCGGCCATCCCATGGACGCCTACCGGGAGATTGCCCGGAAGCGGGGTGCGGTGACCATCGGTTCCATCCTCAACGACTTTGACGGGGAGGAGGGCCCCCAGCGTTTTCGGGATGGGGAACGGGTGACGGTGGCCGGTGTGATCGCCACCTACAAAACCCGCACCACCCGAAACAACACCCTTATGGCCTATGTGAACCTGGAGGACGATACGGCCTCCATGGAGCTGCTGTGCTTTTCCCGGGTGCTGGGGGAGAGTGGAGGCTATATCCGGGAGAACAGTGCAGTGCTGGTTACCGGGCGGATCTCCGTGCGGGATGAAAAGGAGCCCCAGATCATGGTGGACACCATTGCTCCCCTGAATCAGGGCGAGGTTCAGCAGCAAGAAAAGGAGCCGCGGCTCTACATCCGCATGCCCAGCCGTCAGGACCCTAGGATGCGGAAGGTGGAGCTGGTGCTGTCCTTTTTTCCTGGAGAGGGGCAGGCGGTGCTGTATTTTGAGGACACAAAAAAGCGCTACGGCGCCCGGTGCCTCATCCATCCGGCGCTCATTCAGGACCTGAAGGAGCGGCTGGGGGAAGAAAACGTGGTGGTAAAATAACACCGCACTACCTTATAATATAGAATGTTTGGATATAAGATAGGATAAAGATAAATAAAAGGCTCCTCTGACGGTGAGTCAGAGGAGCCTTTTTGCTTAAAAATTTACGAAACAAATACCGCCTGCACCAGGACCATGTACAAAATGGTGCCGCCAAAGATAGACAGCAGGTTGTTATGCTTCCAGATGTGGAGGATCACCACCACAGCTACCGCCAGCAGGGCGGGCAGCCACTGGCTGAGCACCGCCGGGTCCAGCAGAGAGGTGAGGTTGGCTTCCACCGCTAGGATGTTGCTCTTCAGGCAGTAGATAATGAGCATGGCGATCACGGCGGGGGGGAGGACCCGGCCCAGATACAGCACCAGCTTGGGGGGATGGTCGCCATGGTCAAAGAGAAGGAAGGGGAGAGCGCGGGTCAAAAAGGTGACAATGGACATGACCGCGATGGCGGCGATGGCCTGGGTAGTAGTCAGCATACCGATTCCTCCTCCTCATGTTTTTTCTCTTCCGGGGTGTCGTCCAGACGGTCCCGCAGCAGAAGCAGAACCCCTACAATCACAGCCAGGGCGGGCAGCAGCATCTTGTCCGCGCCCACCAGGGTGAGGCTCACCAGGGTGACGGCGGCGCCCAGCAGAGCGGGCAGATGCTTTTTATAAGCCTTCCACTGATCTACGGCGATGACCACAAACAGGGCAGTCATGGCAAAATCGATGCCGGTGGTGTCGATGGGCAGCAGCGCTCCCGCCACCGCACCGATCACAGAACCCAGGATCCAGTAGGAGTGGTCCAGCAGGGCGATGGAGAAGTAGAAGCTGCGGGGCTCCACACCCGCAGGCACCTGCACCGAGCTGAGCAGGGCGTAGGTCTCATCGGTCAGGGAGAAGATCATGTAGAATTTTCGCAGTCCCATGCCCCGGAATTTCTCCAGCATAGACAATCCATACACCAGATGGCGGAAGTTGATAAGCAGAGTCATCAGGGCCACGGTACCAAGTGCGGCATGGGTGTTGAGCAGCTGCACCCCAAGATACTGGCCCGAGCCTGCATAAATAGTCAAACTCATGAAAAAGGCCCAGATGTAGTTATATCCGATGGCCTGGAGCATAAAACCAAAGGCCATGCCGATGGCCAGGTATCCCATCAGCACAGGCACAGTCACCGGAAAGGCGGCAGAAAGAGCGTTACGATTCACACACAGTCACTTCCAAATTATACAGAGTCCGGTTCCCCATTTTACTAAAACTTTTTCGAAAATGCAAGGCCGGGATTGGGGATGGATGGTGCAAAAAAGGAAAAGTATTGTTGCATTTTTACAGGAAAGGGTGTATGATATGCTCTGTAAAGTGAGCCGCTTTGGTGTGAATTTTATGTCGTACCAAGGGCGCAGCTTATGTGCGGCCGCTGCTGTACCGCCGTTTTGCCTGGATTTTCTTGGGCAGTTTGCGGATATTTTGGGTACGGCGCGCGTCCCGGAAATGGCAATTTGCCATCCCTGCGGAAAAGTACGGGAAGTTTTTCCCGGCGGAGCGGTTTGCTCCCTGGCGGGGGAGGACATTGCAGGCCGGAGGGGACGTCGGATGCGTTTGCAGATGATTTTGACACAGGACCGGCGGTTTCTTTTTGAAACAGAAAAGGGACCGGCGGGTTTTGTCGTGTCAAGTGATGCAAAACTATGGGCCGCAAAAATATCGTGAGGAGATTTAGGGAGGGCTGCATAACGTCGGCGCAGGGCGCCGGCACCAGAGAAGATCGTTGAATAATCCCCAGCAACTGCAGTATAGGGAGGTTGAAATCCGAATGAGTAAATTTCTCAAACGCTCTGCGCAAGGTGCGGGAGTTCCCCACGACAAGAGAACTTCCAACCTTGAGACGGTAGCGATGCCGCTTCCGTCAAAGATCGTCCTGTCCATGAACCAGCACATCGGCGCCCCCGCGGCGCCTGCGGTGGCCAAGGGCGATCAGGTGTACGTAGGCACCATCGTGGGTAAGGCCGGCGGCTTTGTTTCCGCCGATATCCACTCCGGTGTGTCCGGTACGGTCTCTGAGATCACCACCATCACCGGCTCCAACGGTTCCATCCAGACCGCCGTGGTCATCGTGCCCGACGGCGAGCAGAAGGTGGACCCCTCTATTGCCCCCCCTCAGGTCACTGACCTGAAGTCCTTCCAGGATGCCGTTCGTGCCAGCGGTCTGGTAGGTCTGGGCGGCGCCGGCTTCCCCACCGCGGTGAAGCTCGCACCCAAGAATCTGGACGAGATCGATACCCTGCTGATCAACGGTGCTGAGTGTGAGCCCTATATCACCTCGGATAACCGCTGTTTCATCGAGGATACCCACTTCATTCTCAGCGGTATCAAGGCTGTGATGAAGTACCTGAATATCCCCAAGTGCATTATCGGTATCGAGGCCAACAAGCCCGAGGCCATTGCCAAGATGAAGGCCGCCATCGATGTGGCCGGCATCGAGGTCAAGGAGCTGCCCTGCCGTTACCCCCAGGGCGCTGAGAAGGTGCTCATCGAGAACTGCACCGGCCGCGAGGTTCCCTTCCCCGGCCTGCCCTCCGATGTGGGCGTGATCGTGATGAACGTCACCTCCACCGCCTTCGTGGGCAAGTACTTAGAGACTGGCATGCCTCTGACCACCAAGCGCCTCACCGTGGACGGCGACATCGTCAAGGAGCCCAAGAATGTGGAGGTCATCATCGGCACTCCCATCCAGGAGCTGTTTGACTTCTGCGGCGGCCTGACCGAGGAGCCCGGCAAGGTGCTCTACGGCGGCCCCATGATGGGTACCTGTGTGGCCAGCCTGGACCAGCCCATCCTGAAGAACAACAACGCGGTGCTGGCCTTCTCCAAGAAGTTTGCCCACATGCCTAAGGCCACCAACTGCATCCACTGCGGCCGGTGCGTCAACGCCTGCCCCCTGGGTCTGGCGGCCAAGGACATCGTCAAGGCCTATGAGAAGGGCGATGTGGAGCAGCTTCAGGCGCTCAATGCCGATCTGTGCATGAGCTGCGGCACCTGTTCCTTCGTCTGCCCCGCCAAGCGGCCTCTGGCCCCCTCCATTGCCCTGGCGAAGATCATGATGAAGAATGGAGGTAAGAAGTAATGGGCAACAAACTGATCGTGACTGCCGCGCCCCACATTACCAGCGCGGACAGCACCCAGAAGATCATGCAGCGGGTGTGCATCGCCCTGCTGCCTGCTCTGGTAGCCTCCGTGATCATTTTCGGCATCAACGCCCTGATCATCACCGTTGTGACGGTGGCTGCCTGTGTGATTTTTGAATACCTGTACTGCAAGCTGGTGGGCCGTGAGGTATCCATCGGCGACTTCTCCGCTGTGGTCACCGGCCTGCTGCTGGCCTTCAACCTGCCCTCCACGTTGCCCTGGTGGATGCCCATTGTGGGCGCCTTCATCGCCATCGTGGTTGTGAAGCAGCTCTTCGGCGGCCTGGGTTACAACTTTGCCAACCCCGCCATCGTGGGCCGTATCGCCATGGCCATGGGCTTTGCCGGCCGCATGTCCACCTACGGCTTCCCCCAGGGCGTGGACGCCACCTCTGCTGCTACCCCTCTGTCCTCCGCGGCTGAAGGCATTGACTATGTCACTTTGCTGCTGGGCACTCACGGCGGCGTGCTGGGTGAGACCTGCGCCATCGCTCTGATCATCGGTGGTGTCTACCTCATCGTCACCAAGGTCATCAGCCCCACCATTCCTGTGACCTACTTGGCCACTGTGGCTGTGCTGAGCCTGATCGCCGGCAAGGATCCCATCTATCAGCTGCTCTCCGGCGGCCTGCTGCTGGGCGCCTTCTTCATGGCTACCGACTATGTCACCTCCCCCACCACCACCAAGGGCAAGCTGGTCTTTGGTATCGGTCTGGGTATCATCACCTGCGCCATCCGTTTCCTGGGCCGGATGAACGAGGGCGTTTCCTTCGCTATCCTGCTGATGAACCTGATGGTTCCCTACATTGAGGTCCTGACCCGTCAGGATCGTCTGGGCATCGCCAAGGTGAAGAAGAGCAAGGAGGGTGCCGCGAAATGAGTAACTGGAACAAGATCTTTAAGCCCATTGTGGTGCTGGTAATCATCTGCATCGTTGTGACCGGCGCCCTGGCTGCCACCAACGGGGTCACTGCCCCCATCATCACCGCGGCTACCCAAGAGGCCGAGCGGGCGGCCCGCTCCGAGCTGCTGCCTGAGGCCGAGGACTTTGAGCCTGTCACCGGTGTGGAGGTAGCCAATGTCTCTGCCATCTATAAGTCCACCAATGACGTGGGCGTGGTTATCACCAGCTCCGCCAAGGGCTACGGCGGCAACGGTGTGGGCACCATCATCACCAGCAGCGACAAGGGATACAGCTCCACTGTGGTGGTCATGGTGGCCTTCGACCCCGACGGCACCATCAAGCAGATTAAGGTCACCGAGCAGGCCGAGACCAAGGGTATCGGCAGCAAGGTTGTGGACACCCCCTCTTACTGGGAGAACTACCAGGGCCTGGATGCTTCTCAGTCTCTGGTTCTCAATGAGGACGTGGACGCGGTGACTTCTGCCACCATCTCCAGCACGGCTTTGATCAACGCGGTGAACTCCGCCATCGAAGCCTACAACGCGATTCCTTGAAAGGCAGGTGTATAAGATGAGTAAGAATCCCAGTAAACTTAAGATACTGACCAACGGTATCTTAAATGAAAACCCGGTACTGCGGCTTGTCCTGGGCACCTGTCCCACTCTGGCCACCTCTACTATGGCCTCCAACGGCATTGGTATGGGCCTGGCGGCCACCTTCGTGCTGGTGTGTTCCAACATCGTTATTTCCGCCCTGCGGAAGGTCATTCCCGACCAGGTTCGTATTCCTTGTTACATCACCGTTATTGCCGGCTTCGTGTCGGTGGTTCAGATGCTGGTCAAGGCCTTCGTGCCCGCCCTGGACTCTGCCCTGGGCGTGTACCTGCCTTTGATCGTAGTTAACTGTATCATCCTGGGCCGTGCTGAGATGTTCGCCTCCAAGAACGGCGTCTTTGATTCCGCTCTGGACGGCCTGGGCATGGGCATCGGCTTTACCATCACCCTGACCCTCATGGGCACCATCCGTGAGATCCTGGGCTCCGGCACCTGGATGTCCGGCCTGGACGGCCTGTTCCCCTTCCTGCCCGAGGGCTTTGCCATTCAGGTTCTGCCTGAATCCATCGATCCCTTCACCATCATGACCAGCGCTCCCGGCGGCTTCTTTGTCTTCGGTGTGATGATGGCTGCTGCTACCTGGCTGACCACCCGCCCCAAGAAGGAGAAGTCCTCCGCTCCTGCTGAGACTGCGGAAGGAGGGAACGCGTAATGAACGCTATGCATCTTGCAAGCATCTTCTTCACCATGATCTTGGTGGATAACTATGTTCTGGTGAAGTTCCTGGGTATCTGCCCCTTCCTGGGCGTGTCCAAAAAGCTGGACAGCGCCGTGGGTATGTCCTTGGCCGTTACCTTCGTCATGGTGCTGGCTACCGCCGCTACCTGGCCCATCCAGACCTTCCTGCTGACTCCTGAGAGCGGCGCCTGGGATCTGGGCTACCTGCAGACCATCGTCTTTATTCTGATCATCGCCATCCTGGTGCAGCTGCTGGAGAACATCCTGAAGAAGTTCATCCCCGCTCTGTACAAGGCCCTGGGCGTGTATCTGCCCCTGATCACCACCAACTGCACCATCCTGGGCGTGACCGTGCTGAATATCGACAACGGTTACAACTTCCTGGAGAGCATCGTGTGTGCTGCCGGCGCCGGCCTGGGCTTCCTGGTGGCCATGGTTCTGTTCTCCGGTGTGCGCCGCAAGGTGGAAGAGGCTGTAACCCCCAAGTGCTTTGAGGGTCTGCCCATCACCCTGGTGGCTGCCGCGGTGACCTCCCTGTCCTTCATGGGCTTCGGCGGTATCATCGAGTCCATCTTCGGTGCTTGATTAGGAGGGAGAGAAGAGTATGAATCCGATTCTTATGGCAATCGTCCTGGTCACGGTCATTGGCCTGATCGGCGCGATTATTCTGGTGGCTGCCTCCATTTTCATGTATGTTCCTGTGGACGAGCGTGTTGAGAAGATCACCGCCGTTCTGGCCGGCGCTAACTGCGGCGCCTGTGGCTGCGCCGGCTGTGCCGACTATGCCAAGAGCATCGTGGAAAATGGCAATGCCATCAACAAGTGTACTCCCGGCGGCGCCAAGTCTGTGGCTGCTATCGCGGAGATCATGGGTGTGCAGGCTGAGGCCTCTGTTCCCATGAAGGCGGTCGTGGCTTGCTCCGGCACCTGCGACAAGACCTCCAAGAAGTATGAGTTTGAGGGCATCCAGAGTTGCCAGGCCGTCAAGGGCCTGTACGGCGGCGACGGTATGTGCCAGTACGGCTGCCTGGGCTACGGTGATTGTACCCGCGCCTGTGCCTTCGACGCCATCCACATCGTGGACGGTATCGCCAAGGTGGACCGGGAGAAGTGCACCGGCTGCGGCGCCTGCGCGGCTGCCTGCCCCAACCACGTGATCAGCGTGATTCCCGAGCACAAGCGTAAGCCTGTGGTCGCCTGCCAGAACAAGGATAAGGGCGCTCAGACCCGCAAGGCCTGTACCGCTGGTTGTATTGGCTGCATGAAGTGCACCAAGGTCTGTCATTTTGACGCCATCAAGGTGGAGAACAATGTGGCCTACATTGACCAGGAGAAGTGTAAGGGCTGCCAGCTGTGCGTCAAGGAGTGCCCCATGGGCGTCATCCACATCCCCTCTGCTCTGTAAGAAAAGGGAAAAAGCCTTAAAAAAACAGATCGCTCCCCGTTTCGGGGAGCGATCTGTTTTTTCTTTCTATAAACGG